>Ga0208618_1000582_pt1 | contig 16339 bp, 27 predicted proteins | sample CryBogCBE18Jul08_FD_184585 | JGI IMG/M metagenome (GOLD analysis project Ga0208618, IMG submission 184585) | Freshwater microbial communities from Crystal Bog, Wisconsin, USA - CBE18Jul08 (SPAdes) | ecosystem: Environmental > Aquatic > Freshwater > Lake | place: Crystal Bog, Wisconsin, USA...
GCTCTTGTGTTGACTTTGCTTTTGAAGGATTATTCTTATCTGGTTGCGCTTGCGTTGTGGGTGTAGTTGGAGGTACTTTGTTGCTGCTTGGAGAAGTTGTTGTAGATGGGGTGGTAGTAGGTGCAGGAGAAGGTGTAGGAGCAGGAATTGGTGATGGTTTTGCAGGTGCCGGAGAAGGTGTAGCGGGTTCTGGTTGTGGTTCCGGAGTTGTAGGCTCTGGCGTTACAGGCTTTTCTGGTTCAGTTGGCGCTGGCTGTGGAATGTTTGGGTGACGTGGTCTTCTGCGAGGTTGGTGTGGATCACGCTCTGGGTGATTTGGTCCTGGTTCCGTTGGAGCAGGTGTAGTAGGCGTAGTGGGGGAAGGTGAATTAACTGTATTTGATTGAATCTCTGGTGTACGGTTAAAAATTTTATCTGTAGTGTAATCAATACCCTTTGCAACACCACGTGCAACTGCCTTAGTAATTTCTGGATGATCCAATGCAAAACTAATAGCAGTATTAACAGGATTACCACTAGGAGCAGATGGGCTAAAGCTCCTAGGTGTTTCAGCTAGATAATTACTTTTGTTGTGATCATGTGCGCCGCTAGTGCCAGTGCCTGTTTGAGTAGTAACCCATGTCGTAGGCTTACTTGGCTTGGTCAATTGACTTGTATCCATAGGGACAGTAGTCATTGGTGCAAAAGCAATACGCTTAAAACCAGTAGTACCCATTGGGTCAGCAGGACCTTGACTACTAAATTGCGAACCTGTATCGTACTCGTTCAATCCAGTAGTCTGTGCCATTTGTTCAGGTGATGGTTGTTGCTGCTGCTGTGGCTGTTGTGGTTGATTAGGCATAATCATATTTTTAAGACTGTTAAAATCATTAAGCTTGTTAGCAACATCCATTGCTGGCTTAGCTTTTTCTATGATTGGCTTGGCAGCATCCATAGCAGGTTGTGCTACATCTTTAACAGTTTGAATGGCAGGCTTAATAGCATCCATAGCAGGTTGTGCAACGTTTTTAACTGTTTGACCAATACCCTTAACAGTTTGCATTGCTTTGCCAATACCACTAGCACCTTCTGCAACGTCTGCTGCACCGGCACCAATGGCGGCAGCGTCAACACCAGCAGCAGCAGCATCAGCAACTGGATTCAGACCAAGTTCACCAACAGCAAGAGCTGTAGCACCAACAGCGGCAATATCACCCCAAAGACTGGCTTCTACAACCCATGTAGTTGATGCAGTAGTAGGACCCATAACATCACGTGTTTGAGCAAATGAAGATTGACCAGGTCCAAAAATTCTTTCACGTTCTTTTTGATTGACAACAGCTGTCAAGGTTGATTGACCCTTGCAGTTAGCACAAACCTTTTCATCACCACGGTTCATAATCTTAATTTTTTTATTAGGCTTAAAATCAGGGTGCAGAGGGTTGCAATCAGGGCATGGGATAGTGCACTTTAATGGTTTGTTCACACGGGTACTTGCAAGGTGAATCTCTTCAAGCAACTCTTCTGTTCTCTTTGGTATAGTCATTATATCTTCCCTAGGTCAGCGGTGAGAGCATCCAGGCGCATATCGCCATATAGACCCTTCTCAACGATTTCTGGAGTGATGAGAGCCCAGCTCTCTTCCATGTAGCTTTGCAGCCATCTCCACGTAATCTTCTGCACTTTACCCCACGTTATACATTCAGCATAGTCCTTGTCGTATCCAACGAGGATAACGCAGTGACCGCCCTCAATCTGATTGTCAGCAGGAGTGCCTGTAAGGTCCCATGGCTGGTTACTAAGGAATTGTTGTTGGAAAGTAACAGGCAGCTTTACACCAATGTATACAAGACCATAAGAAGCAATGACACTACGAAGCTCATCAAGGTCAGCGTGATCGGTAGGAGCAAAAGCAGATAGCTTTGTATTAAACAAACCATTGTTTTGCCAATACGTTAGTAGATTCGCCTCAACCGCTCCAGCGTCTTGTCCATTCGTATAATCGAGATAAGCTTGTTCAACTTCCGCTTCTGTAGGGAACGTCTCAGTGATTCCCAATACAGCAGCGTTAGCCATTCTGGCGTGAACAATACCAGCAAAAGTACAATCCCCATATTTGTCATTCCCTAACATTCCCCAGTCTGCTACGTTTGGCACTGCTACAGTGTCTGGAGCAGCAGGCAGAGGGTTACCTTGATAAAAAGCTAGCATGTGCAGCCCAGCGGGGCGCTTAGGATCTAACTTACCTAATTTACCTATAATACGGTCCATTATCATTGCTTTCTACGTTTTCTAGTGTTCTGTTCTCTGTGGGTTGGTGGTTCAAATATACCTTCACCAAGCTGTGGTTGGAATTGAGTAGTGTGCCAGTCTTTTATTTCTGCTAAATGATTAGCTACTGGTCTAAAGTAGCTTTTACCCATACGCTCATCTTTACCAGCTGCTTGTGTTAACTTTTTAGACCACTCATCACAAACTTTGATCAATCCTTCATGATCAAGTTTGCTTGTATCAATTTTATCTAGGTCAGTCCAATCACCTATGGTGCCATCTTTTAATGGTACTGATGTGTATGCATTCCATGCTTGACGACGTGGGTCGTTTCTGTCACTAAAAATTGTTTCTGCTGCAAACTTATGCAATAATTCTGTATAGTTGTCAGCCAAAGCTGCTAAACGGTATCTTTTATTCCAGTTCATTAATCTTCTCCAAGTATCCAGTCAGCTACTTCTTTGCTTCGTGAGTGCTCTTGACCAAGTGATGGCCCTTCTTGTCTACTTAGCTCAGAAATAATGTGTTTTTCTGATTCATGCGTATTTGGGCATTGCAACTTAGGCCAACCATGGCAAGAACAATTTTCTGTTGCGTAACGCTTTGACCAATTCATCATACTAACCAACTATCTTTTTTATCACAGTTAACGCAAAGATCATCATTCTTTTTACTTCGTTCTTGTGGCAATAAGTGATGTTGACCTGTTTGGAATAGTGTCCAATACTCAGATTCTGACAAATTTTGTTTAGGTTTTTTGGCATCAAAAAAGTCTTTACCACAATTCTTGCATTGAGAAGGATCACGTCTTAAGTTGCCAAATGCATCACGGTTGGGAGAAAACATATCCCTAAAGTCAGTGCCTATACCTTTAAAAGTATCTTTTAAAACATCCCAAGTTTCTCCCGCTGTTTTTTCACTAGCATAACGATCTGACCAACTACCAATACGCTTACGAGTCTTAATGTCAATGACAGGAGCAAGCTCCTCTTGTTGTCGCATAACATCTCTAGCCAGCATTAAAGCGTGTGGTGCGCAATATGGTCTAGGTTCTGTCTCGCCAGGGTGATGAACCATGATTCTGTGTGATGCATTACATCCATCTACTGAACATTTCATTTTATTAGTCCTCTCACATATTTTTCTGCTTCATAGTCAGAAGCCTAACGTTTAGCCCATAATGGTCTGGTGCGTCCTGGAGATTTCATAGCTTCTTCCATAGCTTCTTCATGGTTAAATCCACGTGCTTTTGCTTCAGCATAATCCATAAGATTTATATTTCTAGTGCCAGCGTAAGATGCTTCTTCGTGAGTAGCACCTTCACGTCTTGCATAGGCATAATCTTTTAAGTTTAAACGTTGGTCATGAGCATCTAATAAATCGTCATGATTAATGTTGCCTTCATTTATACTTTTTGCGCTAGCATAATCTTTTAAGTTTACACGATTATTGCGAGCATCCATTATTTCTCCATGAGAAGCACCATGTGCTCTTGCCCAAGAATAATCATTGATGTTTATATACTTGTTGTGAACATCTAATATTTGATTATGAGGAATGCCAAGGTTTCTTGCCCAATAATAATCATTAGGGTCTAAACCTTGCTCAAGAGCATCATATAATTCTTTTTTGCTAGGCTCTGTATCATAAAAAAAATCAGCAGATTTTTTAATATTTCTAGCGTATCTTTTAGACCAATTACTCATTTGATGAGTCCTCTCACGTATTTCTCTGCTTCATAATCTGCAGCAGCAGTAGTGTGTACACCGCCGTGACCTCTGTGGTGGAATAAGCAGAGCCATTCCAAGTTTTCTGCGCTCTCTACCCATGCACCAACAGTGTTAGGGTCAGATACGCCGGGATAGTCAACCTCGAGCCACTTAAGATCGACACCATTTTGTAGAGAAAACTCAATGTGAGTGTGGTGAAGCTCCAATGGAGCGTCTAGAGTACATTCACTAAAATCATTACGGTGCAAACCAACAGCGCACTGAGCAGTGTCTTTCGTTCTAGCTCGGTAGTGGCTGAAATCCACGTAGTGAGGGTCGCTGGTGCGCTCAGGATGAGCAGGATAGTGAATAGTGTAACGGTGAGTAACATTCTGATCGTGTTCTTCTATAGTCATTCTTGATCTTTTCTATTGTTTTGGAGATAATCAATGACTTCATCCAAATTTTTAAAGATCATGAAGCCATCTTCTTGATTTTTATCATCTTCATCGAAGTTTTCGTCTATACCTATGCCGAAAAAGCACTCCAGTAATTCTTCGAAGTCAAAAATATCTATTTCTTTTGAATAATCGATGCAAGTTTTGTCTTTTTCATCGTAAGCTGAGATAGATAAGCGAAAAAATCTAGCTTTTTCTGTTTTTTCACCGAATGGAACGATGTTTTCCAGTACTTTTGATGAAATTTTGCCAGAATTGACGATATTTTCCTTAAATCTGGAGAAATTATCAGGATTTTTATCTATGTTCTTGTTATTTTCGTTATTTTCACGATCTGAACAAGATGGATAGTCATTTATGTTTGACATGTTTTCCTTAAGTTATATATATAATAGGAAATTTTTCCTGTTGTCAAGTTCTTATTACGATTTTTTTCTATTCTTCGTCAATTGGTAGACCAGATACGTCAGGATTGCCTCTAATTCTCTGAGCAATTGCCTCTGGACTAAGACCAATTACACGAGTTGGCATGTCACCAATACGAATTGTTCTTGGTCTAAGCCATCCTATAAACCCACCACGTTCTTCAGAGTCGTGCTTGGCATAGTGACGAATAGTTTTTTCAAGGTCTCGGCTGTGAAGAAGCACTCTGTGAGGGAACAGCATGCCATGTGCACCAAACTCACGAGGCTTACCTCGGCCAAATGGGAAGTCAGAGGTACTAAAACCAAAGCTTTTCTTACCTGGATCAACATGGAAGTATGATTCTCTAATGCCAGGTACGCTACTTGTACCTGCTTCAACGTGGTGTTGCACGTCAAAAATAGCATTACCCAGGTTCTTACCACGTTCAATAGAGCAAAATGGGCAAAAACACTTAACATAGTTGGCGGTTGCCAGCTCATTTATGCGTTGGCGGTGTGATTCACGCAAAGCTACTGGTGTTGAATCTTCGTCAAGCTCGTAATAGTCAGGTACGTTACGCATCAAACCATTGATGTGGTTCTGCAAAAACAGCGGAATACCACCTTTTCTCAAACCATGGAATCTTCTACCATCTGATGTAGGGTCAGAATTTCTATTACCACGACCGTGAGTAACTTGTGATGCTTTTTTCATCAAGTCTACGAACGAGTCGGCATTGAATTCTTTTCTTCTAATCAATCCAGCAATGCCACCAAGCATTCTGAGGTGTGACATGTTGATAAAGTGCACTGGATCTGCTTCGTAAGCATTGCCATCAGTACTGAAGTACTGGCCAATCTTTCTTTTGTCCATTGAACAGCTAGGCGTGTGGTATCCGCCAGAACAGTTTTCTTTGCAGTACGCCTTAGCTTCGGGGGATTGATTAAAGACAGAACCATCACCAAAACCACAAACAATGTCGGGCTGGTACAGAAGTCTGCTAATTCTTAGACCACGAGAAATGAATGGGCTCTTCTTGACATTACCTTCTTCGTCGTATTCGTCCTTCCAGACTCTTGACTTAATAGGAATGCGAGCATCGTCAGACAAAGTATAAGTTCGACCAAGTTGAGAAATTGTTGGATCGTGGTACCACTCACCAGTTCCACGATTCTGTTTAAGACCAAACAGTCTTTGTGCATCAGGGTGAGGATCTTCGCCTTTATTTACATAGTTCTTAAGGTAGTGGTTAGCAACGTCTTCCAAGGCCATAGGAACGTGCGAGTACTCAGGGTCTTGCAAGTGGATCTGACGACCACTACCCTCAGCAAACTTAACAACCAACCCAGTGTTCAAACCAGGCTGCATATCGTACTCATAACGAGTTTTACGAAACTTACGATTACCTTTGTTCTTAGTCTTCTTTACATCGACTTCAAGACCAGGTGTCTCAGTAACGTTGTCAGGCATGCCATCAGGAGCGTTGTCGTCTATGCTATCGGGGTTAACCTTTTCAGCTATCTTGGCGTTTGCACTGTTAAATGTTTTCATTGTTCCTCTAATTAGTTAATCGGGGCGCGCGTCATCAGGGCCGCCGTTTTTCCGATTCCGAATTTCAGATTTCCTTTATATTATAAGGGTTATAGCTCATCGGTTCTTGCTTTGGCGCCTAGGTAGACACCGTGTTCGTCCTTCGCCCAGTCAGCAACATCAGGGTATGCCTTAGCCATATCAATATAGCTTGGTGACTCACGGTGGTACATGCTTTCGAGGTAGTCACTTACACGGTCTCTTTGTGGTTGCATTGGGTGTACGTGCTCTACATGTTCGTGTGAGCAGTTTGGGCCATGCTGGTGGAGCTGGGGCTTTTGCTTACGGGTAAACCTATCAGTAAGACGATCCTTTGCCAGATCGTACATTAGGTATGCTCCGTTGAGAGTGCTGTTCATAGCGTCCGGCCATGCCACCGTTGAAGAGGTCGTAATGTTCTCGTTGGTGTAACGCTTATTCCATGAACCCAGGTGTGAGCGATCAAGCCATGCAGGATTGCCCTTGTATTGAGCGTCAACTTCTTCTTGTGGCATTTCAGGACGTTCGTACATTCGGTGGAGTTGTTCGTGTTCGTCTTGTGGTGTTATGCGTGAGTACCCTCCGTGGTCTGGAGCGCCATCGTGGGAACACTGGGGACCATGGATATGCCCGCGATCTTCCTTGCTCTTTTGTATACCATTTAAGAGCGCGTTCACCTCGTCTAGTGTTTGCATGTTGTCTCTAACGCCACCACTCATGCGCTCCGCACTATCTTGTGTTCTACGCATTGCGTCGTTAATGTTCTCTTGCTCGCTTCTAATGATGTCTCTAACAGCTTCAAGACGCTCTGGGGATAGATTGTCTAGCCCCTCGATGGAATTGTTGAGCTTCTTAGGGACAGCACCAGTGCCCTTGCACATTGGGCACTCCGGATTATTTGACTTGCATGAGCAAGGTTCGTATTCGTTGAGTAGTGGCATGGTGTATCTCCGGATAAATAAAACGATCGCTACTTCCTATACCGGAAAACCCTTATTTTTACATTGTCACTATTTACTTTAGTGCACCTAGTATTTCATGTGGGGCTTTAGGCCCCCCGCATTTTTTATATGCGTTCTCCTGCATGCCCAGTGGGTCCCATATTTGCCCCCCACTTGAAAACCCTTTAGTTCAGAAAACGCCAAAACTTGCCAACCGATTTTAAGCCTTATGTTGGGAAGTTGCTAGTCAACCACAAAAGACTATGAACTTCTTTTAGCCTACACACTGTTGGCTACAGACACTGGTTCACTAGACAGAAAGGAGGAACCGTGCCAGGTACAACCAATACCGCTGTGTTTCACTGCATTGATTGCGGTGACACAGTACATCAGTGGGCATCCTATCCTTGGTGCACTCCGTGCGCTAAGCGTGTAGCTGCTGAGTATGCCGCACTCGATGCTACAAGCGACAGTGCAGGCAACGAGCCAATCGAGCCCGACTGCGGTGTCTAGCTTTTAGTTAGGCCCGTGTCCATACTCCCCGCTCCGCCTGGGCAACGGTGTGGGGTTCTATCTACGCCTAGAAAGGAGGTGAGACCATGCGTTCACGTTACTCATACGACCTGCGCGACTTGGGCGAGAAGTTCATGTTCGCTGCAGGATTCATGGTGCTCACGACTGCAGGTCTGGCGATTGCCGGTGTCTGCGTGTGGGGGTTGTGCAACCTTGCTTCAGCTCTGATCTAACTAATGTTAGATAGTTCGTAGGTGAGTAAATCACCACTGCGTGTGTTGGGCAAGCACGTGGTTTAGTAAGTGCCTAGAAAGGATGTGAGAGCATGCTAAAGTTTACCACTGCAAGCGGCTCTGTCTACTTCGTCAAAGAAGAAGAGCAGATGTTCGCTCGCCAGTCCGACCAGGTGTTGTTTAACAACAACACCGGCGAGGATGACACCCACAAGCACCTCGAGTTCAAGCCATACGTTGAGTGTGGCTTGAACAAGTGGGATGGCTTGGTCTTCGAGTTCATTGAAGACGGCAAGATCAGGGTCATCGAATCAACGCCAGTCGTTGAAGCCCAGCTGATCTAACTAATGTTAGACAGCCCATCCATCCCGTCCCGAAGCGGGGAGTATCAATCGAAGTCCGGTTGATGCTCACAATTATCTATTCACGTAGATGATCGTGAGGGTCAATCGGACCCAGTGATCATAGTGGTCGTGCTATGACACTTGAGAGGAGGTGAAATCATGACTAACTTTGATGTTTTCGAAGCTGCTGAGGCTAAGCTCGACGATGCTGCGGCTAAGTACCGCGCTGCTGAGCGTAAGTACGACGCTGCTTGGGCTAAGTACGAGGCTGCTGATGCTGCGCGCGACGCTGCTTGGGCTGAGATCAACGCTACTTTGGCTGAGCTCTACGATGCTAAGGCTAAGCTCAAGGCTGCTGAGTCTAAGGCTGAGCGCGACGCTGCTTGGGAGGGGGCTGAGCTCAAGGCTGCTTGGGAAGAGCACCAGGCTGCTGATGCTCCGTACAAGGCTGCTTGGGCTAAGTTCAAGGCTGCTTCGGCTGAGCGCGACGCTGCTAAGGCTAATTTCGACGCTGCTTTTGATGAGTACAAGGCTGCTGAGGATAAGTACGACGCTGCTGAGGCTGCGTACCACGTTGCTAAGGCTGAGCAGTAAGTAGTCCGGCTCATGCTAGGACCCACGAGCAGGAACAGTTGTTCGTGGGTTCCGATGGGTCAGTCGGACCCAGTGTCATAGTGGTCGTGCTATGGCGCTTGAGAGGAGGTGAAATCATGACTAAACTTTATGTTTACGAGGCTGCTAAGGCTGAGTTCTTTGCTGCTAAGCGTGAGCTCGGTGTTGCTAAGCGTAAGCGCAAGGCTGTTTTTGCTAAGTACGAGGCTGCTGTGGCTGAGCTCATGGATGCTAGGGTTGCTGCTTGGGCTGCTGAGACTGAGTACAGGGCTGCTTGGTTTGAGCGCTTCGAGGCTTTGGTTGAGTACGACACTGATGAGGCTTCGTACAAGGTTTTGGCTGAGCGCGTTTCTGCTACGGCTGAGTGCAAGGCTGCTTGGGCTAAGCGCGAGGCTGCTAAGGAAGAGCTTGACAATGCTTTGGCTAAGTTCGACGCTGCTGAGGATGAGCTCTACGCTGCTGAGGCTGAGTGCAAGGCTGCTTGGGTTGCGTACAAGGCTACTAAGGCTGAGTTCCTCCAACAGCTCGGTTCACAAGACGAAGCGTAAGTAGTAAGCAAGGGGTATGAGTTCCACCCCACCCAACGGGCTCAACCCTACTATACATCCGAAAGGAGGTGAGACATGCTAGAAGACGGCGTGTATTTCAGCTGGGTTCTTGTGCGCCAGGGCAAAGCACCCTGGTCAGCAGTGGTCAACGATCACATTGTTGGCAGTGCATGGACCAAGCGAGCAGCTGTTGCGTTGCTCGAGAACAAGTTCTAACAGCTCTTGTTCCCCAACCCATCTAGATACTCAGTGTCATGACGGTCGTGTCATGACACTTGAGAGGAGGTGAGAATATGAAGGAAGTAACAACGATCGAAGCTGCTGAGGCTAAGTACGACGCTGCTAAGGCTGCTGCTTTGGCTGCGTACAAGGCGTACAAGGCTGCTTCGGCTGAGTTCAACGCTGCTGATGCTGAGTACGAGACTGCTGCTGAGTCTGAGGCTGAGGCTGATGCTGAGTACGACGCTGCTTGGGCTAAGCGCGAAGCTGCTAAGGCTAAGTGCAACGCTGCTTGGGTTAAGTACTGGGCTGCTAAGGCTGAGTACAAGGCTGCTTGGGCTAAGTACAGGGCTGCTTGGGCTGAGCAGTAACAGCTCGGTTCCCCAACCCTACTAGACACCCAGTGTCATGACGGTCGTGTCATGGCACTTGAAAGGAGGTGATTACTGTGAGTAAGAAAACGGAAAAGCAATTCCAGAAAGCGCTCGAATCAACTCGAGTCCTCGAGGAGGATGTCAGCTACTACGTCAATCGTGAGTGGGATCAAAGGTTCTATGGCTCGGACGACGACGACGTTTACGTCGAGAGCGACGACCACTACGAGTGTGGTTGTTGCAAGTGTTGCGGATGCGACTGCTACCCGACCAAGAAGCTTTGGTTGTGGCAAGTGTTGCGGATGCGGATGCGGATGCTTCTCAACAAAAAAGCTAGGTGACGTTACAAGTCTGCCAAGAAGTAAAGTCTCTAGCAAAGCTAACTCCAAACATTTCATTGGTGTTAGTGTTTAAGCCCTGGCAGGGGGCGTTGTACTCTGCCACGGATCAAGCGGGGATCTGATCCACCCCAATAACCAAGGAGGATTGCCATGTCGGCAATTGCTTTGAGGCTGCAGGCACCTGACGGTGCTGTGCAGCACGTCCAGCCCACCAACGGACACCGCTCTTTCGAGAGCATCCGTGAGGCAATGAACGAGGCTCAGCTCCTCGTCAACGGCTTCATCCAGTGGGAGACCAACAAGTTTGGACCGATCATTCTGCGTGGCAAGCTCACCCAGTTTGACGTGCCAAGCGACTCGTCTGAGTCAGTTGGCGGCGCGATCACTGAAGGCTCGTACGTCTTCAGCATCGTGTTCTTGGACAACCTGTAGTTCGGGTTCGTACAGGACACTCATCGGGGTACCCGATTCCAATGCTTTAGTGTTGGGATCGGGTATGTCGGTGAGTGTAAGTATGCTTCCGAGCAGAACACTGGCAAGTAGTCAGTGGTTAACCAATCCCTGAGGAGGGAAAACATGGCTAAGGCCAATAAGTGGGAAGTCATCCCACACGTCGGTGCTCCTATCGAGTTGAAGGTGGAGGTGCGGACTGTCAAGCGCAAGAAGCGCGTGTACGTCCCAGCTCCTACCCAGGAGACTCGTCCCGAGGTCCTCGCACTCATTGAGGCGAAGTCTGAGGAGCTCCGTCAGCAGGAGGAGTGGTCCAAGGAACTGCGCAAGTCCAGCCGGACTCGTGTTCGCGGTCACTACCACACCAGCGGTCCTGTCTGCAAGGAGTGCGGTGTCGACTACCTTGACATCCCACTCTCTCGTGACCCAATGACTGCCTACGAGATCGGTCTCTTCCGTCTCGTCTAGCAGTCCGCATCATGCGCCCTGGCATACGGCGCATTACAAATAGTATGCCACCCAGAAGGGTATACGACACATACCCCGGAGTAACAGGCGGTTGACACCCGCTCCTGCGCAGAAACACAAGTGTTAACTAACCGCGAGCTACGACGGATTCGTGCACTAACCAAAGGAGATTCATTGTGGCTACCCACCGTGATTTCACCCTCACCGCTACCTCGTACGAGGAGCTCAAGCAAGCCGCACGGGCCAAAACCCGTGAGGTGATCGCACAGCGTTCCGGGCCTTCCATCGCCACGGAGCGTCTGCTGTCGGACATGCACCAGTTCCTGGCGCTGGCTTCCGACGTTGCGACCTTCGACACCCTCTTCATCGAGGCTGTTGCGGCTGCAATCGAGGCTGACGACTACACCGTCGGGCGTACCTTCGACCTCTTCACTGAGGACGGGTTGCTCTACGGTCAGCACGTCGCTGACATTGCCTCGAGCATCCAGCGTGACGACGTCATCACCGCGACTACGCACTTCAAGTCTCACGGCTTGCGTGTCCGTCGCATGGTGACGCTCGAGTCTGACCTCAAGGTCGACGACTTCGCTGGCACGCCTGTCTCTGGCTGGGAGTACTACGTATTCTCTGCCGTTGACGTGCGCCTCCACGATGGTGACGTGACCAAGCCGAACCTGGCTCTGGGCAGCAAGGCGACGGTCTCGCTTGAGAACCGTCTCTACGTCAGCCCACAGGACGGTGAGTTCTACCTGTACTCCGGTACTGGTGCTCTCATCCCGGTCTGGCTCGGTGACACCACGCCGATCGACACGGTTGTCGCTGGTATCCGCTTGTCGGGTATCCTCGACGACTACGCTCGCGCGATGTCCCAGGTGCCGTACAACGTCAAGTACCACCTGGCACGCATCGACCAGCTGCTGTTCTGGGAGGTCTTCAAGACTCTCGAGCCAGCTGCTGCGGCAGCGGTGACCCCTATCCAGGAGTAATCCTGGCCGGTCCTTGAGGTATGACCGGTGACCAAAACTACCTCCCCTAACCGGGGTTAAGGTGGGCCCCAGGCACACGATGTTGGTGTATGGTGCAAAACCAGCCTGGGGTACTACTGATGTGCCAGATTGGTACACAGTTAAACAAAGGAGCATAGATATGGCTACAACCTATCTTGTCCACACTGTCGAGTACAACATGCTCGGCACGGCAACCCACCGTAAGACAATCTACGAGGGTCTGCCATCGGCCCACCGAGCAAGGAACCTCATCCGCGAGTTCTACGAAGTCAAGCGCTTCAAGACCGTGGCGGGGGGCAGCATCCACATCGGTACAAAGCGGGGCTTCATCGGCCGCCGCTACTTCAAGCTTGACTTCTACATCATCCCGCTTGATTGGGAGCTTGAGGTGGCTAGCTACAACGAGTAGCTAAGAGCACAGCGTAGTGGTGGGTAAGAGAAAACTATTTAAGGGCCCCCTTACCCACCACTATGTTTCACGTGAAACACGAACGTATGTTCGTAGAAAGGAATTAATATGTTTAATTCTGACTGGGAGTTTGATATACCTTTCTTAGGTATAACTCTACACTGGTTCAAGGGAGGATATCGCAGAGGGCCTTCCAATAAGCATCCTCGTATCATATACGAGGGCTGGAGCAAGGACGCGTGCTCTGTACGCCTCCACCCCAACCCATTCAAAGCATGGGCACACACTCGCAAGGTGTGTGGGTGTCAAGAATTATAAGAGGCGCCACCTATCCCCGGATACTATCTCGCAATTAGTATCCAAGAATGTTTCACGTGAAACATTCCTGTAGATAAAGCTAACTCCACCCATTTCATTATAGCTAATAAGGAGGCTAACTAAGGATTAACTAATATGTTTCACGTGAAACATTCTAATGGTGTATCGAATGTGTTAAGTGTGTAGTTGTTTCTGTCTACCTTAACGTGCCTCGCTTGTATAACTTACTAAATAAATAAGTTAATAAGCTAATGCCTTTCTCTACGGTTTAAGGGGCATGTGCGCATTCGATACATCATTAGGATGTTTCACGTGAAACATTCCTCTATGGCTCAAGGGGGCATTATAAAAATGCGGCGTATGTTTACACACACGCAGGGTTCTCTGTTAGTAACTATAGTTGCATTTATATGGCACACTAATTAGTTATTGGCACCAGTATATAGGATGCATACCATATCCAAGCATACGTTTGGGTATGGTATGGGTCCTATCCTAGTGGTAGTTCCCCGTCAGGCATGTCAAGTAGATATGCCGGTGCTAGATACTTTAAGGAGTATCTCATGGCTAAGTCAGCCTTGGAAGTTGCAGTAACTGTCCCATTCATCTCCGAGAACACTCGCTTGATCAGTGTGCTCGGCCGTTGCGTCGACTCCATCGACAAGGAGACGGGTCGTCCCACAGTCTCCCGGGCGTACAACGACAAGTTCAACATCATTCGTGATGTTGTTCCGACGTTGTTCTCGTCTCTCGACGGTGTGATGGAATACTTCTCTGCCAACGAGGAGATTCAGTGGAACATCCGTAACAAGAACCAGGAACTCTACCCCGGCGGTGAGTACGACGAGCACGTTACTATGGCTCAGTACCCCGCCACCGGCTTGGAGGTAGTCAATGTCATTGGCAACCACACTGAACCATCTTTGACCTGGCTCAACGACAACCGCTTTGTGTACGTCAAGTACATTGTCCGCAACGTTGAGTTCCGTGGCGCCCGTCGATAGTTATGACGTGCATCCACTGCAACCAGCCAGTCTTCTTCGACGTTGACCACATGGTCTACGTAAGTAAGAAGAACGACCGTATCCTTTGCCCGGGTACACGTCGCCTACACGAGGGCAAGAAGAAAGGAGGTGCACAATGATTGACCCCATTCAGGCATTGTTCGACCGCATCATGGAGGATGCGCGTGATGAAAGGAGGGCAGAATCAAGTTGCTACAACCTTGGTGACTTGATCGATGCCCTCGAGGGGATTGATCCAACTCTCCCCGTTGAGTTCACGTCAGCTGATGGCAGGTACGGCAACGACCAACCAGGTGAGTTCTTCAGCTGGCGTGGTGACTACCACGAGCTTGCTCTTGGCTATCGCACCTCTAAGGTATACGACTACAACACCAGTGAATACATCCCAGTTCCCCCTCCCACCGTTGGTAGCTTGCTTGCTCGATGCATTGCCGCTGATGGTGCTACCTTTGAGGGTTACAAGGGTGGTGACTTCACAATGAATCGGTCGTGCAGGATCTTTGTAGAGTTTGACCAGTCTTACTACAATGGCCCGCAGATCTCCAATGTATTTGTCAGTGGTGACAAGTGCTTGATTCAACTAGAGAAAGAGAAGAAATAACATGGAAGTATACATGCTTCAAGTAGAAGGCACCATGGGATATGATGGCAAACCTTTTGAGGGTATAGAAGATGACCAGATCGTTGGATTGTACTCATCAAAAGAAAAAGCCTTCGATGCCGCTGCCCAGATCAGTAAGGGTTACTGGACTGACTGGGATATGTGCAACGAATGGGTTCCCGAGCACAACACTACCACCTGGAGGGTTGCTCGTACCTATACTGAAGATGGTGAGGTGGATGACAGTGTCCCGCCGGTGATAGATACTAGCCCGCATGTGTGGACTTGTTACATGCACGCTAAGGGTAAGGCTAAGCACGTTGTCATTGAGGGTATTGATCGTCATTTCTTCAATGCCAAAGCATACATCTATCTCTGGACTGTGCAGTAATGTTCGCAGTAACAACTCACGAAGCTGCTGAGGCTGAGTACGAGTCTGCTAGGGCTGAGTACTTCGCTGTTGAGGCTGAGTACGACATCGCTGAGTTTGAGTACGAATCTGCTTTGGCTACGTTCAAGGCTGCTAAGGTTAAGTACAAAGCTGCTAAGGTTAAGTACGACGCTGCTGAGGCTAAGTACGAATCTGCTTTGGCTGATGACGAAGCTGCTGAGGCTGATGAATGTACCGGTGGTTTTCTCGACGAGGATGAGCCAATTGAAAAGGAGGAATGCTGATGAAGCAACGACTACGCATCGCCAAGTGGCGTGTGCTTGGCTGGCTTGGCTTGGCTAACTACCGAGTAAGCATTCAAATGTACCGTGGATACGGTTTAGATCTTACTCTCGGCATCTTTCCTACAATGAATGGTGCTCGAGAGTGGGTCTACCGTAAGTACCATAAGCGAGGGCTTGATATGCCTAGCAAAAATAGTTCATGGGTGTTTTGCCCATTGACTATTAACAATGAGAAGTATGCTATCCACATTGAAAGGATTAACTAATGAATACTTGTCCACGTTGTAAGAATCAATACGATGGATACCCGGCGTTGTCCCGGCTTGACAACAAAACCAAAATCTGTTCTGCCTGTGGTACAGATGAAGCGATGCAAGATTACATGGGCGTACCATTAACTAATTTCCTTGAGGAGGGAACAATGGAAGACAAGCTTAACGTACAGCGGTTAATCGATGCTGGTTTCACTGAGAGTGAAATCCAGATCATGATCAGGGCATACCAGGTGACCCACGATGCACTTGGCCAAGCCTTTAAGTCCATGGAAGAATCAGGCTTAGTTCCTGAAGGTTTAGACATGGCTTTCAACGAGGTCAAAGAAGCATACAAAGTCAGTGTTGAGATCAATGAAAAGATCAACAAGTGGAACAACGCTGATAAGACAACCTTGCCTGATCAGTTCAGGGCTTGGATGGACAAGTTCATCAAGGAAGAAGAGGAGAACAACTAATGTTTAATGGCAAGCCGTTCTATCCAATCAACGATCCCGACTACCTAGTCGCGTGCATCTTTGCTAACCGCATTGACAATGGTGAGATTGTCCTTGCGATGGCACAGAAGTTTCATCGCGAGCAAGCAGAAAAGCTCAAC
>Ga0208618_1000583_pt1 | contig 16333 bp, 15 predicted proteins | sample CryBogCBE18Jul08_FD_184585 | JGI IMG/M metagenome (GOLD analysis project Ga0208618, IMG submission 184585) | Freshwater microbial communities from Crystal Bog, Wisconsin, USA - CBE18Jul08 (SPAdes) | ecosystem: Environmental > Aquatic > Freshwater > Lake | place: Crystal Bog, Wisconsin, USA...
AATTGAGAGACTTCCAGGAGGCCAACTTTGTCAGCCTCGTTCACCCAAAATGCGTCGGTCGATTTAATGGCAATAGGGTGCAGTCCATGCTTTTTCATGATGGTGCAAAGGGCCAGTAAATCGAGCGTTTTTCCCTCAGAGGGCGGTAACTGCTGCAAATCAATCACGGCAGGCTCACCACTGAAGAAGCCCGGATTTTCCCCTAGCCTTTGATTCAATTCTTCTTCCAAGAGGGAGAAATCTTGGGTTTTGACCACCAAGGCCATCAATGGCAAGTCTGCATTTTTGATTTCAAAAGAGGTGGTTTTGGATCTCATGGATGTTGTGTTTCCCCGCAATAGGGTGATGTGGATTGGGGAACCTCAAAGGGTTATAGGAAAGCTGCTGATATCGGTATTTTGCCACCGAGTAGAGCCAAAGAGTGGGCAAGGGATTACTCACCCACAGTAGAACGCTTTACCAAGCGAGGAACCTAAAGTTGAGATCTTGGTATTTCACAGGGGTCTATTTGTCACATAATTGGGGTATAAATATATCTTAAAGCTTATGGCGCCCGTTATTTTTTGTTGGCGACCTATCTATTTTTTGGGTTTGCTGTCGACCTCAAATCTACTGTTTATCGACTTCGCACTGCACATTGGACAATGACTGACGAAATCAAATGGTCGCATTTGGATGCTCAACGACTTCAACAATTGAGGCGGGAGGCAGGCTTGACGGTGCCCGATTTGGCCAACGCCAGTGGTATCTCTGAGGCGCAAATCAGGCAACTCGAAGAGGGTGGGGAATCACTTTTTTACAGCCCTCGCATCAAATACACGGTGGGCAAGCGCTTGACTTTGCAGTTGATTGAGCAGGCTCAGTCCAAAAGCGCACCCCCGCAGGAGTCCACCTCCCAAAGGGTTCAGACTTACAAGGACGCACACCAGGCACTTCGTGCCATCGAGGAGATGAGTCGGAGGAATTTGAATGCCAGCCCGGTGACTGACTTTTATTGGCGAGCTCGCCAAGAGATCGTTCGTTTGCTCCAGTCTAAATACGTACTGGCTTCTTTGGCCATGGTGATGGTCATGGTGAGTGTGGTTTTGTTTGAAAGCCCCGATACTGAAGAGGCTAAGATCACTCACGATCAGCCAAGCCCTCTTTTGGCTTTAACCAAATCCATGATTGTTCCCGTCTTTCAATTCAACGACTGGGCACAGGCTCAATGGAGCGCTTTGTTTTTACAAAATAATAAAGCCCAGCCGCTGTCACCAGATTCGAAAACCACCGTTACCGCTTTTGTAAAGCCTGGCTTGGCGACGGATTTGGCACAACCCCCCCCTCCTACCCAAGCCCATACGCTAGACCCAGAGCCCAAATTAGGCTTGAACGGGGAGGCCCACGCACTTAAAGCCCAATCTGAGGATTTGCCGGAATGTCACTTCAGTCCCCAAGGTGGGACAGAGGTGGTCTCGACTTCGACCTATCGGCCGGCTACATATGTTTATTTGGTGGCCAAGAAAAATACCACGGTGTGTATTCAAGATGGACTTCATGCCATTAGTCAAGTCAAATTGACAGAGGGCGCGTCACAAAGTGTCTACGGCTCTCCACCTTGGCATTTGAGACTTCAAGACTTGGATGCGGTGGATGTTTTTTTTCAAGGCCGGCGAATCACGCTACCGCCGTCTGAGAACGCTCAGTTCACTTTGATTCAATTTGCCCAAGACCTTAATCACTGATTCCCTTGGCGTTCAAGTTTTAACTGATTCATGCCGATCTAAGAAAAACGGTTTGGTTGGTGAAGAAAACCATCGGATGGGGTGCAAGAGGGTATGTTTTTCAGACTCTGGTCACACCTCGTGATGATCAAAAATTTCAGGGTTAACACCTTGAAAGGTCAAAAAAGAATACTAAAGAGAACAAAAATAACAAATGCACCAAATTTGTAATCAACGAATACTTCCTAAAAGGGTTTTAATTTCTTGTAAATTGCCTAAAATGCACTTCCCGCTTTCAGTTTCGACTTTGATTGATTGAGCTAACCGATAACTATGCAACTCATGTGGTTGTCCGGACCGACCGGACGTATTCAAACAGTTTCCATCACCAGTGCCACGATTGTTCGTGCTGCACTCGCTTTGGCTGTCTTTTTGGTAATCATGGGTTTTTTATTGAATTTGTTAGGTTTAAGGATCGCTGTTGAGCACAGTCCCGAATTGGCCAGAAGTTTGGGTGGGGTGACGACCGAGTCAGAGCAACTGAAAATGGAGTCGGTTTACCGGGAAAAGCTTGAAAGTATGAACGAGTCTATGCAGGGCACGATCAAAGAGATCAAGCAGCTTGAATCGATTAAAAATAAATTCATGGAGATCGCCGTACCTGCTGGCTTCAAAGACAAAGGCAACGGTAAGGGCGATAGCTTGGGGGGGCCGTTGGTTCCCCTCAAGTCGAGTGACACCTTTTTCCGTCAACCATTGGATGTTGAACTAAAGGCAGCCGAGCAAGATGTGATTCACTTGCACCAAGTGGTCGTCTCAATGCAGGCCCAGTGGCAAGACCAACTTAATTGGCTTCATGCTTTGCCACTAGGAATTCCTGTGGGCGGAGAGTTCAGATACTCCAGTGGCTTTGGTGTTAGAAATGATCCCTTCACTGGCCAATTGGCCATGCATGAGGGCATTGATTTTTCTGCTGAATCTGGCACACCCGTGATCTCCTCTGCCGACGGTGTCGTAATCCGATCGAGCTGGGATGCCAGCTACGGCAATGTGGTTGAAGTTCGCCATGGGGAAGATTATGTGACCCGTTATGCGCATTTACGCAAGCGCCTGGTTGAAGAAGGCGATCACGTGGTTCGAGGAGGTCAATTGGGCGAGTTGGGGACGACCGGTCGCTCCACAGGACCCCATTTGCACTATGAAATGTTCAAGAACGGCAAATTGATCAATCCCATCCAAATCATTCCCATTACATCGGGATAGTCTGGCACTCTTAACCCGCTTGGGAAATATCATGTTTGAAAAGCTCAAAGACAAGTCCTTGAATACCTCTAACGAACGATTTGATACTTTAATTGGGAAATCCGCTCAAATTCATGGGCGGTTAGTGCTTTTGGACAGTGTTCGCATTGATGGCAAGGTCATTGGCAATATTGAAACTGCCCCAGATCATAAAGTTTCTGTTGCCATCGGCGTTTCTGGCGAGGTCAAGGGCGATATCACTGCTCACCGGGTCATGGTTGCTGGAAAAATTGAAGGCAACATTTATGCGGATGAACGTGTCGAGTTTCACAAAGATTCTGTGGTTCACGGCGATATTTCCTACGGCTCAATTGCCGTAGAACATGGTGCCAAACTCTTGGGCTTGGTCATTCAAAACTCAGGAAGCTCAAGTGCTCAAAATGACGCAAAAACCGTCATTCATAACGCACAAACCATCAAAAATACTTGATGCCCCTTCAAGTGCCGTTGGCATGCTGAAGACCGTTAAAGGTTCTTCATTGACTACCCTCTCATTTTGATTTCATTCGGGCCAATTGGCTGAATACTGATCTACTGATTTGTGTTCATCCTCCTGGGCTTCATTCAATTACGTTTAACCCCGAGACCATTTCTATTTTGCGAGTGTAAAACTCAATGAGTTGCTTTTCATTTTGTAGTTCTTATGTGTTCATTCATGAATATCTTTAAGTTCAAAATGATGATTTTGTGCATTTATGTCGCTTTTCTGCCTGCTTATCAATCACATTATTTTTAGCGAAATGAAATGGCAGAAATAGTTTGTTAAAATTTTCCCCAAGGAGTTCACATGACCAATCAGCCAGAATCTTTTGAAAGCGTCGTCATTGGAGACGGAGTCGTCGTTAAGGGGACATTCACGGTACCCGCAAAGGCCGTTGTCAACGGTGTTATTGAGGGTGATTTGACAGCAGAAGAGGTGTTGGTTGGCCCCACAGGGAAAATCACTGGTCGTGTCTCTGCTAAGGTGTTGGACGTTCGAGGAGAGTTGCACAACACCATCATCAGCGAAAAGAGCTTGATTATCCGTTCCACCGGTAAGATTGCTGGCAAAGTTCAATACGTTGAGATCGAAATTGAAAAAGGCGGTGAGGTTGAAGGTACTCTCACTCAGTCTGGGCCTGGCGCTCCTCCTGCATTGCCACCCTCGCAAACGGTTGCAGTGACCTAAAGTCGGTTTTTCGAATTCATGAGTTTTACAAGCACATTGTGGATGTGGTTGAGATCCATGCCACAAATGGTGGCTATGGGGTGGACTCGTGAGTACCAAGATGCTCGTATCATTTGGGAGCAAAACGCGGAGTTGAAGTATTTCAACTTCTCAGGTGCCCTACAAAGACTGTTGGTTAGGGGGTTCATCGTATTCTCCCTTTCCATGTTGGGCTTTATTCTTATTTTGACCGCTCTGAGCGTTGACCTCTATTGGGGTCGAGCACGGCTCGAGCAATCACATCAAGCGGTGTTTAGAGCCTTGATCAGTTCATCCTCCGGGCTCGATGACTCCGATGTGGCCAATATCAGTGAGGACCAAATGCTCACATTGGCTCAGACGATTCGAGACAGGGACATGAGTATTCGTCGTTTCGTTGATACCTCTAAGGTTGCTGTGGCCCAAGAAAACGAGGGCTTGAGAAATCAACTTGACGCCTCTGGCTTGACGGAGAAGGTGATCAATATCATCCAAAGAAACTCCCCCAGCGGCGGTTTTACTTCTAGTGCGGATATCAAAAACAATCCCTTGCTCAGGGGCAAGGTGGCCGATGACATGGCCTCAAACCGTGAAATGCGTGAAGTATTGGCGGCCTTGCCCTCTAAAATGCCTTTGCCCAATTTCACCGTTTCCTCGGATTTTGGTATTCGCAAGCACCCCTTTACCAATCAACCTCATTTCCACACTGGGGTTGACTTGATCAATGAAGAAAAAGATGACCGTGTTTACCCAGTGAAATCTGGGGTGGTGGTCATGGCGCAAGTCCATTCCACCTACGGCAACACCGTTGTTGTTCGACATTCCAATGGAATTGAGTCACTTTATGCCCATTTGGCTAGTATTTCTGTTCAAGTTGGCGATAATGTAAATACCCAGTCCGTTCTCGGTATTATTGGAAACACAGGTGTCTCTACCGGAAAGCACCTTCACTTAGAAATTTTAGTTGGCGGTTATCCTGTTAACCCACAAAAGGTAATTCGCACTGCGCAGTATGTTCAAGAAGTCCAAAATCAGAAACAGTAGTCTTGTAGAAAAAGTCGTTGCATCTTTGGATAAAGATACCAGAAATAACACAACCCACGCTCAAACCACTGTCAACGTCGATCAAAGTCCAGTTAATATACAGGCACCCACTTCAGACCCCATCCTTCAAGATTCACCCTCAGTTTCATCTCTAAACGCCATGTCTACACCACCCGTTGAAAATTTACCTGCTACAGGTACACCTTATGCACCCGCTCCACGCTCCAATGTGATGGACATGTTGGCCCCAGCCAATAGCAAACCCTCTATTTTGAGTGAAGGTTTTTCCTTCCGCGGTGAAATCAATGCCAAAGGTGCCATCCATGTGGAAGGCACTTTGAATGGACAAATTCAAGTCAACGAACTCACAATTGGCTCCAAAGGGGCAGTTGAAGGCGTGGTGAGCTGTCACAGTCTTCACATCAAGGGTAAGTTTGCTGGCACTGCCATTTGCAATGAATTGATTGTGACCTCTTCGGCAACTGTGGATGGTCACGTGGTCTATCAGACGATATCTGTCCAAAAAGGCGCGTCCATCAAAGGCGAGTTGTTGCTGGATAAGTAAACCTTCGCATTCAATCTTGTTAACTGTCCCAAGATGAGCTCTGACACCGATATCAATGGTGCTTTATTGCGCCTAAAACGAGAAGAAATGGGTTGGACCTTGGCTGACATGGCTGCCCGTGCCTGCTTGTCCACCAAGCAAGTCAAGCAGCTCGAGGAGGGCGGAGACAGCGCTTTTTACAGCTTGGCCATCAAGTTGACAGTGGCTAAAAAAAATGCCCACATACTTGGCTTGAGCGAAGATGAGTTGTTTGGTCGTAACCTCGTCAATGAGGAGACCCTTGAGCTCTCAAGCCAAACCCAGACACTTGCTCAAGATGCGATCGTTCAACCTGAACTTGAGCAGCAGATGTTGTCTCCCAACACCTCAGCGATTGAATCTAGAGTTGAAGTGCCCCAAGAGACTTTGTCAACCTCGGCTACTTTGGAGGCTCCACAAGCTCAAACTCAGTCTGTCACCAAGACTGTCGAGCTGAGTAGCAAGCCCACCTCTGAGCCCATAGAACCAGATCCTATTCAGGCAGTTGTTCCTGCCCCCAAGGTGACTGAAACTCAATTGCAGGCCCAGGCTATTGAGACTACGCATGCCTCCTCAGAAGCTGAAGCAACGCCTACATTCAAAAAGCCCAGCCAGACTCATCTCAGTGAGCAATCGAGCTCCGTGCCATTGGCCTTATCGATGCCCTCCAATGAGAGTCCTTTGAGCGACGCCAGGGACTCGTCGGGCTCCATGGGGTTTGGAGTGAAACTCTTGTTGTTTTTGTTGGTCATTTTTGGCGTGATCGTGATTGTTCAGCCCAGAGCCAAAGACGACGTTTTGGATTTTTTCAAAGGTTCTGCCTCGAGTACAAGCCCCGCCCCTGCGTCTGAGAGCGAAACTGTTCCGACTCCGATGATAGAGGGTGTCCCAAAGGCAGAAGTTTCACCTGATGAAGTCAAGGCTTCCAATGGGAATTCCTCATCCGCAGTGCCTATAACTTCTGGGGAGGGTAGTGCCAATACCTCCCTTAAAACGAACTCCTCCATTGTCAATCCAGGCTCTAGTACTAAGCCTGACGCAAATTCCGCGGCGGCTAGCCCCGACAATGTCAGTGCACCCAGTGTAAAACCAAGCACTATAAAAGCTCCAACAAACATTACCCCGCCTTCGACCTCCAATTTGACACCAAACAATTCTCCTTCTAGCACATCCTCACCTCAATTGGCTCCTTCGACTAAAGAGTGAAAGTCGGATGTACATCTGGGCTACTTTACATTGTAGAAATACGCTCGAGTAAAATAACCCTCTCTAGACCTAAGCCCAGATTTGACCAGAGGTCAAACATATAAAACAAAAATTTTGATATCATCATTTAGTTAATTTCGCATCAATTTAAAGGAGTATTGCCATGACATCACGTCGCGAGTTTTTCGTTAATTTAACCCTCATCGGAACCGCTTTGGCGGGTGGCCAAGTTTTTGCGCAAGCCACAGTGGCTGAAAGTGACCCACAAGCGTCTGCTTTGGGCTATAAGAGTGATTCAAGCAAAGTTGATGCTGGTAAATTCCCCAAGCACGACAAATCACAAGCTTGCAAAAACTGTGCGTTGTTCCAAGGTAAACCCACTGATGCAGCAGGCGGATGCCCATTATTTGCTGGCAAACAAGTGTCTGCTAATGGATGGTGTAGCGCTTACAATAAAAAAGCCTAAATTTAACTACATCAAACGCCTAGGCAATGAGCAACACGTGTTGCTCTTTCCTAGGCGTTGTCGTTTTTGTAGGTTCAGAAAGTCAAAACGTTTAACTTTCTGCAAAATCAGTGAGAGTAGGTTCAATGCTTCTAATTAGCGCTTGCACTGGTTTGAACATTTTGATGTTGGGATATGCAAATCATCCTATAAGATTGGAACTTGATTTTAATGATTGATGTGGGCAATACATAAATAATGCAAACTATCGCCAATCCCTCTGAGCTTTCCTCTTCCAAGTTGGACGGGCCTGTGGGAGCTCAATTGTCAATCATCGTGCCCACGTTCAATGAGTTGGACAATGTTGAGGAAATTGTTAGGCGTGTGAGAAGTGCGTTGGGACCCATTCGTTGGGAAATCATTTTTGTGGATGATGATTCTCCAGATGGCACCGCAGAAAAGGCAAAGTCAATGGCCTTGCTGGACCCTCAAATCAGATGCATTAAACGCATTGGACGAAGAGGTCTGTCAAGTGCTTGCATAGAAGGCATGATGTCAAGTAGCGCGAAATACTTGGCTGTGATGGATGGGGACTTGCAGCACGATGAAACATTGTTGACCACCATGTACGACGTTATCTCCAAGGACGATGTTGATCTTGTCGTTGGGACTCGGTACATGGAGGGGGGGGGAGTTGGAGATTGGGATAAGAAAAGGCAAGCATCCTCTAGGTGGGCAACTCAATTGAGTCAGAAACTATTGGGCGTTACCTTAAAGGATCCCATGAGTGGGTTTTTTATGATCAAACGTCAATCGTTTGAAAGTTGTGTCAATAATCTCTCCAGCATGGGATTCAAAATATTGCTAGACATCGTCGCTTCTGCCCCAAAGCCTTTGGTTTTTAAAGAAGTTGCTTTTCACTTCCGTGAGAGACATGCTGGCGAGAGCAAGTTAGACCAACGCGTCATTTGGGATTATTTCTTATTGTTGATTGATAAAAAATTAGGGTCAGTCGTTCCCGCTTCGCTCATCTCCTTTGGAATCATTGGCTCAATAGGGGTACTCGTGCATCTGAGTATTTTGGGCCTATGTTTGAATGTGTTTGGCTTTTTATTCACGAACTCTCAAATTGCTGCAGTGTTGGGAGCCATGATTTTTAATTTCTATCTCAATAACATGTTGACTTATCGAGATCAGAAGTTGAGTGGAGTTGATTTTTATATAGGCATGGTCAAGTTTATTTTGACTTGTAGTATTGGGGCAGTGGCCAATGTAGGTGTTGCATCTTTTATCTATAAAGGCTATGGATATTGGGTGTTTTCAGGATTGGCTGGTATTTTGGTGGGGGTTGTTTGGAACTATGTTGCCACCTCATTGGTGGTTTGGCCCAAAAAACGCTCAAAAAAGAAAGCTTAGTCTATTTTTTGTTCAACGACATTTATTGACTTGAATACTTAGGCTCATTTTGCCTCACAGTTGGATCAAAAACTATGCATTTGAAGAATCCGATCCAATTCCAATTTCAAGAAAAAATATTGTTTTTTGCTGTCTTGGGATTACACCTCGCATTTGCCTTCTCAATCCACCTATCACCTGATGAAGCGCATTATGCTTTGTATGCCAGTCACTTAGATTGGAGTTACTACGACCATCCTCCCATGGTTGGATGGATTCAGTGGCCATTTTATAAAGTCAGTGATACCGATGTCGTCCTCAGGCTTGTCCCCATGGCCTGTTGGGCGCTGAGCACGTATATGTCCTTGGTTTTGTATCAAAAGTTCAAATCATGGCGTGAACAAAATAATAGTATCTATTCAACTCAACCTTCAGAATCAAAAGAGCGAATTGCTGGAGTATTGATACTGTGGTGCGCCTCGCCGCTATTGAATTTACTGAGTATTGCACTGGTGCCTGATTGCTTGCTCATGCCATTGGTCTCAGCAATGATGCTGTGGACCTGGGAGATGGTCAAGGGGCCCAATACACCTTCAACAAAGCAATGGCTAGGCTTGGGTGTCTTGTTGGGTTTTTGTGGATTGTCAAAATATACGGCGGTGTTGCTCGCATTTTCTACAGCATTTGTGCTCTTACGAGTTCATGGCTTCAAACTTTTCAGGGAAAAAGGCCTATGGATTGCCTGTTTGATTGCGACCCTGATGATCACTCCAGTGCTTTACTGGAATTACGAGCATGAGTGGATTTCATTTCTTTATCAATTTGGACATGCATCTGGAAGCCAAACGTGGCAGTTCAGAAAAAGTCTAATCTATGCCTTGGTTTTATTTTTAGCCTTTGGTCCCTTACTTGTGATTTCCTTTTCGTTTGATAGGCGATCAGGGAAAGTAAAAGACCAAAGTGAGCCTTGGGTGCATCAGATTGGCGGTGAAGAGATCATTCAAAATAAAAATAGTCCAGTCATGTCGGATTCCTATTTTTCTTGGGTCTATGCTGCTCCAACGCTCATGTTACTGACTGCGCTAGCGGGAAGGGGAAGTGCATTGCCACATTGGATTGCGCCTGCATGGGTAGCTCTTATTCCATTGGCCTCATTTGGTATTGAGCGCTGGAGGGAGAAAAAACGTCGTTTGTGGTCTTTGGTGCTGAGTTTTCAGGTGTTGTGTTGCCTTGCACTCGGTGGATTAATTCTCAGTGCAGGTGTTGGCAAGGAGTTGGATCGTGCTGCCGTGAGCTTGCCGGGTGAAAAAATTGCTACATCAAAACCCAATCCATTTGCTGACTTGATTGGCTGGGATCTTGCTGCAAAAAAAGGCATTGAATTGGCTGCTCACAATCATGTTCAAACTTTGGCTGTGATGAATTGGACGCTTGCAAGTCGAATAGCTTGGTATGCGAGACCAATGCCAGTAAAGGTCATACAAAGTCACCACGATCAGTTTGATTTGTGGTTCGGCCCAATGCAACCTGGGGATGAAGTGGTTTGGATTGATTGGTCGCTGATGACTTTTGATCCGCCTGTTGGAGTGCACCAGTTCGAGTCCTGTGACTTGTTAGAACAGATGCCTGTTACCCATATGGGCCGACAGATTGCACATTTTAATTTTTTAAAATGTAAAAAATGGCAGTGAGATATCATTTCTAATGAAATAAAAAAAATGATAGAGCAACTCGACAATAATTCTATGAATGGCTTTCATAAAGAAAAGAATTACAAAATTCATCTTTTGTTTTGTTTTTTCCTTTTGATAATTCTTGTCGGTTGTCAAATAGGACTCAAGCAAGTCAATCAAGAACTATTTTTAGTGATCAATGAAAAATCAAAATTCATTGATCCAAGTGTCTGGTGTAGCCTTACATTATTTGGAGACACCTCTGTACTGTGGCCCATGCTGTTACTCTTCATGTGGCATTGCCCGAGAACCGTTTTTGCAGCGATTTCTGCAATTCCATTGGGCGGTATTTTGTCCGTTGCATTAAAGCATTTATTTGGTGCACCGAGGCCGGCCATATTGAGCGACACTTTTGACATTACAATTTTAGGACCTGTCTTGACAGGCAATGGATTTCCTTCTGGTCATACGATTACAGCTTTTGCGGCGGCTTGTGCGGTGATCATGACCATTGAATATGCTAGCAGTATTCAGCAAAAAATAGTTTCTTACTCAGTACTTATTTTGGCTATCTTGGTGGGGCTGTCTAGAATTATGGTTGGAGCACACTGGCCCTATGATGTATTGGCTGGTGCATTTGTAGGATGGATAGGCGGTATCAGCGGTGTGATACTTGCGAGACGACTTGACATGTTCTGGGAAAAAGGAACTATTCAATGGATCACAATCTTGCTATTGTGGCTCCTAAGTGTTGGTAATTTATTCAGAGAATTCGATTATCCATTGGGTACCCCAGCTGTTTGGATATCATGCTTGATGGCAACTCTAGGCTTGATTTTATTTTTCTTATCGTTAAGAAAAAAGCAATGAAAAACTGGCCCTAATTTTTAGCCTAGGTAAGATATTTTTAATTACATTTTTTGGAATTTCTGTCTGATTTACAAATAAGACCAGATGATGTAATTTGTTCAGAGGAAGAATTATCTATATAGTCACCATTTGACCCAATTCTTGTATTGTTAGGCGCTGTCCCGGTGTAATCTCTGTTAGGGTTTGGAGGTGGTTTTTTTTCCTGTTTTTGATTTTGATTTTGAGAATTGATCAATTGTTGCGCATCAATTCTAATTTGGGGTTGAATTTGATTGGATCCTACGCCATTTGCAGAGGTCGTGGTAGCACCACTTCGGTTGGGTTGAGTGCTTGCACTATTCGGCGTTGTTTGTGAAAACGATAAATCACAAAAAATAAAAGTCATTAATATTGATGAATATGTGGCCACATTGAAAAGAATTTTGGGATTAATAGCCATGGTCAATTCCTGCTCATCAAAAAGACACAATTGAAAAATGATTGCACTCAGGCACTTGAGTTGAACAAAAAGTGAGTGCTTTGTCAAGATTATTCAGTTGGATATTGCTGTTGAGCTCTAGATGATATTGCAGATCATCAATCAAAAATAATCACTCTAAACTTGGTTGAATAAGCCTACTTTATTGCGATAATTGTTTGTGATAATGAGTTTTTATAAACATCGGTGTGACTTCTCATGGAAATTGTTCAACCCCTTATTGGTATCGTGTTGATACTATGCATTGCTTTTCTAGTTTCTGAAAGAAGAAAAGAAGTATTGGTCAAGGGTGTTTTCAAAGGTTTGATATTGCAGTTTGCAATTGCACTCTTACTGCTTAAGACCTCTGAGTTCCAGAGTATTTTCCTTCGTTTGAATGATGCTGTTTTGGCGATCCAGAAAGCAACATTGGCTGGAACTTCGCTTGTCTTTGGCTATGTCGGAGGTGGTGTTTTGCCGTTTAAAGAAGTCAACGAAGGTGGCTCATTTATTCTAGGTTTTCAAGCTCTACCGATGATCTTGATTTTCAGTGCACTCTCATCCGTTCTCTACTATTGGCGTGTTCTTCCAATTGTGGTCAATATTTTTGCTTGGGGACTAAGGCGTGTATTCGCTCTAAGTGGAGCCACTAGTTTTGCAACTATAGCAACTGTCTTTGTCGGGATGGTTGAGGCTCCATTGTTGGTGAGACCCTATTTAAAAGACATGAACCGATCAGAACTATTTATTGTCATGGCGTCAGGCATGGCAACCATATCAGGTACGGTTTTAGTCTTATACGCAACTTTTCTACAAAATTCTGTGCCTGGTGCCATTTCACATTTATTAATTGCCTCAATCATTAGTGCACCAGCTGCAGTCATGCTTGGACTCATCGTTGTGCCTCTCACTAATGAGCAAGAAAAGTCGATAAAACTTGAACAAGTCGATTTATTAACTTCTTTGAAAATGTTATTGCGGCGCGAGCAACCCAGTCAGTCTAATTTAGAAATCTCTCTCAATCATTCACGTGAGAGCCTCATGGATGCAATTAGTGAGGGTACTTATCAAGGGCTTAAATTACTGGCTAATGTTATTGCCATGTTGATCGTATTGGTTGCACTCGTAGCGCTTATCAATAATTTTCTTGCTTACTTGCCTAATTTTTTTGATAGTCCCTTAACACTTCAAAGGTTAGTGGGTTGGTTTTTACAGCCTTTTGCATGGACTTTGGGGCTAGATTGGAGAGATTGTGCTGTTGCTGGACAGCTTTTAGGTACCAAGCTTGTCTTGAATGAATTCATTGCGTATTTGGATTTGTCGAAATTACCCGATGGGTCATTGTCTGAAAAAGGAAGAGTATTGATGACATACTTACTTTGTGGTTTTGCCAATTTTGGAAGTTTGGGAATTGTGATTGGTGGTTTGGGTGCAATGGCACCACAAAGAAAGAAAGAAATTATTGAAATGGGTGCCCGCTCCTTACTGGTTGGGATGCTCTCGACTTGTTTGTCAGGATCCATGGCTGCCATCATTTTGTTTGGATTTTAAATTGTCATTCAAAGATGAGTTGATTAAAGCTCATGCCTTGCATGAATCAGGTCATTTGGATCGGGCCAAATCTTTGTATGAAAAAATATTATTGATTGATCCTGAAAATTTCGATGCGTTGCAATTGCTTGGTATGTTGTTAGCGCAGACTGGACGTGATGACGAGGCGCTTAGATTATTTTATAAAGCCATCGAGATTGATTCGAGTAATTCGATTGTTTTAAATAATTTAGCTCTCTTGCTAAAAAAGCTAGGGCAACATCATTTGGCAATTGAGTATTTTGAAAAGGCAATTGAAAATAATCCTTTGTCTGCTGATTCGTATTACAACTGTGCCATCACATTTCAAATAATCGGTGATTTGGAAAAAGCTCAGATTTATTATCACCGTTGTCTTGAAATCAAGCCCGATTTCTTTAGTGCTCACATGAATTTGGGGTTCTTGTCTGAGTTGACAAAAAATTATTCAACTGCATTAGTTCACTATGAAGATGCACTCAAAATAAATAAAAATTACGCCCCGCTTTTATTTAATTTAGGTAACGTCTATAAAGAACTGAACAAATTTGATAATGCCTTAGAGAACTACAGCCTAGCGCTTTATTTTCAAAATAATTTTAAAGAAGCTGCTTTCAATAAGGCGTCAGTGTTAGAGCAAATGGGGCATTTTGACAAAGCATTGATCGCATTTGACGAGGCCCTAGCAATAGACCCGTACTATATTGATTGTTATCTCCATCAATCCATCATCCTTTGTAAGCTTCGTCGTTATATTGAAGCAAGGTCTGCGATTGAAAATGCTTTGAATTTGCAAAGCGATCATATTTTGGCTCTAAATCAACTGGCAATTGTTCTACGTTTTTTGAAGTTGCATTCTGTTGCCCTGGAAGTGATTGCAAAAGTGTTGAACCTTGATCCTCAGTTCGCACTCGCTTACGTCAACCGCGGTAATGTCTTGATAGAGTTGAATAAATTTGAATTGGCTTTGGAGAGTTACGATCGTGCATTAGATCTTGATACATCCTTAGTTAAAGTACATTGGAATAGAGCATTACTCCTATTGCAAATGGGAAATTTTGAGGAAGGCTGGATAGCCTATGAATATCGATGGGTTGGCGCTGACTTTAGAACAACGAAGTTGACCACTACTCATCCAGTTTGGGGCCGTGGAGATGAACACAAGCGATTGTTGATCTGGTCTGAACAAGGAATCGGTACAGAGTTTATGTTCGCAAATTTTTTGACGCATGTGAATACATTGTCAAAACATGTTGAAGTCTTGGTTGATCCCAGAGGTCTTGAGATTTATCGCCGCTCTTACCCTCAGTTGAGCTTTTCCTCAAACACAGAGCCAGTTGACCCCAACTCTTACGACTGCCACTTACCTATGGGAAGTTTGCCTCAACATCTTTTTTCTGAGACTTCATTTAGAACAACTAATCGCCCTTACCTGAAGTCAAAAAAAGACCAAGCGGATCAATTGAGAAAGCTCTTTAAGCGCTCAAAACCACTTGTTGGAATCAGTTGGGCTACAAAGAGTGAGACAACAGGGCTAGATCGTTCAATCAAATTGGTTGAATTCTTTGATTCAGTCCATCATTTAGACTTGGATTTCATTAGCTTACAGTATGGCGATGTAGAGGCTGATCTCAAGTTCATTAAAGATCAATATGGAATTGAGATTCAAACCGCCGAATCAATTGACAATTTCAGTAATGTCGATGGTTTATTGTCTCTAATTGAAGCCTGTGATGTCGTATTGTCAATTGATAATTCAACTGTTCATTTTGCTGGAGCCATTGGCAAAGAAACATGGGTCATGTTGCCATTCAACGCAGATTGGAGATGGTTTAATGAGGGCGAGCGTTGTATGTGGTACCCAAGCACCAGGCTTTTCAGGCAAACCGAGCTAGGCCAATGGGAAGCCGTTTTCGATCAGATCAAGAAAGAATTGAGTAGTTTGTGATTGGAGCCTGGTAAATTTACCAAGGCTCAAAATTTAAAGAGATTATTTTTTGATCTCTTTCATATCACCAATGAATTTACCGCCACGCTCAATTTCAATTTCTGAGTACTCTAAGTTACCCGTGACTTGGCCAGAAGCGTTGATTTGAAAGTGTTCACGGCAGTGAATTTCATCTTTCAAAATTCCTGACACGCTGATGCTGTTGGCGAAAATCTTACCAGTGACTTGTCCAGTGCGACCAATCTCCAAGCTACCAGCTCTCAATTCACCATCAACAGTTCCGTTAACTGTGGCATGCCCTGACAATGTAATAGACCCCGTTATCGAGACACCTTCACCAATGTGAATGTTGGTACTCTTATCGTTTGCTCTTGATGGCTCTGGACGAGCTACTAGATTATTGGTATTCGTTGTGGTATCTTGAATAATTGGATACGTTGCCATTTTTTAGATAACCTTTGTCAAAAGAATAGTACTGAATCTACGCCTCAAATATTGTAATTCTTTTTAATTTAATTCGTTATCCGGATTTTTAACAAGTAGAATAAAATAGTATTAAAGTATTAATAATTGCTATGTTTATATCTAAAAGCGTCATTTGTAACTTACATGGCTTAAACGCTCTTAAGGAGCTATTTTTAATATAACTGGATGACTATTAAGTAAAGTTTTATAGTTTGCAAGTTCATCGAAGAAATACAACTCAAGCTAAAAATAGTTGTCGTTTGTTCTTGTTCGCCTCATGGTGAGAGCTGCTTCTTGATGTCTATAGAATTCCTTTCAGAATAAGATTTCCACTGATTACGCATTTTGCAAGGGCTAGTTAGGCAAGGTAAAGGTGAAACTTCAGAAAATTAGCTGTATAATTTCCGGTTCGGCGCTTTAGCTCAGTCGGTTAGAGCGATGGAATCATAACAAACAGTTGCGACGGTGCTAATACCGTGCGTTCACC
>Ga0208618_1000585_pt1 | contig 16282 bp, 12 predicted proteins | sample CryBogCBE18Jul08_FD_184585 | JGI IMG/M metagenome (GOLD analysis project Ga0208618, IMG submission 184585) | Freshwater microbial communities from Crystal Bog, Wisconsin, USA - CBE18Jul08 (SPAdes) | ecosystem: Environmental > Aquatic > Freshwater > Lake | place: Crystal Bog, Wisconsin, USA...
GAGGGATGTGAGGGGACATCCAAGTGGCCAGTCGATCTTCAAGCGCTTGGTGGGCCTGAGTGTGCCCGCTGATCAAATGTGACGCTCCTGAGCCCACACCCCAAAGCTTTGCGCCTTCGAGCAAAGCCTCTGTCAGGAGCGGGTCGCTTGCCAGCCCCAAGTAATCGTTGGAGCAAAAACTGGAAAAGTCTTGGCCATCAAATTTTTGCTGAGTCTGAGTGGGGCTTTGCGCGATGCGGCGCACTCTGAAGAGATCTTTCCCACTGAGCTCGTTCAGTCCCTCACGGGCTAAGCTTTCAGCCCTTGAGGGACTTGCTGATAAGGACTCAATTGGTTTGCTCTGAACGAGAGTGGGAACTGAGGCTAGAGTTGGCGCAGGGGTGGGAGTAAGAGGGGGAGCAGGAGCAGAAGCAGGAGCGGGAGCAGGAGTAGGAGCAGTGAAGGAAGAATTGTGCATCGCGTGAGTGTCGGCTTTGTTTGTATTTTTAATGCTCTGTGCTCTTTTGTAAAGCCTGGAGATCAATGTCTGAGGCTCAAATCGAGAGCGCTTTGGATGCCACTAGACATCTGCTCCAATTGCGATGGACTGATCACATAGGGGGGCATCACATAGACAGTTTCTCCAATCGGGCGAATTAGCAGTCCTTGTGCCAAGCAGTGGGTGTGCATGAGAGAGGAGAATTGCGGGGTGCGTTGTGCCCACTCGGCTTTGAGGTCAAACGCCAAAATCATGCCTGTTTGCCGTAAGGACTCCAGTCGCTCGTCTTTTTGTACCCATGCAAAAGCGTCATTCATTTGTTGTGCAAGTTGAATGTTGTGCGCCAGTACACCATCGCTTTCAAAAATTGCCAAGGCCGCCAATGCCGCGCTGCAAGCCAAAGGGTTCCCGCTGTAGGAGTGAGAGTGCAAAAAGCCTTGGGCCATCTGGTCGCTTAAAAAAGCCTGATAAATCTTTGGTGTACACAACGAAATAGACAGTGGTAAGTAGCCCGCACTGATGCCTTTGGAGAGGGTTAAAAAATCCGGCCAAATTTGAGCACTCTCAGAGGCAAAGAATGTGCCCGTTCGTCCGCAGCCCACAGCGATCTCGTCGCAGATGAGGTGAACGCCGTACTGATCGCACAAAGTGCGGGCGAGCTTGAGGTAGAGCGGCGAGTGCATGGCCATGTGGCCTGCGCACTGCACGCGCGGCTCAACGATCAAGGCGCTGATGTGGCCCGCGCGTTGCTGCAGCAAGTCCTCCAAGGACTTGGCGGCAAGGTGAGCGACATCATCGGCGCTTAGTCCCCCTTTGGCTTGTCTCCCATCGGGCGACATGACGATGTGAACACCGCGAATCAAGGACTCGTAAGACGCACGAAAAAGGGGGACGTCGGTGAGAGATAAGGCTCCCAAGGTTTCGCCGTGGTAGCTCCGAGAGAGGCAAACGAATTCGTTTTTTTGGGGCTTGCCAGTTTGCCTCCAGTAATGGTGACTCATCTTCATGGCAATCTCAACCGCTGAGGCGCCGTCGCTTGCATAAAAGGCGTGGCCCAAGTGGTGTTGGGTCAACGCTGAGAGTTTTTCTGACAACTCAACCACGGGCGGGTGGGTAAGGCCAGCGAGCATGACGTGTTCGATGCGGCCCATTTGTGCCTGAATGGCTGCATTGATGCGAGGATTGGCGTGACCAAAGAGGTTTGTCCACCAAGAGCTGATGCAGTCCATGTAAGCGCGATCGTGCGCATCGTATAGCCACACCCCTTCACCCTTGACGATGGCCAAAGGCGGCTGGTCCTGATGGTTCTGCATTTGGGTGCAGGGGTGCCAAACACTCAAGAGACTGCGTTGGCTCCAATCCATCGGGGGTGTTGGGCTTAATTTGAAGGACTGGGAGGACATTGCTGTTTCGCTAAGCGTGAGGGGGAGAATTACAAAAAGCCAATATACTACGCTTAGGCTTTGAGGATTGAATCTCTATCTTCCAAAGGGGAGCATTTCTGAGGTTTGAAAGGGTTTTTGTTATGAGCGGGACGCATCCGTGCCCCTATTCGCATTAACGGCTCACAACGAGCTCCAACTCACCACGCCAAGGCCTCTTGGCACCTTGTTTGTTGTTAAAAAACCTTACTCTGGCCATTACCCTTACCGTTACTGTTACCGTTACCGTAATTTTTTTCTCTTTCTCACTCAAACCACGCCTTCACTGATCCATGACCACCAGCACCACCCTCACTGAAAGTCCCCTGACCTTTGTCCCTGTGGGGGAGGTCGCGCCAAAACTCACCCGTGGTGTTGGTAAAAATGAGCGCCTGAGCCTGGCACATGTCCAAGCCCTTTTTGACTTGCCCTTCAATGATTTGCTCTTTCAGGCGCAAACGGTTCACCGCGAGCATTTCAACGCCAGTGAGGTTCAGCTCTCAACGCTTTTGTCCATCAAAACCGGGGGTTGCCCAGAGGATTGCTCTTATTGCCCTCAATCGGTTCACCATGACACCGGTCTTGAGGCTACCAAATTGTTGGATGTAGACGCGGTTCGAGAGGCTGCGACTGCAGCCAAAGCCAATGGGGCGAGTCGATTTTGTATGGGTGCGGCTTGGCGTGAGTTGCACGATCGGGATGTGGAGAAGGTCTCCGCCTTGATCGGGGTGGTAAAGGACTTGGGGATGGAGGCGTGTTGTACGCTGGGGATGCTCACTTCCTCTCAGGCAGGGGCTTTGAGAGACGCGGGTTTGGATTACTACAACCACAATTTGGATACCGCGCCAGAGCTGTACGGTGACATCATCACCACACGAGTCTATCAAGACCGCTTAAATACTTTGCAGCACGTGAGAGAGGCCGGCATGAATGTCTGCAGCGGTGGGATCGTGGGCATGGGCGAGAGTCGTTCTGAGCGAGCTGGACTTATCCATCAGTTGGCCAACTTGGACCCCTATCCTGAATCGGTGCCCATCAACCACTTGGTGCACGTTCAAGGCACCCCGCTTGCGCAAACAAAGGCCCTGGATCCATTCGAGTTCGTGCGTACGATTGCTGTGGCCAGAATCACCATGCCCACGACCCGCGTGCGGTTGTCAGCGGGCCGGCAAGAAATGGGGGACGGCATCCAAGCTCTGTGCTTCATGGCGGGTGCCAATTCGATCTTTTATGGCGACAAGTTGCTCACCACTGGCAACCCCGATTGGGAAAGAGATCAAGCCTTGTTGGCCTCTTTGGATATGAAGACGGTGTAGTTTTCGGTGTTGGGCTCATCTGACCCAAGGACAGAAAACTGAAAACTGAAAAAACGGCCGTTATGAGGACTTTGGATCCCTCTGAGTCAATGCAATGTTGTCCTGTTTTAGCACCATCAAGGTGCATGCTGCACCACCTAGGTGAAGTGGGCATTATTTTGGCATTAAATCAAATTTTATTGTTGAAATATTACAACGATATGAATAGCTAAAAATAGCTCATTTTTTCTAAAAATTTTAAATTTTATGAGTGATTACTATTAATTATTGGGGTTTACATTCATCGGGTTTCTCTTGCTTGTTATTGGCCCGTAACTTGCAATTACAATTTGATGACATGCTCTGCAAGACGATTTTTTAACCCTGGAGAAACCATGAAAATTGCATTAAAAAGTACCCTGTTGGTCTCATTATTGGCTGGAGCGGGCATCACTGCTCATGCTGAAGGCTTTAGTTTTTACGCCTTGATTGACGGCGGTATTGCGTCCACCTCATTGTCTGGTGGCAAGACGGGTAATACCACCACGTCTGAGTTCATCACTGGCGGTGTGGCACCTAACTTTTTTGGCTTGACCGCTGAAAAATCACTGGAAAAAGGTTATTCAGCTGGTATCAAACTTGAGACAGGCTTTTTGCTCAACCCCACCAATTCACAGTCTTACGCTTTCGGTGGCAACACAGCGTTCAACCGTCAAGCCAACCTCTATGTGAGTGGCTCTGCTGGTAAATTGGTTGTGGGTACACAACCCAACTTCGCTTTCAATAGCATTTTGATGGCCGACCCCCGTGCTGGCTCCAACTACGGTAGCGCGTTGGCCGCTGCTGACATCGATGGTGGCTTGAACACGATCGAGACAGGTTCTATTTCTTACACCTCTCCCGTCATTTCTGGCTTCACCTTTGCTGGTCAGCTCATTCCACAAAACAACACCTCTGCTGGTGGCGCCAAGAGCGGAAGCGCTTTTTCAGCAGTGTATTCTGCTGATGGCTTGGGTGCCACAGTGGCTAGTTACACAGAAGCCCAATCCACTGCAGTTGCAACAGCAACCAGCGGTACAGTGGGTGGTTTGACCTACAAATTTGGTGATTTCACAGCCAAAGGTTTGGTGCTTTCACAAAAGAACATGGCTTACTCAAAGTTGAACACATCGGGTATTGGTGGTTCATACTCTTTGAACCCCGCCACATCATTTGACCTTGGTTTATACAACACCAAAGATTCTGCCACCAACTACAACATCAATACTGCTGCCGTTGGTGTTTACTACAAATTCTTGAAGGATTTGACCGTTTACGGCCAATACGCCAATGTGAAAAACAGTGGCTCCAAGTCTGGTTTTGCCAATTTCACATGGTCTAGCGTTGCCTCAGATATGGTCACGCCTAACCAAACCGCCAGCACGGTCAACGTGGGCTTGCTGTACGGCTTTTTCTAAATCCCTTAGTGAAATTCGCTTGGGGTGATTCCCAAGTGAATTCCTCTTGTCTTGAAGGCCGGCTCGATTGCGGCTGGCTTTGAGAAACCCCCAAAAAGTGCGCCTAGGCGCACTTTTTTAATGGTGGATTGAAACCTTGGCTGGGCACAAGGGAGGGTCTCGCGCTTGTTGATCGCCAAGGCGCTCGTTACAGGCCTCAAACGTCATGCACGTCGACCAGCAGAGGAGGGGTAAAAAAATCATCACCGGACAGCTGGGAACGCTCAGAATGGCAAACATATCGTTCATAATGAACCATGTTTTTTGTAACATGGTTGATTCATCGGATTCATTAAAGGAGTTGAGAAATGCTTAAAAATGTTTTGGGGTTGCAGGCCGTTAAGGTGATGTTGTTCAGTGCACTGGGCGCTTTGATGGCGAGCGGCTCCGTTTGGGCCCAATCGAACGATACTTTGGCCAAGGTCAAGGCCTCGGGTGAAATTGCCATGGGCGTGAGAGATTCTTCTGGCGCTTTGTCCTACACATTGGGAGAGGGCAAATATGTTGGTTACCACATCGAAATTTGCCAGCGCATTGTTGCCAACGTTGAAAAAGCCGTGGGCAAGAAACTTGATGTCAAGTACGTCTTGGTGACCTCTCAAAATAGAATCCCTTTGACGCAAAACGGCACCGTGGATATCGAGTGTGGATCCACCACCAACAACCAAGCCCGTCAAAAAGATGTTGCCTTTGCCATCAATACCTATGTAGAGGAGGTGCGCATGGCGGTGAAAGCCAACTCAGGGATCACCTCGATTAATCAACTGAACGGCAAGAGCGTTGCGACCACTACCGGAACAACCTCGGTGCAGCTACTTAGAAAGCACGAAAAAGCCACAGGCGTTGACTTCAAGGAAGTTTACGGCAAAGACCATGCGGACAGCTTTTTGCTACTCGAATCGGGCCGGGCCGATGCTTTTGTGATGGATGGCCAAATCTTGGCCGGTAATATCGCCATGTCCAAAAACCCAGCCGATTACAAAATCGTGGGCGAGGTGCTCTCCGTGGAGCCCATTGCCATCATGCTCAGAAAGGATGATCCCGCCTTTAAGAAGGTGGCTGACGACACCATCCGTGAGCTAGCCAAATCAGGAGAATTGGCCAAGCTTTATGACAAGTGGTTTGTCCAGCCCATCCCTCCCAAGAATACCCGTGTGGGCTTACCGGCCAGCGAAAACACCAAATCCGCTTGGGTTAATTTGAACGATAAGCCCATGGAAGAGTTGCTGAAAAAGTAAACCATCTTTCAAACCTGTGGACTTGGGCTCCAGTACCTTTTAGATAGGGTGCTGGGGCGTTTGAATCAATCAAGACCCCACCCTCAAAGGTATTCATGCATTGGGATTGGCAAATATTTTTAAGCGATGACGGTGGTGGCCGCACTTACTTGGAGTGGATGCTCCAGGCGTGGGGCTGGACCCTGGGGGTTGCACTGGCGGCTTGGTGTGTGGCCGTGAGTGTGGGCGCCTTGGTTGGCGTGATGCGCACCCTTCGCGCCTCTCCTTGGATTAATCGATTGGCACTGGCATGGGTGGAGCTTTTTCGGAATATTCCTCTCTTGGTGCAAGTGTTTTTATGGTACTTTGTGTTGCCCAAATTGTGGCCTGCCATGCAGCAGTTCCCCTCATTTTGGTTGGTGGCATTGGCGCTGGGGCTTTTCACCTCGGCACGCATCGCCGAGCAGTTCAGAGCGGGTATTGAGTCCATTAAAACCGGACAAACTCAGGCAGCGTTGGCTCTTGGGATGACTCGTACTCAGATGTACCGCTATGTGTTGATGCCTGTTGCCTTGCGAGTGATCCTCCCCCCGCTCACGAGCGAGTCGATGAATCTCTTAAAAAACTCTTCCATCGCCTTTGCCGTGTCGGTGCCCGAGCTCACCATGTTTGCCATGCAAGCGCAGGAGGAAACTTCAAGAGGTGTTGAGATCTACCTCGCCGTGACCCTTCTTTATGCGGTGTCAGCGTTTGCGGTGAACCGAGCCTTCGCTTTTGTGGAGAGGCGTTTGAGACTCCCCTCTTCAGGGACTGATGCGGGTGTGAGTGCTGCCAAGGTGGCCCCCCTTGGATTGGGGCACTGACCATGCTTGATTTAGATTTAAGTTTTGTGACGCTTGAGTTGCTTCGCAAGTTCATCTTGCAAGGCTTTATCTTCAGTGTTCAACTCACTGTTATAGCCAGCCTGGGTGGTTTGCTCATTGGAACCCTCTTGGCGATTGGGCGCCTGAGTGGCATCAAGACCCTTGTCGCGCTCAGTGCTTTTTACGTCAACACCATGCGTTCTATCCCATTGGTGATGGTGATTTTGTGGTTTTATTTACTCATCCCACTCCTCACGGGGCATTCGATTGGTGTGGAGTTTTCGGCCTATTTCACATTTGTGGCCTTTGAGGCCGCGTATTTCAGCGAGATCATGAGGGCCGGTATTTCATCGGTCTCCCCGGGTCAAAAGAATGCCGCCTTGGCCCTGGGTCTCACCCCCACGCAGAGTTTGCAGCAGGTGATCTTGCCGCAAGCGTTTCGCAACATGTTGCCCGTCATCTTCACCCAGACCATTGTGCTCTTTCAAGACACCTCCTTGGTCTATGCGATTGGTGCCTATGATTTGCTCAAAGGGTTTGTGACCGCTGGCAAAATTTATGGTCGACCTGAGGAGGCTTATTTGCTTGCAGCGGTCATCTATTTCGCCTTGAGTTGGGCGGCTTCCTTCATGGTCAAGCGGCTGGAGCGGCGCATTGCCATTGTGAGGTAAGGGCATCTGTGATCTCTTTTGTGATCTCATCTCTCCTTTGATCCACTCTTTATTCATCCTTCGTCAATAAACACACACATTGTCTTGAAAGACTTCGCCATGATTGAACTCAAGCACGTCAGCAAATGGTATGGGCAGACCCAAGTGCTCAATGACTGCAGCACCAAGATTGCCTTGGGTGAGGTGGTGGTGATTTGTGGGCCCTCAGGCTCCGGTAAATCCACCCTCATTAAAACCATCAACGCCTTGGAGCCTATCCAACAAGGTGAAATTTATGTTGATGGTGTACCTGTGCACGATCCCGCCACATCGCTTCCTCAATTGAGGAGTCAAGTGGGCATGGTGTTTCAGCACTTTGAGCTCTTTCCCCATTTGAGTGTGATGGAGAATTTAACTTTGGCCCAAATCAAAGTCTTGGGCCGGAGCGTGGAGGTAGCACAGTCTCACGGACTCAAGTACCTCGAGCGCGTGGGCCTGTTGGCTCACAAGGACAAATATCCCGCCCAACTCTCCGGGGGTCAGCAGCAGCGCGTGGCCATCGCTAGAGCCTTGACCATGGACCCCAAAGTGATGCTCTTTGATGAGCCCACCTCAGCCTTGGACCCCGAGATGGTGGGTGAGGTGCTGGATGTGATGACCTCTCTCGCTCACGACGGTATGACCATGATGTGCGTTACCCACGAGATGGGGTTTGCCAAGCGCGTGGGCCACCGTGTGATCTTCATGGACATGGGGCGAATTTTGGAGGACTGTAGCAAGGACGAGTTTTTCAACCACCCCGAGAGACGGCAAGCGCGCACGAAAGAATTTCTAGGCAAAATTTTGCAACATTGATCTCTCCTTGCGAGGTCCCCAAGTTAAAGCGCACAAAGTAAAGTATCTCTTGACATCACCACCATGAATTCAGACACGACATCCACTCAGTCATTGATCATCACGCGTCCCGATGACTGGCACTTGCATTTGCGAGATGGCTCGGCGCTAGAGGTGGTCTTGCCCCATACGTCCAGTCAATTTGCCCGGGCCGTGATCATGCCCAATTTGAAACCACCCGTCACCACCACCGCTTTGGCACTGGAGTATCGTGAGCGTATTTTGGCCGCTCTTCCCAAGGGGCTTGAATTTGAGCCACTGATGACGCTTTATTTGACCGATGTGACCCAGCCCGAGGAGATCAAGACGGCTTTTGAAGCGGGTGTGGTGGCGTGCAAACTCTACCCCTCCGGGGCCACCACCAACAGTGACTCGGGTGTCACCCGCATCGAGAACATTTACCCTGTGCTCGAAGCCATGCAGCGTTATGGGCTTAAATTATTGATCCATGCCGAGGTCACTGACCCGGAGGTGGACCTCTTTGACCGAGAGGCGGTGTTCATTGAGCGGCATCTCAAGCCCTTGAGATCGCATTTTCCTGAATTGAAAGTGGTCTTTGAGCACATCACCACCCAAGACGCGGTGGAGTTTGTGAAAAGTCAAGCCTCGCACACGGCGGCAACTCTCACGGCTCACCATTTGTTACTCAATCGAAATGCAATATTTGTGGGGGGAGTGAGACCGCATTACTATTGTCTTCCCGTTTTGAAGCGGGAGAGACATCGCTTGGCATTGTTGGCCGCCGCCACCAGCGCGGATCCTCGTTTTTTCTTGGGCACCGACAGTGCTCCTCATGCTGCCCACCTCAAAGAGCATGAGTGTGGATGTGCCGGTTGCTATACAGCGGCGTCGGCCATGGAGCTTTATGCCCAGGCCTTTGAGAGCGTTCAAGCGCTGGATAAACTCGAGGGCTTTGCTTCGTTTTTTGGGGCTGATTTTTACGGCCTACCCCGCAACAAGGGACACCTGATCCTGCGCCGTGAGAGTTGGCAGTTGCCCGAGAGTTTTCCTTATGGGGGCGACCAATTGAAACCGCTTTTTGCCAAGGAAAAGTTGTCTTGGCGAGTGGTTGGTCAGTCATCATGAAGTTGCAATAAGGTCGCAATAAAGTTGCTATAAAGTGCAACTGAGTAGCTCGCCAAACCATTGTTAAGCCGCATTGTCCAATCAGAGTCCATCGGAGCTGTTGCTTGAACCCTGAACTAGCCTCAGACCTTGCTCAAGGCCCTGTCTCTGTAACTTTACCTTTGCCTGTCCAAGTCTCTCTCAAGGCCCGTGCTGCCTTGGCCAGTCTTGACTGGAACACGCCTTGGTACAAGCCTTTGCTGGCCTGGGGACCCAAAGCCTTGGCGCATTGGCACTCTGGGCAATCGCTTGCCCAGTCCCTCAATCAAGCCATTGAGGAGGTCTATTGCCATACTGGAGAGCGTCCACACGTGAGCTTTGTCTCGCAAGAGTTGCTTCCCAAAGCGATGGCCTATGAGACTTTTATTCAAACCTTTTCTCAAGTGCCTACCCGAGAGCATGTGCATGATTTTTTCAATGCCATGTCCTGGTGTCGCTGGCCTAAAACCAAGGCACTCATTAGCCATTTACAGGGACAAGCCATTGAGCGTCAAAACGCACACGCCCAGCAACTCCTCGCTCAAGACCTCGGCACAACTGCGTTAGGAGGCCATGAGCACCCAACCCAGCCTGTCGCAAGGGGCTTATTGAGAGATCGTCTTACCCTGATCGATGAGAGTGGGGTGTTTTTAAGTTGTACGGACGCGATGTGGAGCGCGCTTTGTGAACATCGTTGGATGGATTTATTCCTCACAGAACGAGACGCATGGGCTCAATGCCACGTGCACATTGTGGGGCATGCTTTGTTGGAGAAATTCATCAACCCTTACAAGTCCATCACCGCTCAAGTGTTGCGGGTGAGTCCCCTTCCGAATGAATCTTGGGGCCCCAAGATGGGGGGGCATGAGCGTTGGGACGAAAGACTCAGAGATACCTTGGCCAACGCTTTGCCTCTTGAGACTCAGTCGGCTGAAGTCCCCCGCTTTCAAGTTCTGCCCTTGATGGGCATCCCCGGTTGGGCACAAGACCAAGACAGGCCAGGCTACTACGAGGACCCGGGAGTTTTTAGGCCCGCCTCTAATAGGTTGAGGAGCCGTGAGGACAGAAAACTTTAGAGTGGCAAGAAATAAAAGGGCCTAGAAGTTTCGTCTCGTTTCAGGTTGCGTGTTTCAAGTGACTCCACACATTACGGTGAGTCAAGAGAACCTTTTGAATATTTTGTCAGCCAAGGCCTCCGCGACCTTGATGCCGTCCACACCCGCCGACAAAATTCCGCCTGCGAACCCTGCGCCCTCCCCAGCGGGGTACAGCCCCTCGGTGTTGACGCTCTCATAGGCTTTGTCACGCAAGATTCTGAGGGGCGAGGATGTTCGAGTCTCTACACCAGTCAAGAGTGCATCGGGTCGATCAAAGCCTTTGATTTTTTGGCCAAAAGCGGGCAATGCCTCATGCATGGCTGAGATTAAGTCGGCTGGCAAGGCGGCATTCAAGTCCGTCAAGTGCACCCCAGGTTTGTAGGACGGGTGAACATCGCCCAGTGTGCTGGAGGCTTGGCGCTTTAAGAAGTCCCCTACCAATTGGGCGGGTGCGTGGTAGTTCTCACCTCCCAGCGTGTAGGCCCGTGATTCAAGGCCTCGCTGCATCACCAATCCTGACAAAGGGTGTACGCCCTGGGAGTGACCCCATACGTGGGAGACAGAGAGTGTCTGAGCGGTATGGGCTGGCAAGGCATTGGGGGAGATGCTTTTTTCAAACGATTCAGCCGTGACGTTGAAATCCTCTGGCGTGATACCCACGACGATGGCCGCATTGGCATTTCTCTCGTTGCGTGAGTATTGGCTCATACCATTGGTGACAACTTGGTGGGGCTCGGAGGCGGCGGCAACCACGGTGCCCCCTGGACACATGCAAAAGCTATAGACATCACGGCCGTTTTGAGCGTGGTGAACGAGCTTGTAGTCCGCCGCACCCAGTAAGGGGTGCGCTGCATGACGGCCCCAGCGCGAGAGGTCAATCATGCTTTGGGGGTGCTCGATGCGAAAGCCCAATGAAAACGCTTTGGCCTGCATGGCTACCCCTTGTTGGTAGAGGTGCACAAAGGTATCGCGAGCGCTGTGACCCAGTGCGAGCACCACATGCTCGCTTTGAAGGGAGTAGGTTTCTTGGGTTTTGAGGTCCAAGATGCGCAGCCCTTTGAGTTGTCGGCGCTCAGCTTTGAGGCCCCCTTCAAGTTCGAGAGACTCCAAGCATTGTTCAAATCGGATTTCTCCCCCCAAGGCAATGATCTGCTCGCGAAGGTTCTCGACCACTTTGACCAACTTGAAAGTGCCAATGTGGGGGTGAGCGACCATCAAAATTTCTTCTGGAGCACCGGCTTTGACGAATTCGCGCATGACTTGGCGGCCCAAGAACCTTGGGTCTTTGATTTGGGAGTAGAGTTTTCCGTCTGAGAATGTGCCCGCACCGCCTTCACCAAATTGAGCGTTGCTGTGCGCGTTGAAGTGGCCTTTTCTCCAAAACCCCCAAGTGTCTTTGGTGCGTTCACGCACCGCCTTGCCACGTTCAATCACAATGGGCCTGAGGCCGAGCTGGGCCAAGACCAATGCGGCAAAAATACCGCACGGGCCAAACCCCACGACCACGGGGCGATTCAGGCCAGGGGATTGGGTGCTTGATGCACTTGATGTACTTGATACGCTTGATGGAGCTGATGCTCTTATTGCGTCTGATGCTCGCCCAGCCTGAGCGAAGGGCAGTTGTTGGCCAATTTGCCTCAATCGTTCAAGATAGAGTTCGGGGTGTTGCGATAGTCCCTCATGGGACAACTCGCCCTCCAATGTCACCAAGGGGTGCCAAGCCATATCCGGTGTGGGCATGAGGTGAGGGCGGGGCAATTGGGCCTTGGGGCCGGTGAAGTTCAAAAGAAGTTGATGTTCTGCCTCAGGACTTTGGAGCTCAAAGTCCACGATATAGACCACATTCAGCCCTGTGCCTCTTGCATCAAAACTTCGCTTATGAACGACCAAACTTTTGAGCTCTGACTCTTTAAGCTTTAACGTGCCCAGGACGAGCTCCAAGAGAGCCTGGGGTGCTTGGCGATGCAAGTCTGTTTCATCTCCCGAGGCTTGGGGGCTGATTGATTCAAGCCAACGCTCGGTGCCAATTTTTTGAGCGTCATGACTCAATGTGGCCGGGTTGGCTTTGTCAGACCAGACGCTGTCGAGTTTGAGCTTGAGTTCGCTGAGTCTGAGCATGGATGGGTGAACGAGTGTTGTGAAAGATAAGAGGGATGTAGAGTGGTCGCAGGCGAAATACAGCGGCGCATCAAGGCCAATCAAGCTAAATCAAGTCGGAACAGGTTAGAACAAATGAGGCCCAATTTTTTACCCATTGATCCAAAGCCACAGCATGCGACAAGAGCATTGGTGTTGGGCTATGAAATGGGTCTGTCAATTCTTGGTGGTTTTCACCACAACGCAATAAGCCATTGAGCACTCGCGCTCACTATTTTAAAGGCTATGGTGAGTACTCAAGTGATAATACACCTCGTGAAGCATGCTAGGCCGTCGCCGGCGCAAGAGTGGAAACACTGCGCGGGAGGAACGTCCGGACTGCATAGAACGGCGCAGGAGGTAACACCTCTCCACCGTGAGGTGAGGATTAGAGCAACAGAGACGAGTCGCCCATCGGTTGCAAAGCCATTGGGCGGGTGAAACGGGCAATCTCTGCGCGCAGCAATACCAAGTAGGCCTATCCCAAGCGCTCTTGAGGGCTTGACTTGTGGTTTCGCAAGGATGGTAGGCGGGTAGGTAGCACCGAGCCGTGTGGGTGACCCACGGCCCAGATTAATGACGGTCACGCGTGATGAGATTCTCGGATCTTGTTGCGTGCACAGAATCCGGCGTATCGGCAAGCTTCACACTTTTTTTGACTCATCGATCTATCAGCGGTGATTGGGCTCTTGGGACCTTCAAAATAAGGTTCACAAAAGGAGGCTTTCAAAATAAGGCTCACAAAATAAGACTTATTAAGGGCAGCCCCACCGGGATCAATGAACCCATGAATGAGTTCATGATTGAGGACTCGATGGAGCTCATTTCCCCAAAGCTTTGAGCACATCAGGATGGGGCACCATATCAAGTCCTAGCTCTAAGAGGCGCTTGACGTGCGCTGTCAAAGACCGCATGGCCGCAGGCCACAGCCTCTCAGGCACATCGTCATAAGCCCACTTGACCCATTCATTCAAACTGTCATTGGGGTGCGCCAGCATGACGGCTTTGATTTTGGCCTCTCGCTTGAGGCGGTGGTTCTTGAGTTGAGTGATGATGTGCTGTGGTCCGTGAGGTGCACCGTGGTAGTTGCCCATCACATGTCCGTGGGCTGGGGCGATGAATTCAATCCGGTCTTGCTCACAAACAGCATGGAGTACATCCAGTGAATTCAAGTAGGCACTCATGCACCCGTCTGGTGGATCCACAATGGTTGTGCTGCCATTCAAAATATGGTCGCCACTAAAGAGAATGCCTTCTTCCTCAAAGACCAAGCACAGGTGGTTGGCAGCATGTCCTGGTGTGTGAATCACACGCAGAGTGTGAGTCGCTCTTGAGCCCTCATGGTCGTTGCCTGGATGAAGGGAGGCCTCTAAACTCTCGCCCGGTGATGAGCCGTCGATCACTCGAATTCGCTCGTGCATGGACAACTCGTGGTCGGCCACAAAATAATGATTTTCTTTGGCGGTGGGCTTGGAAGATAGCCCCATGATGGGTGGCGTGCCTGCACACATGGCTTGAAGGGGTTTGGCGCCAGGCGAGTGGTCTGCGTGGGAGTGTGTACAGACAATGGCGCGAATATCGCCTTGCGTGAAGAGGCAAATGCGCTCCAAGTGCTGGGCTTCAGGCGGACCCGGGTCGATCACGATGAAGCCACTTGCACGAGTGCCCACAATGTAGGTGTTGGTGCCTGGGCCAGTCATGAGGCCTGGATTTGGAGCGGTCAAGCGGTGCAAGTTTTTAAGCAAAGGCACGGGGGCATCACTTTGCCAGTCTAAGCTGTGCTTGAGTTGTCCCTCGGGGCACACCAGGGCTAGCTCACCGTAGGGACCTTCGTGCTCCATGTAGCGTGTTTCTTGGCCTGTGACAAAGCCGCCTCTCGGGGTTGAGCTAAACCAGGCCTGGTTATGTTGGCAAGCTTGGAGGACTTGATCGCAGCTCTCAAAACTCTCCAGCCGCTTTAAGGTTTTAAGCGTGGGGTAGACCATGTGCAAGGTCTTGGCTTGGTAGGCCTTTAAGGCCTCTTGGGGTTGGAGCCACACGGCGTTGACTTGCTCATGTCCAGTCACACGAGGGACTTGGTCGTGAGGGGCCTGAGCCCACAAAAAAGGCACATCAAAGCGAATGGGCAAATCTCGATCGGTGACCCAGTGGCACATCACGTAAAGGCTGTCCAAAGCCAAGTGCCAATCCCTCGCTTGGAGTTGCTGGTAAAGGGGTAGTTCTTGACGAAGCCCTTTGGACCCCCAGACCTCCGAGGCGCTGAGTAAGGCACCCTTATGGTCTCGCACCAAGACCAATCCCACCTCCTCAAAGCTTTCTCGAAGTGCTGCAGCAGCCAAGCTCAAGTGCTCTTGGGTTTGTTCTGAACGAATTGGGTAAGGAGAGGTCGAGTGAGAGGACGGTGAACTGGAATTGTGTTGCGGGAGCTCTTGAGAGTTGTCCTTGTTGTTGAGTTCGGCGTGACATTTGGAGTGACATTTGGCGTAGTGCACCGCGTAGATCTCATCCTCAGGGTCTAGCTTACCGCCCGCAAAAACATAGGCTCCGGGTGCAAAGCGCGCCTGATTAGAGCGTTGAGTCATCAAGACTTGCAAATTGTTTTGGTGTTGACGCCCCCAAATCAAGCTCACAGCTTTTTGTGCTGGTGCGATCACGGTGGGGGGATGCAGATGGTGGTGGGGGCGGGTCATGGGTTTGAGCGAGATATGTTCGAAGGAGGAAGTCAATTCAATGAAGGACCATTGGTTCATTGTAGAGCGAGTCATCAAGGAGACTGTGGATAGAGTGGATCTATCTGAGCTGATGGCGTTGATGGAGTTGATAGGGTAGGGGAAGCGGATGAAGCGGTTGGAGTGGATGGAGCGGGTGGAGCCGCTGGACTGGTGATGGTCTAGCGAAGGGCTATGGAGGTGAAGACCCCGAGTGGGAGAAAACCCAAGAAAACTCCTTCTTTGCAATTAATGTCACAATCTGGAGTAAATGTTGATAACAAGTACGAATAATGTGTACAAATAACAAGGGAGAGACAGCATGCAAACCCAAAACCTAGGCGAACCTCAAATGGACAGTGCCCAGACTGTTGCCGATCAGTGCAAATTGGGCTCCGTAAGACGTGGTCCTCAAGTGGAAAATCAATCACATAAAAGTAACTCTTGGCTGAGTTTTTTGGGCTCTGCTGGCCTTGGCTTTGTCTCCTCCCTTGGGGTCTTACTGCCTGCCTTCTTGATGCTGGGCGTGCTCCTCCAGTCCGAAGCCGTTTTGGCCCAGGCTTGGCCCACCAAACAACCCATTAAACTCGTAGCGGTTTTTCCACCCGGGGGGTCGGTGGACCAGGTGGCGAGGATTTTGGCTCAACCCTTGCAAACTCAATTGGGCCAAAGCGTCATTGTTGACAACCGAGGGGGCGCCTCCGGCACCCTGGGCACTGCGTTTGTCATCAACGCTCCGGCGGATGGGTACACTTTTGCGGTGGTGTTTGATACTCACGGCGTGAACCCAAGTTTGATTCCAGGTCTGCCCTATGACAGCAAGCGTGACCTGACACCCTTGGTGCTGGTGGGCACATCCCCCATGGTACTGGCCACTTTTGCGGGTTCAGAATACAAAACCTTCAAAGACGTGATCCAAGCCG
>Ga0208618_1000586_pt1 | contig 16277 bp, 22 predicted proteins | sample CryBogCBE18Jul08_FD_184585 | JGI IMG/M metagenome (GOLD analysis project Ga0208618, IMG submission 184585) | Freshwater microbial communities from Crystal Bog, Wisconsin, USA - CBE18Jul08 (SPAdes) | ecosystem: Environmental > Aquatic > Freshwater > Lake | place: Crystal Bog, Wisconsin, USA...
GCCTCTTAATTCCTTGATGGCGTTTGAAGCAAAGTGGTAATAGTTATGGTTGTCATTGTTACTTTGCGCCTCATGTAATCCCATAAGTAAATCAGCACATTCCTCACGTTCTTTTTCTGCTACTAGTTTGGCAAATCGTTCAAACATAGGCAACAAATCTCTTTCTACCCATGTCATATGGTCAAACATTGCACCAGACTGTTTAGCAATTTCAATGATTTCTTCTTTAGTCATCTTTATGCTCCTGAATGAATGCCCACGCAAGCACGCAGGCTACTAAAAATACAGCGACTGCTCCGCCAAGGGCAAGCGCCCACATTAATGAGTTGGTCATGTTTTATTCCTCAAAGATTTGTTTAAGTGCAGTGTACAAAGCCTTGGCTTCGCCAATGCCGATGTTGTCCACAACGTACTTGGCTGTGAGTCTCAGGGTAGCTACCGCCTCGGGCTCGGCCAAGACTGCCTGAGTTGGTTTGGTTGGTTTGGCGGGATTGGTTGGTTTGGCGGGCTTGGTTGGTTGTGTTGCTTTGGGTGCAGAAGGAATGACACCCGTTACATTCTTCTTTTTCTTGGTGTTTTTGATCGGTGTGTACTCGCGCAGTAATGCTACGAATCCGCCATTGGCATCGCGCTTCATCGTACCCATCCGCACACTGTTGGATGCTATGGCGTAGGCTGAGTCAGGGTTGAACCCATTCTTCTTAGCCCATGCGGTGATCTCGCTAGGCTTGACCCCTGGGTTTGCGACCACATACTCGTAGGACTTACGGCTTACGTTGTTCTGTATCTTGAAGCCTGTGTCTTTGGGTGCTGTTGTTTGCATTTGCTTATCCTCTGTGTTTGATTCTTGTTCTGGTTCCCATTCTTTGAGCGCTTGGGTTAGCGCGGTCTTGATGTCAGGCATTTATGATTGCTCCTCTTGCCCATGTCCACATTAAGAGAAACCCTAGCACGCCGATTACACTAAAGATGTACAACAAGGCGTTGCGTAGGAACGTATGTTTCCACGAATGTATTCCAAGCAGAGCCTCCTGTATCTGCTCATCGAACTCATCCATGCGTGGGGGTGGTGGTGTGTAAAGCGAACCGATCTTTACCTTACCTGTGTCGTAAGGAATATTTCTTTTCATAACTTCTCCTTTTGTTGAAATGTAATCCATAAAATATTTATTGTCAAGTATTAGACAAAATAGTGGGGTAGATTTCTACCCCACTACGCATTAGGCTACAACGCCTTCACGCACTACCCAGTCGAAGTAATAACAGAGCACCTCGCAGACAGTTGTGTCGTATGCCATGTCGAGCAACGCACCCACGTCATTGGCTTGGATCATGCGCGCGATGTCGTTCTCCTTGGAGGTGAACTGGTCTTGCTTGTAGTATTTGTTGACCTCGGGCTTGAACCACTTGAACAACCTAGCAAGCGTATCGTTGGGATAGAAGTCGATCATGTCGGCAAGCTCATCTACATCGCAGTTCTCAAGCGCCATTGATAGCGCCTCTATTGTTGGCTCGGGCAAGTCAGGGCGATCTAGTAAATCATCGTGCATATACTCAGGCACGATGGATAGTGGCGTAGTCTTGGGCTTGATGCCAAAGCTATTGTTCCAAGTGTTCATCTCATCGTCATATGTCTCGTCATAGTATGCATCGCTGTACATGGATGGATAGTAAGACTTGTAAGACTTCTTGGTAGACTTGTAGTAGTTGGGGATGAGTCTACTTGGAACCCAAGCATAGGTATTGCTGAACCACATACCATCATGCTCCACGCCTTGGTCATAGTTGACATGAGACATACGACCATCGCCATCCATGAACACGAAGCGATTGTCACCGATGAACTCTGCGACCATTGTGAGATAGCCTGCGTTGTGGATAAGCGCAGGATGCTCATGCACCGCATCGGACAGATAGTCTTTGATGAAGTGCCAGGTGTCTGACTTGGTTGTGTCTGCCTTGTTGCCTGTGTGCAAGACGCCGTTGTGCATCATCGCCACATAACCATTGACCACGTTATAGGGATGGCAGTTATCCATGTCGGTGTTGCCATGCGTAGTCCAACGGAAGTGGATCGCCAACTCGCGGTCATCATCGGGTAGCTTGCTGATGAACGCAAACGCATCTGCGTAGTTCTTGGGCAGAGTCTTGACGATCTTGAGTCCCTTGGTCGTGGCATACATGATGCCGATGCCGTCAGGATTAGACGCGAAGATATCACCGAGAAGACCATGAGTCTTGGTCAACGTTGCACGGATTTTGTTTGATTTGCCAGTAATGATTAAGCACATAATAGTTGTTCCTTCGATTGATTAGATTGATGATGCGGTTGTTGTGACGTCTGTGCAAGTGCCCTCGGTTGGGGCGCTGTTCTTTGCGCCTGCTCTACGGCGGATGCCATACCAGTCAGCTAGGTGCGGATATGCATTGCGTGTAGTCTTGAGCCACTTCTTGAACGACTCGCCAGTCAAGTCCTTCCACGATGCAACACGACAGAACATGACGAGTGCATGAGTGAACTCGATCTGTGCTAGTAGACGCTCTTTCTTGAGAGACGCTTTGAAGATGCGAAGCTCGACAGTATCATAGGGCTTGTGTATCTCGCACTGCAACCCAAGGCGATTGCGCTCAGAGCGAGTCATGTTCTCACAGTTGACCATGCGGTAACGAGAGGATGCCTTGCCCTTGAGTGCGGTGTTGGGATTGTCGAGGATGTCTTGCGACTCCGATGCACAATAGTCACGGGCTTGGGTGTCGCGTAGTGGATGACGACCTGCGATCTTGCGGATGAAGTCGGCATTGGTCTCGGCATTGACAAGCATGATGAACTTGCCAAGAGTCAGCGCAGTGAACGCTTTGGTGTGAATATGGATATGCATACCGCAACGACCTGTGTCCCAAGCACGATAGCTTGAGTGTATATCCCAAGCCTTGAACCGCTTGATGTGCTCGGCAAGACCACGAGGTGCGGTCACGATCTCGATACCGCCTTGTGGTAGCGAGCCGTCAGACTTGCAGACGCAGTAGCTTTCACCGAGTTGATTACGAACATCAGCCACCGAGGCATTGATCTCGTTGTAGCTGTAGCCCCTACCCACAAACTCCAACTCAACACCCATACGGAAGTCACCATGAATAGACGAGATGATGCTGTGGTCAGGCTCAAGGATGTTTAGCACGTTGGTGCTGTAGCTCATGAGTTGATCGGGATGTTCCTCATTGCTATCGCTGTCGCCATCGTAATCATCATCGTCTTCTTCCTCGTAGCTATAGTAGTAGCCATCGTTATGCTCATAGAGATTGTCACGATAGTCATAGTAGTCGCCATTCTCGCAGTGCTCGACCTCGTTCTCGAAACAAGCACGACACACAGAAGTATCCCCACGCCTGCCAAGATGACGAATCTCGTCATCGAGCTCGAAGTGATCGCAGTCCGTGATACGCACATCAAAAGATATGGCTTTGTAATCGAGCATATTGGCTATGTTCCTGAAGGTACTATGCGAGATGTTGTCCTCATGCTCAAGAAAGAAGTCGCATAGCTCACTGCTGTCATCGGTATTAAGCGTGTGGCGCACAAGCTTTGCCAACTCTGCGTTTTCTTCCTTGGCTTGTTTATATCTTGTTAAGTCCCATGACTCAGGCTTCAAGTTGAACGTATTGCGGTGATAATAAACCCAACGATCTGTGACAGGCTCTGGGTTCACACGCTTGGCGATATGCTCAAATAGCCGAGACACAGAATCGTACGAAAGATTAGAACTCTGACGGAAGTGCCGTTGTAATAGCCAACCGATGTCATGACCTGCGCCATTGATCAACCAGTTCAACTCGGCCTTGTCTGTGATTCGCTTCTTAACCCAAACAGTGCCCACATCCATGTTGTTGAACACATCCTCAACCTCCTCCCGTGTCATGGTGCTGATGTGACGAGAGCGAACATGAAAGTCAGTGAACACCTCTACGTTGTGCTCAACTGCTACGCCCGCCATTGTGTTGCCTAAGCGCATGACGAAACGATTGTTACGACCTAGTCTGTTGTCTTTAATGTGGTATAACATTTTAATTTCCTTTGTGAATAATTATTAACTTACTGAACTTGTGCCACAGGTGGCACGACTTGGGACGGGCTTAGATCACTCAGTATGTAAGGGTTATCGGTCTCGATATCCTCACGCACATGAGCGTCTCGCTCTTCTTGGAATTGTTTAATGAGTTTCTCTGCTTCAGTCATTTGATTTCCTTTCTTTTGTTGGCTTCGGTGATCTCGTCAAAGATGCGTTGGATGTAACCCTCAATGAACATATCTCTAAGTTCATCGGACAGTTGTCCCACTCGACCGCACGTCTCTCTTTCATACTTCTCAAACGCATCGACTGCTTCGAGGTGTATCTGTTTCATAATTCCCATTTCATTCTCCTTTGGTTAAAAACTAGATTCGGCGTACACAACTCGCCCTTTTTTCATGTGTTCGATAATCGGTGCAGTAAGATAATTGTCAAGCAAGCGCAGATCGCGCCTATACAAACGCACAGTCACGTTGTTGAAATCATCTTGCACACCGCCTCGGCGGTAGTACAGATCAGCAAGACGCTCATGCAAAGCCCAATCGTTTCGCTCGTATGTGACTTGCTTCCATCTTGGATTGTTGTCATAGCGCGATCCGATTTGTGCATCGGTAGGTTTTGTAGTTAGCGCACGAGGCACGCTCAGTATGTTGATATCTAATCCCATTTCATTCTCCAAATATTTCTTCGTAACACTCAACGAACCGCATATCGCAGTCACCTTGCATGAACCGATCCCAAAACTCAGCGTCTATCTGAGGCGCTGCATCTTCTACATCTGTGCCCATGATTTCTTTGTCGTCTTTGATTAAGATGTATCTAAACATTTTCATTTACTTATCTCCTTAGTCTCGGCTAGTTTGCGGATGGTGCTCGGCGTAGCCAGTTCCAAGCACCATAAACGGGGTATGCGTACCCCATTATTCGATTTGTTCTGTGAATCCATGCCATGTGTGGGGCACAGCGTCTGTTGGTTTGAGCGCACGAATAAGCGTGATTGCTCTTTTCATTTCCTTGATGCGCTCGGCTCTGACACCCGTTGGCTCGATGGCTTGCTCGCTCTCCTCGTTGCCCAGTTCTTTTAGGGTGCGCTTGAGTAGCGTGTCCTTGAGCTTGGTGTTCGGGCGTTGCGTGCGCTTGAAGGGTATCTTGCGCTTGGCTTTGGGTGTGTGCGGTACTGCTTCAAACAAAACCTCTACCTCTGTGCGCTTGGTCAGCGGTATCCAGTCAGTCCAATGCACGCCCTTGTTGGGGATGTCCAGTTCTTGGGCTACTTGCGATGGCGTCAGTAGCTTGCCCTCGTCATCTCGATGCAGTTGCAAGGCTTCTAGTTTGCTCTCCAATTTGGTCATTAGTCTTATGTACGCATTGAATGCAGTCTGGCGTTCGGGCAGGTGCTTACCATTCCAACGTGCGCCAACTTTCGCATTGCTCAGTTCGTACCTCAATGGCGAAAGCAACTCACCCCACAATCGCTTGTGTTGGAAGTTGCTTAGTCTTGCAAAGCGTTGTATTTTCTTTGCTTGTTCGATCTCCGCCTTCTTGAGTTCGCGCATCTCAGGCTCGGGGATTCTCTTCATCAATGCGTTGTGCAATTCATTGGGGCGCATATTCATGTACGATTTACTCATGGTTTGTTCCTTAGTCTTAACAAGTATCCAGTCGGTGTCCTAGACTACGCATTGTAGACTAAACTTTCGACACTCGGCAAGGCGCATGAATGTTTGCTTTCCGCTGTTTTGTACTACGAAGCTATCTTTTTTAAAGTACTCAAAAGCCCAAAGGAAAACGGGGTAGGCTTACCCCATTTTGTATGAGTGCCCATATATAAATACTCTTATATATAAATATATATTTAAATAGATAAGTAAGTAAGACAGAAAAGCGGAATAGCATTACAAATCAACAACTTGCGCGTGTCTATTGTTTAGGAAAGGTGCTTAGTCTTTGGATAGCTAGTTTTTGCAAGACTAAGGACTGTTTTTGTGCTTTAGTCTTACTGACGTTCGTTGAGCCATGCTTCGAAGGCTTCTTCACCGCTGAGTATTTCGGGCGTGCCAGTGTGCAAGTCGATGCGGATGAGGAAGTAGTCGAAGCGTTTGGGCTCGGGGTAGATGTAGTCAATGTCGAACTCGCCGATGTGGGGGAGGCACATTGTGCCTACGTTCTTGATGAGGGGGAAGTGTGTTGCTTTCATGATGTTTCTCCAGTTAAGGTGCAACAGCGCACCCCAATGCTCTTGCGAGCATTAGGCTAAGTTGTCTTAGGCTCGCAACGTCACGCCAAGGTATTTGTTGACATTGGTGGTGGTGATGTAGTCGTTATCTTCGTTGGACATACGCAAAAGATAACCGCCGTTAATTTCGCATGATCGGTAAAGATCGGTTTCTACCCTAACATTCGACACGACTAGGTTGGTGAAGATGTTGCCAATGAATACGCACGAGTTGCAGTCGTGTTTGAATTGTGGTTTCATGATTAAAGTCCTTTCGTTAGACATAAAAGAAAACAGCGCAAGACTCTCGCCCTGCGCTGTCGATTGGAAATGGGGTACGCTTACCCCATTATTTGAATTGCACAGATGCGCGAATCTCTGCAACCATCTTGTCGAATTGCGCCTTAGTCATGCCTGCGTCAACGACTACTGCGATCAACTCCTTAGTCTTCTTTTGCACAGCGACTGGCACTGCGACCTCTGTGCGACTGTTGCTATTGGGTGCTTGCAGTGTTGCCCACTTGGGATGCAACTTGAAAAACTTCTCAAGCATCTGCTCTGCCTTGGTGTCCTTCTTGAACGTGAGCCAATGAGACTTCTGTGACTCATGGGGCTCGACACCATAGTGCTTGCCAATGATGACAGCAACCTCATTGCGCCAAGCCTTGAGCGTCATGCTCTTGGCGTGCTTGGTGAGCTCGCTTGCATTGGCGAGTACAACTGTGTACGCTTTGAGCGTACTGATGACTAATGACTGTAAAGACATATTGATCTCTCTTTCTTTGGATAATGGGGTACGCTTACCCCGTTTGTTGATGAACGTTAGAACTATAGTACTGCTCCAACACTTATAGTATCTCATGACGGGGTATACAGGAAGGTCAAAAACGGCTATGGCTAAACCCCACCTACCCCCCACCAACCAGATTTAAACCACCCCACCAGTCCCGCCCCGAACACTGTTCCACACCGATTCCCAGCACTTAAGTAATACCATAGTATTATTTTATAAAAATTTTGTAATTACCATGTCTAACGTTAGACAACGACCCATAAAAAAAGCCCCACGTCTAAGGTGGGGCAAAGAACATTTCGTTCACAAAGGAGAAGTAAACGCAATCAAGTTTGGCAACTGCTTGCATCAGACTTCAAATATAGTGTACATTAACGCTATCGAGGTTGCAAGGGCCTACGCATGTTAGATCATTTGATAGATTTTGAACCAGACGTGGAAACAACACCACAGGGATTCGTGCCCCTGGAAAAAGCTACGCCTACAGACGCGCTGGACGCCAAGATTAAAACAGTAGACTGGCTTAAAGAGCTGGGCGCTGTAGACACAGATACCATAACAAATGAGTTAGAAACACAAGCTGCGAGAACATCTTTTGCCAATATTGTTTCTGCCTCTCCTTCCGAAATCACACACCAGTCTCTAGCACAAGTCAAAACCCCAGCCGCTGTCCAGCATCTTGTGGGAATGCTGACAGCCTATGACTGGGAGTTTGTACAGCAGGCCAAAGAACTTAGAGGCTATGCCGTAGCTAAAATTCTTGAAGAAGTTGAAAACCCCAGCGCCAACATCCGCCTCAAAGCTTTGGCTTTGTTGGGCAAAGTAACTGAAATTGGGTTGTTCACTGAGAAGATCGAAGTCAAGAAAGCCGAGTTGAGTGACGATGAGCTAGACCAGCGCATCAAAGACAAGCTCAATAAGTTCATGGACGTGGTGGATGTACTGTCAAACAATGACGATATAACTGATTTGGAAACCAATGGATCTATCCAAGCTCACGAGTCTGACGCCGCTTGAGGCCAAGCTCATCCAACAAAATCTGCCTAGGATGTCCAAGGCGGAGAAGCTAGAGCTCTTTGAAGATTTAGACAGAAAAGAAAAGCGCGCCAGTCTACTGGCCGCACAAACTAATATCCTTGGGTTTGCCAAGGCAGTATATCCAGGATTCAAGACAGGCCCCCACCACAGGAAGCTGGCCAAAATATTTGAAGAGGTGATCGCAGGCAACAAGAAGCGTGTGATCATTAATATTGCACCGCGTCATGGCAAGTCTGAGTTCTCGTCCTATTTATTCCCTGCCTACTTCTTAGGCAAGTTTCCTGACAAGAAGATCATCATGGGCACGCACACTGCGGGTCTGTCGGAAGACTTTGGACGACGTGTACGAAATTTAATTGAATCAGAGGAATACCATGAAATTTTCCCTAGCACACAAGTGGCGGAGGATCAGAAGGCGGCTGGTAAATGGTCTACATCGCTGGGAGGTCAGTATTATGCAGCCGGTGTCGGCGGCGCTCTTGCTGGCCGCGGAGCTGATCTTTTTGTTATTGATGATCCTCATAGCGAACAAGATGTAAAGACCAACAGCCGATTGGCGTTTGATACGGCATGGTCTTGGTTTCAAACAGGCCCTTTGCAACGTCTGATGCCGGGTGGAGCGATCATTGTTATTATGACGCGCTGGTCTCTCCTAGACTTGACGGGCAAACTCATTGATTATCAAGTACGCAATCCTGAAGCCATGCCTTGGGAGATTGTGGAACTGCCTCCTATATTAAATGAAGGCACAGAAGATGAGAAATCCCTATGGCCAGAGCAATGGCCGCTTGACTCCCTCAAAAAGATCAAAGCCTCTCTTGACCCACGGTATTGGAACGCCCAGTACATGCAACAACCCACCTCGGACACCAGCGCGATTATTTCTCGCAAACACTGGCGCATTTGGGACAGAGACGATCCGCCCACCTGCGACTATGTGATCCAGTCTTGGGATACGGCCTTTGAGACTAAAAATAATTCCGACTACTCTGCATGTACAACATGGGGCGTGTTCTACAATGAAGAGGAAAACGACAAGGCGCAGATCATCTTGTTGGACGCTTTCAAAGACCGCATGGCATTTCCAGAACTCAAAGCCATAGCACTTAAACACTATAAAGAATGGCAACCCGATGCGTTCATTGTGGAAAAAAAGGCTGCAGGAGCTCCACTTATCCAGGAATTCAGAGCAATGGGAATCCCTGTCCAAGAGACCAATCCGAGCCGCGGCAATGATAAGATGGTCAGGCTTAACGCTGTGTCTGATCTCTTTGCCAGTGGCATGGTCTGGGCGCCAGACACAAGATGGGCGCGAGAAGTAATTGAAGAGGTGGCGGCTTTCCCCGTTGGCGAGAATGATGACTATGTGGATACTACGTCACAAGCCTTGATGCGCTATAGGCAAGGCGGGTTTATTTCGCTAGACTCGGATGAGCGAGACGAGCCAATGTATCGTCGCCGTCGCACAGCAGCTTATTATTAAGGATCATCATGGCAACAAGCAGTTTTGACAAATCGTTATATCAAGCACCAGCAGGGCTCGATGCCTTGGGCGCTGGTGAAGAACCCTTGGAGATAGAGATCGTAGACCCAGAAGAAGTGCATATTAAGTCTGGGGACATGGAGATTGACATGGAGCCCAAGGACTCCACCCAAGGCGAAGAAGAGTTTGACGATAACTTGGCCGAGTACCTCAATGCTTCAAAACTGCAGACGGTTGCAGGCGACCTTGAGTATGACATTGACCAAGACAGGGCATCACGCAAAGACTGGGAGAAAGCCTACACAGAAGGCTTAAAACTTTTGGGTCTGCACATGGAAGAGCGCACCGAGCCTTGGGACGGTGCTTGTGGAGTATTCCACCCCATGATCACAGAAGCGGTTGTACGCTTCCAAGCCGAGATGATCACCGAGACATTCCCAGCCCAAGGGCCCGTGCTCAGTAAGATCATCGGTAAAGAAACCCCTGAGACACGCGAGATTGCCACCAACGTCCAAGACGACATGAACCATGAGTTGACAGATGTGATGCAAGAGTACAGACCCGAGCATGAGCGCATGTTATGGTCACTCCCAGCCACAGGGTCAGCGTTCAAGAAAGTCTATTACGATCCTAACTTGGGGCGTCAAGTCTCGATGTTCGTGCCAGCCGAGGATATCATCCTGCCCTATGGGGCTACGGACATGGACACATGCCACCGCATTACCCATGTGATGCGCAAGACCAAAAACGATATTTTAAAACTGCAAGCCGCTGGGTTTTATTTAGATGTTGAGTTGCCTGATCCCCCACGCCACAGAGACGACATCAAGCAAGCCAAAGATCACGAGACGGGGTTCAGTGACCTGAACGATGACCGTTATACCTTATATGAGTGCCACGTTGACTTGGACTTGGATGGCTTCCAAGACGTTGATGAAGACGGAACCGAGACAGGCATTGCGCATCCTTATGTTGTGACTCTGATCCGAGGCACAAACACCATTCTCTCAATCAGACGCAATTGGAAGGAAGGCGATGCACTCAAACTCAAAAGGCAGCATTTTGTACACTACCAGTACATTCCCGGTTTCGGCGCTTATGGTTTCGGACTCTTTCACCTTATCGGAGGATTTGCTAAATCTGCTACCAGTATTATGCGACAACTGGTCGATGCAGGTACCCTCTCAAATCTACCCGGTGGACTCAAATCTCGTGGACTTCGCATTAAGGGCGATGATACGCCAATCGCGCCAGGAGAGTTCCGAGACGTAGACGTAGCCTCTGGCAACATCAGAGATTCGATCTTACCCTTACCTTACAAAGAACCCAGCAACGTCTTGTTCAATTTGCTTGGACAAATCGTTGATGAAGGACGAAGGTTTGCCGCAACAGCCGACATGCAAGTGTCGGACATGAACTCGCAAGCCCCAGTCGGCACCACTTTAGCTCTCCTTGAAAGGCAACTCAAAGTACTTACCGCCGTACAAGCGCGGGTTCATTTTGCACTCAAGCAAGAGCTAAAACTTTTGAAAGACTTGATCCGTGACTATACGGAGCCAGACTACAAGTACGATCCAGAGTACGGCGGCCGCAAGTCTAAGAAAGAAGACTATGACAAGGTGGACATCATCCCCGTGTCAGATCCCAATGCCGCAACACTATCGCAACGCGTAGTACAGTACCAAGCGGTGATGCAGATGGCGCAGATGGCGCCTCAAATCTATGACTTGCCGCAATTGCACAGGTCAATGCTCGATGTCTTAGGGATTAAGAACGCTGAGAAGCTGGTGCCCCTGCCCGATGACCAAAAGCCTGTCGATCCAGTGTCTGAGAACCAAGCCGTGCTTAAGGGTAAACCCTTAAAAGCATTTGAGTACCAAGATCACCAAGCACACATGGCTGTCCACAACTCCATGATCAATGATCCCATGATCATGGCCATGATCGGTCAGAACCCACAGATGCAAGCCATCATGGGCGCATTACAGGCACATATTGCCGAGCACGTTGGGTTTATGTACAGAAACCTTGTATCTCAACAGTTGGGTATGGCTCTGCCCCCAGAGGACGAGAAGTTGCCACCCGAAGCAGAAAAAGCCTTGTCCACACTCATGGCCCAAGCCGCCAATCAAGTCATGCAACAAGGTCAAGCTGCCGCGGCACAACAGCAGGCACAACAACAAGCACAAGACCCGCTTATTCAAATGCAGCAACAAGAATTGCAGCTACAACAACAAGAGTTGCAGCTTAAGAAAGCCAAAGCGGCTTCTGACTCTGCGGTGGCAATGGCCAAAGTTCAGCTTGAAACAGAAAAAGTTGGAGGCCAATTAAAACTGCAAGCTTTAAAAGTAGGCACACAAATTAAAGCAGATCAACACAGAATTGCTTCGCAAGAACAACAATCGGGTTTGCAAATGGGCATTGACATGGCTAAACACAAAGCCGACTTGGCCGCGCAAGACCCCCATGTTGAAGCACTAAAACAACAGCATGACTTGATGATTCAAAGCGCTTCTAGCGTGCAAAACTTAAAGAGCCAACACGCCCAAACGGTTATGGATAGGGAAAAACACCTACAAGAGATGGCTCACAATGAAGCGCTGCATAAACAAAGTCTTAAACAGCAACGTGATGCTGCTAGATTAAAAGCAGAGCTTGCAAGAACAAAGAAAGCACCTGAAGCATGATAGACCAATTCGCACGCGTATTGCGCGACAAATTACGCCACGATATGAACAACTACGCCGATGACATGGCTGGAGGTTCGTGTCGCTCTTTTGAAGAATACCAAAAACTCTGTGGGCTCATTTCGGGTCTGGCCCTTGCAGAGCGTTATCTCCTTGACCTGCAAAAAGAAATGGAAGAAAGTGATGAGTGATTTGATTTTGCCTCCTGAGATTGAAACATTGTCAGCTCCTGCTGAGAATGCAACGGACGAAGAAAAAGCAACGGTTCTACCAGAGCCAAGTGGTTATCACATCCTCTGCGGTGTGCCTGATATCTCTGACAAGATTGACGGAACTGATTTGGATCTGATAAGACCGTCCCAATACGCGGTACAAGAACAACACGCGACCACTGTTTTGTTTGTGTTGAAGTTGGGCCCAGCAGCCTATACCGATGCAACCAAAACCCCAGGAGGCCCTTGGTGTAAACCAGGAGACTTCGTGCTGACTCGTACCTATTCTGGTACGCGATTAAAGATTTTTGGTAAAGAGTTTCGTATCATCAACGATGACCAAGTTGATGCTGTTGTGCAAGACCCTCGTGGAATTACCCGAGCTTAAGGAGTATTAAATGGCAAATGAACCGTACAAGTTCCCTGATGAAATTGAAGGCGAAGGTGAACAAGTAGTCGATATCAAGGCTGAAGCGCCTGAGATAGAGATTGAAGTCATAGACGACACGCCTATCCAAGACCGTGGCCGTGTACCTTTAAATCGTGAAGTGGAAGACCCCACGGACGATGAGATTGAGAGTTATTCAGAAGGCGTTAAAAAGCGCATCAAGGAATTGACTCATGCACGCCATGACGAGCGTAGATCTAAAGAAGCCGTACTCCGAGAGAAACAAGAGCTTGAGCGTCTCGCACAGCATCTGATCGAAGAGAATAAAAGTCTTAAAAAGAGCGTTAACGTCGGCCAGGAAGCGTTCATCTCCTCTTCCAAGGAGAAAGCGGAGGCAGACCTTGCGATGGCTAGACGTCAGTATAAAGAGGCTCAAGAGGCGTTTGACACAGACGCTATCATTGCAGCGCAAGAAGCACTGACGGAAGCCAAATGGAATCTCGAAAAAGTAAAAAATTATCGAGTGACCCCTTTACAAGAACAAGAAATTCCTGTACAAACTCAACCTAGACAAACTCAAACTGTTCAACCAGACGAAAAATCCCTGCGCTGGCAGGCAAAAAACCAGTGGTTTGGTTCACAGGGGTTTGAGGAAGTTACCAGCTACGCACTAGGGCTGCATCAAAAACTAGTATCCGCAGGCACTGACCCGCGCTCTGACGACTATTACGAGCAGATTGATGCTCGCGTACGCTCAAAGTTCCCAGAAGTATTTGGTGAACCTGAGAAAAAACCTGTAGAAGCCAAACGGCCTTCAACTGTTGTAGCGCCTGCATCGCGTTCAACGACCGCAGGAAAAGTCAAACTTACAACGACTCAATTGGGTCTGGCTAAGAAATTCGGACTAACACCACAACAATACGCTGCGCAAGTGGCAAAACTGGAGGCTCAACAAAATGGCTGATAACAGAACACCCCGTGACTTAATTACACGCGAAAAATCTGCTCGTGCGGTATACAAACCCGCAAGTGCTTTACCCGATCCCACACCAGAACCTGGTGTTGAGTTTCGTTATGTCATGACACACATTTTAGGTAAAGCGGATCACACCAGAATGTCTCGTATGAGACGCGATGGTTGGGAACCAGTCAAAGCGGCTGATCATCCTGAGCTTATGATTGAAGGCAACGCGGAAGGCAACGTAGAAATTGGTGGGTTGATACTCTGTAAAAACTCTACCGAGAATGTACGGGCTTACACCGAGTACTATGCCAAGCAAGCACAAGATCAGATGGATTCAGTTGACAACAGCTTCATGAAAGAAAACGATCCAAGGATGCGTAAATTTGCAGAGAGAACCTCTACAGTTTCCCGCGGATTTGGTGCAGGTTCCAAGTAAACTTAATCAGGAGTCCTTAAATGGCTTATCCAATTATTCCCGCTCCATACGGGTTTAAAGCGGTCAGTGAGTTCGGCGGATTACCCTATTCTGGGTCAACTCGCATGTATCCCATTGCTACTGCTTATGGTACATCGTTGTTCAATGGTGACATTGTTCAACTCTCTAACGGTAGCATTGTTGCCACCACCATGTCTGCTGCCTCTAGCCCTGCAACTGCTGTAGCTGGTACTTTGGGTATCTTTGTTGGTGCTGAGTACACAAACTCTTCCAGCCAAATCGTTCGCGGTCAATACTGGCCTGCAAGCACATCATCTAACTATGCAGTTGGATATGTGATTGACGATCCCCGTACTGTGTTCAAAGCAGTGATGGTTGCTCAAGGTACTTCCTTGTCCAACACCGCTTCCACAGTTGGCTATGCTAACCCCACCTTCATTGGTTCTAACCTCTATGCCGTAACAGGTACAGCAGGTAACACCACAACTGGTGACTCAGCAATGGCCGTCTCTGGTGCTGTGATCAGCTCTGGTACATCTGGTAATACTCGTATTGCTACATTGCTACCTTTCCGCTGTGTTAGCGTGGTGCAAGATACTGCTGTTACCGTTTCTGCCGTTGGTGGAAATGCCAGCACTTCTGGTACTACTATTACATTGACAGCATCAAACTCTGCAATCCAGCCCGGAATGCAATTGATTGCTCAAGGCGTAAGTGGCGTTGCTCAAGGTAACTATATTTCTGTAACCAACGTTAGCGGCACAACCGTTACTTTGGCTTCCAGCATTTCTGTTCCCACAGGCACGAACTTATCTTTCGTTGGTTTCCCTGAAGTTTTGGTCGTATGGAATGCAACATTCCAAGGTATGACTAACACTGCTGGCGTTTAATTAAGGAGCTAACAAATGGCTATTTCACGCGCACAACTGCTTAAAGAGTTGCTCCCTGGTTTGAACGCATTGTTCGGTCTAGAGTACGCCCGTTACGGCGAAGAGCACAAAGAGATCTACGAAACTGAGAAATCAGAGCGTAGCTTTGAAGAGGAAACAAAACTGTCAGGCTTCTCAGCTGCACCAGTCAAGGCCGAGGGTACAGCTCTCAGCTATGACAATGCGCAAGAGGCTTTCACAGCACGTTACAACCACGAGACCATTGCTTTGGGTTTCTCAATCACTGAAGAGGCGATTGAGGATAATTTGTACGACAGCTTGTCTGCTCGCTACACCAAAGGCTTGGCCCGTGCGATGGCTTACACCAAACAGGTGAAAGCTGCCAACGTGTTGAACAACGCCTACAACGCTGCCTATCCTGGCGGTGATGGCGTGTCTTTGTTGAACTCTGCTCACCCCTTGGTGAACGGTGGTACAAACGCCAACACTCCTTCCACAGCCGCTGACTTGAACGAGACTTCTCTTGAGAATGCCGTCATTCAAATCGCAGCTTGGACAGACGAGCGTGGTCTTTTGATCGCCGCACGCCCCAAGAAGTTGATTGTCCCACCAGCACTAATGTTCGTTGCAACTCGTTTGCTCGAAACAGAATTGCGCGTTGGTACAAACAACAATGACATTAACGCTCTCAAGAACAACGGTTCTATCCCTGAAGGTTATACCGTTAACCACTTCTTGACTGCGCCTAATGCATGGTTCTTGACCACAGACGTTCCAAATGGCTTGAAGCATTTTGAGCGTACACCTCTCCAGAATTCAATGGACGGGGACTTCGATACGGGTAACGTACGTTACAAGTCCCGCGAACGTTATTCGTTTGGCTGGTCTGATCCTCTCGGTATCTACGGTTCTTACTAATTTAGTATTAGTTTTAACCTTAAAAAGGGCCCTTCGGGGCCTTTTTTATTGGGCGTATTGTATTTATTATTTCATTATGCGTTACCCGTATCGTAACTCGTTTTCGAAAAGTATTTAGAAAATATATTTGACAATCACCATCCATTGATATATAGTTAAGGCTTCTAAAAGGAGTTAACTATGTTT
>Ga0208618_1000594_pt1 | contig 16153 bp, 31 predicted proteins | sample CryBogCBE18Jul08_FD_184585 | JGI IMG/M metagenome (GOLD analysis project Ga0208618, IMG submission 184585) | Freshwater microbial communities from Crystal Bog, Wisconsin, USA - CBE18Jul08 (SPAdes) | ecosystem: Environmental > Aquatic > Freshwater > Lake | place: Crystal Bog, Wisconsin, USA...
CCCACTTCTGGGACTCCAAGTCAATCAGAGAAACTTTTTCGTCCGCACACCTAACTCTTTTTACGGACGTTTACTGTGTTACCGATCTTACCACCTCAAATATAAGACCCACAGTAAAAACTGAGGCAGGCTTTATACCACAGCAAATTGATCGTCATAGTTACGATCGACTTCACTTGTAAAAGTGAGTTCGTTCTCCAAAACCATCAACGCTTCGTTGGTGATTTTAGAAATAGTTAATAAATTATTAGCCATTTTCTTTCTTTCTTAAATTAATAAAAGGGTTTATTTCAGCGAATCCGTTTAGCTTGTCTTGCAGCTTTCCATTGAGCATAAGTTCCATGAAATGCGCCATTGCCATCTATAAGAACGTCTGATGCTCCTTTTCCTGCTGTAAGGGGCTTAATCGGTGCTGGTGCTTTACTTCTAGCAACAGGTTCGCTTTTGACTTCAGCTTGAGCTTCTTTACGCTCAAACTGAACTTCCAATTTCCCTAATTCTTTGAGAGCTTTATTAGTTGGCATACTCGCCAATTTTTGAGCGTAATCGTCATCTGATGCTAGGTGATATAGGATTTGTGGGCCTACATCTGATTCTAGAATTGCGTCACGTACTTCATCTCGTACTTGCACTTGACTAGAAGCTACCATATCGTCAAAGTCAGGAAGATCAGCTTTAGCAGCTTCGAGTTTTTGAGTCCACGACTTAATTACTTCGTTTCTCTGTTCTTCGATTTTGCGTTGCTGTTCTTGTATATCACGCTGCTCTAATGCCTTTTCTGCGCTCCATTCAGCTAGTGCTTCAGCGTATTCAAAAGCATCATTAAACTGCGATGCTTGTGGTTTTTCGCTTACTGGATCAACTTGTACGGGTGCAGGGGCTTGTCTGCCTTCAAGTTCTTGTAAACGTGCTTCTAATGCTTGCTTTTCTGCCTCAGCTTGTTTGGCTCGTTTTGTAAGCTCAGAAAATCGTTTTTCAAGTTTGGGATTTTGTTTAGGCTTGTCTGCTGCTTGCGCTTCTTCGTCTGCCTCTGGTTCACTCTCAGCTTGAGCTTCAACTGCTGGCTCTGTGTCAGGAGTTTCCTCAACTGGCGCAGCCTCAACAGGAGCTTCATCACTAGCTAAACCTAATTTTTCAGCATGAAAATCAGCTAAATTATCGCTTGTTACTACGTTTGATGCTGTTCTTACTGCATTTGCTTCTGACATGGAATCTCCAAGATTTTTACCCGCTGAACCCAACGGTAGGTCATACAAATTCGTTTATATCATTAATGTTGCTTTTTTACAACATTAAATAGCACGTTCTACAGCTTCTGCTTCTGTTTCTTTTTCAGTAGTTTTATTGATGTGAGCCAAAACCAAAGCCAACTGTGCTTTCATCTGCTCAATTTCAAGCTTAGTTTGATTGTTAATAACTGTGTCTGTCTGCTTAGTAGCATCACGCATCTCTGTATCGTGAGCTTTAGCAGTAGTTCTCATCAATTCACGCTTAGTTTCAGCATCTTGCTTAACGCCTTCGATGTCTTGACGTTGCTTAATCATCATTTGTAACTGCTCATTTTGCTTCTGAAGCTGTTGCATCTGTGCTTGTGCGTTCTTGAGCTGCATTTGAACTTGTGGTGGAATCGGTGACTTATCGTCAATTTGCGCCATAGGATTGACTGCAGCAAGACGATCAGCAATGACTTCTGCGCCAGGGAAATCCATATTTCTAAAGATCAAATCGCCAGCCTGTTGCATTAATGCAGGATCTACTGAGAGCATTTGAACCATAGAATCGACTGCTTCTTGGCGCTTAGAGTTGTAACCTGGGCCTGTTTCCATTACTACGTCATATTCGCCTACAGTTACGTCATTTAATACTTTTGATACGCCTTGCTCATCTTGACTTTGCTGATTGATAGTAACCATCTCAGGCTTGCCATCATCGCCAATAATACGCATTACACGCTCACGGTCATAAATCTTAGGGATCAAATCAAGAATGATGCGACCTGTATGACGGATAGAACGAGTTAGATTGTCGTAATAGTGGAAATTGGTCATATCCACTTGTTGTTGCTGACCTTGCAATGCTTTGCCTGACATTACGCCAGTAGGCAACTGACTAGGATCAAAAATACCTACGACTGCTTGTAAGTCTTGATTCATGCCTTGCAATGCTGACATTACGCCTGCTGGTGGTGGTTCTGGCTGTAAACGAGTAGGAGCTGGGGCTGGTCTGCCTTCAATGTCTGTCTGCTTATAACGCAATACAGGCATCGCTTTGATGTTAGCCATTGCCCATTCATTCTCATGACCTTCATCTTGACCTTCTGCCAAGAGCCATTTTGCTTTAGGGGCGAGAGCTACAGTTTCAGTCAATGCTGTTGACCAGTAGTTATACATACGCTGTGGGTCTTTGGCCATACGAACTAAGCCAAACTTCTTATGCTTGTCATCTACTCGTACTTCTTGACCGTAAACAGGCACGATAGGGATGTATTTACCAGCCCATTCACCTTCTTCAAGGATTTCCATTGCTGTGAGCTTGCACCATTTGATTTTCTTGCGCCATGTATCACGCTTATCAATCACAGTAATGCCTGCAGCAGCCAATACTTCTTTAGATGGCATCTCATCGCTGTAGCCTGTTGTGCCGTCTGAAAGCTGAATAATCATTGCTTTTTCACGAACAGTATAGAAATACTCAGCTATGCGTATATCTTCTTTTGTAACCCATTCGCTTTCGGTATCGCCTGTTCCTCTGCTGGAAAAGCCCTGTTCAGATTCAGCATTGGGATACATCTTTTTGAACACGTTTTTGCTGACAACGGTAGTAACCAAGCATTTCTCAGCATCACTACCATCGGGCTGAACGCTATTAGGGTCAAAATACACAGTAAAAGGGTTCTCAATACGCTTAATGTAGATTTCTTGGTCAAAGCTGTCATCCCTTACATAGTCTGTTGTAACACGCCAGTAGCCCCAGCCCATCTTCACGCAATACTCAAAAGCATGGTCATAAGCTTGATCAGCATCAGATTGATTCTCAATGTGACGAGTAATGCCTGTAATGATCTCAGCTACTTTAGCATCTGACTCATTGTTCATACCATGCACTTTAATGCGTGGGCGCTGCTGTCTTTGCTGATTGCATACTTGACGAATATAAGCATCTAGCTTATTGATTGTTAGGCAAGGGCGAGCTTCTAATACACGGCTATTTTGCACATCTACTGGCCATTGATCGCCTGCTGCAAATCTCACGTCATCGAGTGCTTCTGCACGATTATTGCTATCTGAATCGTTACACAAGCGCAAAAACTGCTTGGCTTCTTCAATTCTGCCGTCTGATTGTGAGTCTGCAACGCTATCGTATGCCATAAGGATTCCTTAATCTTTGCCCGATTTTAAGACATTTGTTGTGTTTTTACTACACATTTTAACCCATCCAAGAGGCAGGTAAGTTATAAGTTGCCTTTTGTTTTGCTGGTTTTCTTGGCTCATTCACCATAAGCCCAATGTACCTGAAAGCATCTGCACCGTGGCTGTAGTTATCGTGTAATGGCTTTTGACTGAACTGCTTAGTATCAGGATCAACGTCATAACGATAATGGCGTAAGCATTGCAAGCCATCGTGAGTGTTATTGCGGTCAAACCAGCACTTATTAAACATCATACGAGCAGCATTGATTGAGTCTGCAATAGGCGTACGCTCGATAACTCTCGTGTTGTAGCCACTCGCCCGTACTATTTCTTCAATAGATTTGCCGTTTGAGCCTAAAGTCTTATTGCCTGCATCGTGTGGCAGCCAAAGCGTGTCATAAACATAGCCAAATGACTGCATTTTTGCTAAGTAATGAGCAATCGTTTCTTGGGTATTCTCGTAATAACGGATTAATCTGACTTCTTGGCTAATAAACTGAACAAACCAAATAGCAGTAGCATCTGCCCAGCCCAAATCAAATACAGCGTGAACAGGTTTAATTGGATCATAGGGTACATTTGTTAGCCTTCCATCTAGTTCTGCCATTGTCATTTCTTTAGCAAAGATAGCGCCATCTACAGTCTGACGGCATAAACCTTCCCAAACGGTGTTATAGGCTTCTCTATCCCTGCTAAATAGCGCATCTTTCTCAAGTCTTAACGTATCAGGAAACCAGGGATTATCTGACCAATTGATTTTTGCAACTTTGCAGTTGTCAGGTGGGGAAAGAACGAATCTTTGATATGTTTCGTCTGACTCCAGCTCTGGATTGAATGTGACCCATATTTCTGATTCTTCTTTACGGATCGTAGGTATAAGAATGTTCCACGATGTTTTAGATACGCTCTGTGCCTCCTCAACCCAGCATATATCCACACCCTCATAGGACTTAATGTTCGTGACATTGTTTTTAAGCCCAACGAACGCAAATTCCGTTCCATTCTTGCCCCTAATGGAATTCTGTGTAATTTCATAGAACGATTCTAGTTTTAAAGCAATGATTTGATCTGATAGCAGTTTATGAACTGATTGGCCTATAGAGTTCTGAAATTCACGAGCACATAAGACCCTAGTTGGTTTCTTTACGCCTATAACCAACAGAGCACGAGCAACGCCCCAAGATTTAGCGCCACCACGACCACCGTAAAGAACCTTATATCTGCATGGATCGAAAAGCATCTGTAGCTTGATTGGAAAATCAACACTACTAACTGCTTCCCTAATTTCTTGAGATATTTCACTCACTTGGCTTTACAAACCTGACTTCGATAGCCTGCAATAGATTATTGCCATCTGCATCTTCAAACGTGGTTGCTTGGACTGCTTTGCCATCCATACGATCAATGACTTCTTTTACAGCCCAAGCTTCATTATTTACAGCAGCCTCAACAAGATTCTCAACAATCTCACGCTTTTTATGTGGATTTTGAGTAAAGAACTTATGTAGCTCATCATAGAATATCTTGCCTTTCTTAGCATTTTGGTTTCCCTTCATGCTTTCAGCAATCTTTTCGTTTTTAGCTAACTCAGTTGTCATCTTCTTGATTCTGTTGTTTTTTTACAACACTATGAGAGTGAAGTATCAGGCTCTTTTGGAACTTCTTTAGACTGTTGTTTTTCTGCAACACTAGCTGCAAACTGTGGTTCAGCAATCTGTTTGATACCAGCAATTAGATGAGCAGAGTGGATATAAGGCAGTTTGCCTAGCTCTGCTAATAGTTCGTTGATTTGCTCTAATGTGAATGAAATAACGCTCATTTTTTACCTTTAAGTTAATAGTGATTGGTTTTAAGTTAATAGTGGTGGGCTACTCACATACTTGCAAGTCTATTACCACCAAGAAGCCCTAGTGGATGTTTTCACCCGTTGTTTATTTTGACTTCTTTTTCTTTGTTGCTTCACGTTTTTCGCTGTAAGCAATAGCCACAGCTTGTTTTACTGGCTTACCAGCTTTTACTTCTGTCTTGATGTTCTCTTTGAACGCTTTGGCGCTAGTTGATTTCTTTAATGGCATTGTTTTGCTCCTTGTAATTGCTTTTTTAACTTGTGGTTTTTTTACAACAGTTTCAACAGGGAAAGGCCAAGGCAATTCTGCTTTTGGCGTTTCTTTTGCAAACAAACTTTTAATTTTGTTTAATATATTGAACATTTTTATCCCCTTATTCATCTATCCAGCAAACATCTTGCCACGACATCAATAAACACTTTTCACCATTATGCGTGATTGGTGTGAACTTCAAATACTCTTCTTTTGGATTGTCGTTCATAGTGCCAAAACGTACCCTTGAGCCTACTTCTATGGGCATTGCTTCTCGTCTTTCGGATGACAATTTCTTGCCAGGCCCTACAGCGACTACCGTACCCATGTTCTCAGCTTCTTTGTTATTTACGATAATAACAGAGCTTAAAACACGAACATCTGGTCTGACAATTATCTTATCAGCCAGAGGTTTATATATTACAATTTCATCAGCCATTTCAATATTACCCTATTGTTGTGGTTATACAGCCTGTAGCCCTTTACCGAGAGCTATGGGCTGTAGTTTTAATTACTTCTCGTCTTGTGCGTGTGGAGTGCGAACATGGCTGTAGCACTCACGCTCACCCATATTGCCATCATTCAACTCGCCAAGCTTGCCTTCAAAGTTGCCAGCGTGGGATAGTGGGCGTGAACCCATTGCATCCATCTTGCCCATAGCAACGCCACCAACAAGCTTCATTTTGCGCTCGCCAGACATATCAGAAGATGTAGCACCTTTTGGCAACTTCTCACCAGTTGCGCCTTTTGTGCCCTTCATTGAGTCCATCATTCCCATGATTTTTTCCTTTTAAATGGGGTTAATACTTTACGAATAATAATACTATTTTACGATTTTTCAAGAGTTTTTGCGAGATTTATTGCGCCTTCTACATCATGTATTCGACTGACTGCTCCTTGCCAATTTAATAGAAAAGCTTGCTGTGCAGGAGTAAATTTAGACTTTGCATCGGCTTTAACTTCAACTAACACGGTTGCACCTTTGCGGCTTACAACAAGATCGGGAAAGCCACGACCAACAGAGCTAGTATCAAACACAGAACATCCCATCTCTCGTAGCGTTTTAACGACAAGTGAATGATTGGCATCAACTTTTTTGGCATAAGTCATTGATTATTTATAATACTTAGTTAAGATATGCTTACTTTACATCAAAAGGGTATTCCGTGGATAAGTATCATTTAACAGATGAACAATTTATAGCCGAGTGGAATCTACTTGGTTCAGCCCTTAAATTTGCTAATAAGCATGGAATGTCAGAAAGAGCCGTTTATAACCGTAGGCGCTCATTAGAATCTAGGTTAAATATTACATTGACTGCGTTTAATGACCAGCGATTTGATCAAACTAAGAAGATATTTGAAACAGCAGGACACGCCAGGCGTGGCAGAGAATTAGATAAAGGTCACATTATTGCCTTTGGCGATTGCCATTTTTGGCCTGATGTATCTTATACAACCGCTTATAAAGCCTTAATTGAAATGATTAAGGAATATAAGCCTAAAGTGGTGGTATGCGTGGGCGATGCTTTCGATGGCAGTCAAAGCAGCAGACATCCTAGAATTGGCTGGCAAAATACCCCAACAGTCAAAGAAGAACTAGAGTGCTGCCAAGAAATGATGGAAGGCATTGAAAAAGTATCTAAAGGTGCTGATTTGATATGGACTCTTGGCAATCACGATGCCAGGTTTGAAACATTTTTATCTAATGGTGGAGCGCATAGTTATCAAGGCGTAAAAGGTTTTACTTTAAAAGACCATTTTCCCATGTGGAAAGGATGCTGGACATACTGGGTTGAGAACCCTGGCACCATGAATACTGTATTTCGTCACAAATGGAAGGGGTCTTGGTCTGGCGGCAGAAACAATACTTTAGCTGCTGGCACTCATGTCGTTTCAGGACATACCCATCATTTAAGCGCAATTCAATATAATGACTACAACACTCATGGCAGATGGGGCGTTCAGACGGGCTGTTTAGCTGATCCAAAAGGTGAGCAATTCATACATTACACAGAAGATGCCCCTACTGATTGGACAAGTGGACTAGCCCTTTTAACTTATGAGCAAGGTCATTTACTTCAGCCAGAATTAGTCAGAGTATTTGATGAAAACAAGGGCCTTGTAGATTTTCGTGGAAAGTTGCATCACTACTAATGAAACTAACCCCTACCATTCTTAGAAATATTTACGCAACTTTGTATTGTTGCGAACCATTTTCAAAATGGAAACTTCCATTGCCAGAAGAAGTAAAATTCGTAGTTGACTATGACCCTGAAACTATGGGTACATATATGTACGATGAGGGGGAGAAGCATGAGCATACGATCACCATTTCAGCAGCTAGATGTGGGTTTTACGAAACTACAGTAAAAACGATAGCGCATGAGATGATTCACGCAAGCAGAGCTGGCACTATTACGGATGCTTGGTTAAAGCATGATGCTACATTTAGGCGCAGAGCGCACAAAATTGGAGCAGAATTAGGCTTTGATCCCTTAGAATTGTAAAGTTATAAAAGTTTATTGTAAAGTTAAACAACTAGAATTGTAAACTTATCCAAATGGCAATTATAGGCAACAAAATAACTAAAATGCCAAATATAAGAAACAAATCATTCACTCATTTCCCTTTCCAAGCTTTTGATCAACTCGCTCCAAGAGCCACGCATAGGTAGTGTTCCATTTATTTTCAAAACCTTTTGTGCCCAATCCGTGAACGCCACTATTTCCACGATGGTGTTCTGGGCATAACGGCAACACAGGGGATGCAGACCTGACAGATCCATATCTCCGCACATGATGGAGCTCTGCTGGCGAACCGCCTTCAATCCCAAGGATTTCGGAACAGAGAATACATCCGAGTCTTGCAATCTTGTCAAGTGACTTCTTTTCATTAGTGGACACTATTTTTACTCGCCCAATCTTCTAGCTCTTGAGCTGTTTCTGTGATCTGACAAGCAATTAAATACGCTTCTGTCTTACGAGCTTTCAAAATAGAATTTAAGAATAACTTTGTAAGTCTATTAAGGCGTAATACGGTGTCTGCGTAATCGTTCATTGTGTCATTCTTTCTATTTGTCTGTTATTAGCTTGTTCTGTGCGCCAAGCTTCAAAGCGCATCTTTGCTGCTTCAAGTTGCCATTTTAACTTTTCTGCTTGCTCTGTGGCTGTGCCTATAGCCTTACATAACTCTTGGTATTCAGGGCTACGGTATGCTTCCATTTCTTTAGCTGCAATGGATGCCCCATCCGCTTGCGCCATTTTAATTGCTTTAAGACTATGCTTAAACGCTTCGAGTTGCGCCAATTCGCCCTTGGCTTTCGCATACGCAGGAGCTGTTTCATAGATAAAGTGAACCGCATCATTTGGATCATATTCTTTCATAAATTTCCCCATTGATTTGCCATAGCATCAGCTATACCTTGAAATGTTTTATTACGCATCTTTTCTCTTTCTTTTGGTGGCAAAAGACTGCTGTCATAAAACCATTGGCTCATTCGTTTACCGCTTTTAGCTGTCCAAATAGCACCTTTATCAACAATGTTAGTTGGTTGTAGTAAAGGCAATCCTTTAAGCCATAAACAAGTTGCTTTGGTTGTTCCATGACCATATTCCCAAGGTTGAATTATTTGATCGGGTTTGCGCCATTTGCTAGACATAATTCCAACAGGATTTTCTATTGCATAGCGTGGAATATTGCAATTAGCTAATGACATAAATAAATCTATACCTTGTTGTTGCCGACCATCTGCAATTTTTTTAGCAAAATGTCTTGCACCGCTTACAGCAAGATGTGTGCATGGTGGATGAGCAATCATTAAATCCCAACCATCACCAATGATATTCATTACATCGCCTTGATAATGTGGCCCAGGCACTTCTGTAGGCTCTAAATCACAACTCATAGCTTCGTGCCCCCCCCTAATGAACGCATCACGAACTGTTCCACTAAACTCACAAGCAACAAGCACCTTCATTTAAGTGACATCCAAAGACCAACTTGAGCAAACGCATAACCTACCCAAATCATTGCATTAGGTATTGCACCTTTTTTTAGTTGAGATAAACCTACAACTAAATATCCAAACCCTGTTGCTCCGACAATGTATTTTTCCAGCATCCGTATTCCCCCTTGTTGCCTAATTTCCATTGTTTAAAAAAATCGTCTAATACCACTTTACTAAAGTTTTTATCTGCTATGTAGTTTCTGAACCAATTTAATCCTTTGGTGTGGCGCAAATGACACATATATCGAACAGCGCACCTATGTTTATGCTCTGCCCATTCTGACTCTTTCTCGATATTGACCTTCTGTTTCCCCTGGTCTTGGCAATATTCCAAGTTCTTTTCCTTTATCCATTACACCTTGAAATGTGGCATCCCATTTCTGAGCTGGTTTGTCTTGTGTCAATACTGGCTTTGCAATCCATTCAGCTTTGAAACCAATCCAGCTTCTTTCACAACAGGTCTGTAACGCTTCTGAAAGGGAAATTTTAGCTTTTTCAGCCTCTCTTATCAAACCTTTTAAAGCTGTTTCTGTAATCGGCTTTTTGGCAGCATTACGAATTTTTAGATAATCTTCCCACAAACCCATATTGACACCTTCAGGTGGCGTAATGTTTTTAATTGGTTTATGGTTAATGGTTATTGGTTCTTGGTTAGGTGGCGCTTCGTTTACGATTCGTGTACGTTTCGTGCTTTCATCTCTACGTTTTGCCTCTCTTTGCAAAGCAATTTCTTTGTTTTTATTGGATTTGCTGTGATATTCAATAATTTCTTCTTGAATTCTAGATTGAACATAAACACCATTTTCAAACGTAAAAAATCGTTTTAAAACAAATTCAACTGCATCAATTTCGTCTTTTGTAATTGCCCAAGACCATTCAATAGCTTCTTCTAATGTAGGAAATTTTTCACGGTCATAACAAGAATCAATTAAAAGCGTGTAAGCTCCATGCTGCAACATAGACAATCTGCCTGTTTTTTTAGCATAATCCCCAATATTTTTTTTATAGTAGTGCATTTTGCACCTCTCTTATGTGCTTGTTTGTATTTTCAAAAAATATTAATAATTCATCTAAATCATCTGGAAGTGGCGTAAACCATTCGCCACGATACCTACAATGATCAAATTTTGTATGTAAATATTTTTCAATCTCAACATAACGAGGACTGTAAATAGCGAGCCAAAAAAATAATTTAAATGGGCAACCGTTTTGAATGTTTGACATTCTTTGTTTTATTGATTTTGCATATCCAATCTTGATGAATTCAAAATTGTTTGTTCTTAAAACATAAGTCATAGGTAGCTTATGAAGCCTTGCATTAGCTTCAATATCACCTATTTCATGGGGGTAATAATGCACAGTTTGTTCCTCTGTCAAAGGCAGTCAAAAAAGGGTGGACATGGCGGGCGGTGACTAATCGCTGTTCGGGTGCTACCCTAGCCTGTCCATAGATTTTACTGCTAATCACCACAAAAACAAGGGATTCCTTCCTCATCTGTGGGAAACATATCATCATGGGATAAAGCAAATTTCTTTAGTTCTGCATAGCTTGGCCTATCTTTGCGAAACTTTGCTCCATCACCATAGGTTTTATTGCTTGATGTGGCATGATTTTCCATTTTAATCCACCAATCAGCACGTTCTGGCTTTTCTTTGATAAGACTAATAATTTGGTGTGTAGGCTTCAAAAAACATAAATCACAGTTGCCGTGCATTGTGACCCCATTCATATTTGGCAGACCTAAATCAAAAGGTTGTGTTTTCCAAAATTCCCCTACTGTTTCTTTTGTTACGCCAGCAGTCACCAATGGAGTGCGCTCTCTGTCCATTTTGGCAGCTCTACGCATTTCGTCAGCCCTAATCCCTACCCAATCCATGTTCTCATTGTGCTTCCATCCTAAAGCCTTTAAATAGGCGTGTATGGTGCGAATCTTGAGCTTGGCTGTGCATATCCTAGCTACAGGATTTGGAAGGTATCGTGAGCCGTTTTGGTCTATTAGCTCAAAGAATGGTTCGCCATTACGACTAGCTGTTTCAAAATCTACTTTTTTCCAACGGTCTGCTGTTTTTTCAGCATATTTGTATTCAACCCAATGAATATGAACATTCCAATGTTTTTCACAATCTCTGACAAATTCAAGAGTTGCTTCTTCTTCTTTGCCTGTATTGGCAAAAACCACTATAGCTTCTGCTGGCAATCCATTATTGCTTTGCAATATGCGCCAAAGCATATAAGCCGATGTGCGACCACCACTAAAGCTAATGACGGTTGGCTCAAGTATTTCAAAAGGATCGCTCATAGTAGCTCAGGCCAAATTAAGTGCCAGGATTGGGGGAATATATCTTTTCTTGTAACTAAACCATTTGATTCACGCTCAAGCGTGGCAGCCAATATTACAAACTTTTCATGAGGAATGTTGTTTTTACGCCACATTGATACGGCATTAGGCGTAACCCCTGCAAGTTTAGCGACTTTTGTTGATCCCCCCAGCAAATCAATTATTGCTGAATCTGATAGTTTTAGCTTCATGTAAGCAATCTTACACCTTATGTTGTTAATTTGCAAATAGTTGTTGACACCTATGTAAATATGCTTACAATCAATAGTGTAGCAATTTCGCTATATTTTTCGGGGGAACGAAATGGGTGAATTACACCAACTGATGTTAGAGCATGAAGAACAACTTGAAGAAGCATTAGATGCGATGGAGTGTGGATGGCCAACACAAGATCAAATCGATATTATTCGTCATGCCTGTGGTAAGCCACGAAATGCTCATGTGCATCCAATTTTGCGTGATGTTATTAATGATTTTGGGAATGTATTTGGGGGTGCAAAATGAATCAATCAGAATCAATTGCTAAATTAGCAACAGCTTTGTCAATCGTTCAGGGGAAATTGAGCCATGCAAAAAAAGATTCAGCAAATCCGTTTTTCAAGTCTAAGTATGCTGACTTGGAGTCTGTGTGGGATGCTTGTCGTGATCTTTTGGCTGCAAACGGCCTCTCAGTTATGCAGTTTCCTGGCGAATATATTGACGGCACAATGTCAATGACCACGATCTTAGCTCACAGCTCTGGTGAGTGGATTGGTCAAGAGATGTCTTTACCTGTATCAAAGCCTGATGCACAAGGCTCTGGTTCTGCGCTGACGTATATGCGTAGATATGCGCTTGCAGCAGTTGTCGGTGTAGTTCAAGCCGATGACGATGCAAACGCTGCCGTGCAAAGCAAGTCTAGTAGTGCAATGAAATCAATAGCCAAAGATATTTTATAAAGGAAAGAAAATGGCATATACACCAAAAGAAGGCTCAGGGAGTTTATTTAAAAATGACCGTAAAACGACTGATAACCATCCTGATTGGACAGGCACAATTATGGTTAATGGTAAAGAGCATTGGCTTTCGGGTTGGGTTAAAGAAGGTAAAAAGGGCAAGTTTTTCAGTATTTCAATCGGCAAGGAAAAAATCCCACAAGGATTTAGAGAAGCAGGGTCTGACGAATTACCCAAGAAAGACCCATTTGTAGATGACGTTCCGTTCTAAAGGAGAACACTATGCAGAACTTAATTAAAGACATCATTGAAACTAAATACACGGAAAAAGTATGGCAAGGGGTTGGAGTTGACGAAGAACAACAACTTATTAGCTTTACACCAGAAGATTTAGCAGCAGTCATTAAAGCAGTTCTGCTAGTTGCATCAGACTTATGCGTGTTCCAAGAGGACAGCATGAGAATTACCAATTACTCTAAAGGCATCTAATGACTTGCAAATCTTGTAAGTTTTTTGTATTTAACCAAAATGATATGATGGGAGCTTGTAAGCTCAATCCTGTGGTAGTTAATAAAATGCCATCGGATTGGTGTGGTCAGGAAATCCCAGCGCAATATGAAGTAGAAGTTGTGCCACCAGCACCTATTGAAATTAAATTTGTAGAAACGCAATACGATATAAACACGGATGAAGTAAAACCAAAAAGGGGAAGAAAAAGTGCAAGAGAACAAAAGTGAAAGTGGACATTGGTACACTAAAGAAGGAGAACCTTTTTATCGAATTGAAAAATCCGATGGAAAAGGGATGCGAAACACAACTTTGCGAGATGCAAAAAAGCTGGGCCTTTTACCGAGCGTTACTACCATTCTCGGTGTGGCGGCAAAACCAGGATTGCAAAACTGGCTTCAGCAGCAGGCTATCCTTGCAGCCTTAACATTACCACGCAAAGAAGGTGAATCTGAGTCTGATTACCTTGATCGTGTAGTCAATGATTCAAAAGCACAAGGCAGAGAAGCAGCCGATAGAGGAACAATGATTCATGGAGTGCTTGAATCGTTCTTTGATGGCATCTTGCTTGAATCAGTACCCGACTATTGCCGTAATGCTGAAAACGCTTTAAAAGCCTCTTTTGGCAATCGCTTATGGATTCCTGAAAAGTCAGGCAGTCATGAGTTGGGTTTTGCTGGTAAGGTTGATTTACACGCTAAAGGCGATAAAGTTAAAGGCATACCTGGCGTAGTTGTGGATTTTAAGACTAAAGAATCTCCTTTGGAAAAGGTCGTTCCATACGATGATCATATACTACAAATTGCCGCTTATCGAGAATTGCTAGGCATGGCAGATGCTAGATGCGCCATTATGTTTGTTAACGGCACAACAAATGAAGTAAAACTTTGTGAAATTGAAGAACAAGAATTGCAAAAAGGGTTAAAATGCTTTTTCCACTTGCTTAAATATTATCAAATCAAGTCGGGACTGTAATTTATGGGGTTGGTTACTGGTTTCCCCCGACCAAATTTCCTTCCGTGAGGATGCCAACCCCACCCTTTTATGGGCGAAAGCGAGTGTTTTCATGCTTCACATACATGATTGCAAGTAGCCCACTTTTTTTCATTTTCTTGACCTAGATCAATTTTTTTATGCAAAAAAAGTATTAAATTACTTCTAACGCAAACGGGGGAATTATGAAAGACGGTCATTACATAAACACAGTTATTTTTGGTAATACAAAAGTTGAACTGCGTGGGTACAACAACGAAATTACATACGCTTATATTGGCGATAACGATATTACAGAAATGGCATGGGAATTAAACCTATGGCCTAGTTTTGAAGATGAAATTTATGCACAGGGGGATTTATGAAACAAAAATTAATTGATTGGATTGGCGTAATACTGCTAGGTATGTTGTTTGGTTTAATGTTTGCTTATGGATTTTAATAAAGGAAAAATCATGGTTATGGACACAGAATATGCAATACCTGAAACAAAAAACTATAAGTGCTACAAGATGGGAAACATTATGTATATCCCCCATTACGAAATACCAGGTCTGTTTGTAGGGCCAAGCAAACGCATTGAAACTGGTCGCATCAAAGCAATCTACGAAAGACGTTCTTTTTACAAAGAAGAATTGGTCAGAATGGGCGCATCAGAAACTTATGAGCAGCTTTGGTCAACAAATGCTAGAGATCAAAAATGAACAATGAACCAGTAGCGTGGATGCTTGTAGATAAAAACTGGAATGATTTTTGTAGATATTCTAGTTATCCAACCGAAAGTGCTATTCCACTCTACACCCATCCAGCAGAGACACTAACAGATGAGGAAATAGCTTTAGTTTGGGATAAATTTAGTGCATTACCAAGCCCAAAAGATATAAAAGATTTTGCTAGAGCAATACTAAGAAAGGCACAAGAATGAACAAAGCGCAGATTCTTGCAATTTATGATTCTATTATTAAAAGACCGCCACATATTGTTGCTTTTGGCGGTGGCGTAGATAGTACGGCAATGATTCTTGGTTTGCATGAAAAAGGATTGCCAATAGATTTAATTTTGTTTGCCGATACTGGTGGTGAAAGACCAGAAACTTATGCACATATTGAAAATTTTAGTAAATGGCTTGTGGATAATGGGTTGCCTAGCATTACCATAGTAAAACGAACACGCAAAGATGGTAGCTTAGAAACTTTAGAACAAGAATGTCATAGAAGGAATAATTTACCTTCCATTGCCTATGGCTTTAAATCTTGCTCACAGAAGCACAAAATAGCTCCTCAAGACAAGTTTTTGAATTCTTGGCAACGAGCTATTGATTGGTGGAAAACAGGCTCAAAATGCGTTAAATACATTGGTTATGACGCTGGCGAGTCACATAGGGCTGATAATGCCGCAAAGCGTGATGACCCAAAATACACACACAAATACCCATTAATTGAATGGCAATGGGAAAGAGAAGATTGTCTTAAAATTGTTGCAAAGTATGGGTTTAAGGTAGGTAAATCCGCTTGCTTTTTTTGCCCATCTTCACGCCCAAAAGAAATCATTGATTTGCATGAAAAACACCCTGATTTGGCACAAAGGGCTTTAGACATAGAAAAACAAGCAAACCTTACAACAATTAAAGGATTAGGTAGAAATTATGCTTGGTCAGATGTAATTCGTATGCACAAAGCACAAATTGAATTGCCGTTTGTTGGCTTTGATTTGCCATGCGATTGTACAGAATAATTACTAAGAAAGGCACAAGAGAAATGAACAATGAACCAGTAGCGTGGATAAATAGATATGGCGATGAAGGATGGCTTAATTGGGATGAAGTCAAAGGAGAAGGATGGACTGCTACACCACTCTACACC
>Ga0208618_1000599_pt1 | contig 16065 bp, 18 predicted proteins | sample CryBogCBE18Jul08_FD_184585 | JGI IMG/M metagenome (GOLD analysis project Ga0208618, IMG submission 184585) | Freshwater microbial communities from Crystal Bog, Wisconsin, USA - CBE18Jul08 (SPAdes) | ecosystem: Environmental > Aquatic > Freshwater > Lake | place: Crystal Bog, Wisconsin, USA...
CCGGGGTCAGATACGCTTTCGTCGCTTGACCTCTTGTCGCGCCCCAGACAGAAAGATTCAAGTCACCCTTTGTTCAAAGTCCGAATGCCATGACCACCAAACCGCCTCTCACGATCTTGCTGTGCGCCCCGCGTGGCTTCTGCGCGGGCGTGGTACGCGCCATTGATGTCGTGGAAACCGCACTCAAGACCTATGGCGCGCCCGTCTATGTCCGGCACGAAATCGTCCATAACCGCTTCGTTGTGGACGATTTAAAGCGGAAGGGTGCTATTTTCGTCGAAGAACTCGATGAAATCCCCGATACTTCCGCGCCCGTCATTTTCTCGGCCCATGGCGTGCCCAAATCGATTCCGGAAGCAGCGGCGAAACGCAATTTCCTGGCGATTGATGCCACCTGCCCGCTTGTCACCAAAGTCCATCGCGAGGCGGAAATTCACCACAAACGCGGGCGGTTGATTCTGCTTGTCGGCCATAAGGGCCATCCCGAAGTCATCGGCACGATGGGCCAATTACCGGACGGTGCCGTAATCCTCATCGAAACGCTCGCGGATATTGAAAACCTCTCCCATCTCGAAGGGCGCGATTTGGCCTTTGTCACGCAGACCACTTTATCCGTCGATGACACACGCGAGATTGTCGATGCGCTAAAAACGCGCTTTCCCTCCATCGTCGGGCCGCACAAAGAAGATATTTGCTACGCCACCACCAACCGGCAAGAAGCGGTCCGCCAAGTTGCAGGCCGCTGCGATGCCGTGTTTGTCGTAGGCTCATGGAACTCCTCCAATTCGCAGCGCTTGCGCGAAGTAGCCGAGCGCGAAGGCACGCCGATTGCGCGCCTCGTTAACCGCGCTGCGGATATTGACTGGTCTGAATTGGGTTCCATCCGCACCATTGGTATCACGGCTGGTGCATCAGCGCCCGATATATTGGTCGAAGAAATCGTCGATGCGTTCGGCGAGCGTTTTGCCATCACCGTTGAAACCATCACCACGGCGGATGAAACCATGTTCTTTCCTCTTCCGCGCGAATTGCGCCAAGCCGCCGGAGAGTAAATCATGGCCGTTTATACCGAAGTACCCGATGATGATTTGGCACGCTTCATTGCAGGCTATGACATTGGCGGCGTACTCGCGCTCAAAGGCATTGCCGAAGGCGTCGAGAATTCCAATTTCCTGCTTCATACTGAGGCTGGTTATTTCATTCTGACGCTCTACGAAAAGCGCGTGAAGGCGGAGGATTTACCGTTCTTTATCGATCTCATGGAGCATCTTTCAAAGCGCGGCATCAACTGTCCGCAACCGGTGCGCAATCGTGCCGGCGAAGCGCTTGGTACACTCGCAGGTCGTCCCGCTGCCATTGTTACGTTTCTCGAAGGCGTGGGCGTTAACAACGCAACCGTTCAACATTGCGCGGCAGTAGGTGGCGCTCTTGCAAAGCTGCATCTGGCGGGCGCTGATTTCAATGGCAAACGCATCAACGCATTGACCGTGCATGGCTGGCGGCCTCTTTATGAAGCCGCACGCGAACGTGCTGATACCGTAACGCCCGGCTTAGAAGGTGCGACACGCGAGGCGCTCATCGAGCTCGAACAAAATTGGCCGAAAAATCTACCAAGCGGCGTCATCCATGCTGATCTTTTTCCGGATAATGTGTTCTTCTTGAAAAGCGAATTATCAGGCCTCATTGATTTCTATTTCGCCTGCACCGATTTCTACGCCTATGATTTGGCCATCGGATTGAATGCATGGTGCTTTGAAAAAGACGGCTCGTTCAACATGACCAAAGGCCGCGCGATGATTGCGGGCTATCGTGCAATCCGTCCATTGAGCGCGGCTGAAATCGACGCCCTTCCTATTTTATGCCGTGGTGCGGCTTTACGCTTCATGCTGACGCGCCTTGTTGATTGGCTCAACGTGCCCCCGGGCGCATTGGTGAAGCCAAAAGATCCGCTCGAATATTATAAAAAATTGCGTTTCTTCCAATCCTCGCAAAAGGCGAGCGATTATGGCGCTTGACGCATGAACGACGTCTCATCGACGAACCGCGTCACGCTTTTTACTGATGGCGCCTGTTCCGGTAATCCGGGCCCCGGCGGTTGGGGTGTGTTGATGATCTATGGCGAGGCGCGCAAGACGCTGAACGGCGGCGAGCAACTCACCACCAATAACCGCATGGAATTGATGGCCGCCATTATGGGCCTTGAATCGCTCAAGCGCCCTTGCACCGTCGATCTTTGGACCGATAGCCAATATGTCAAACAAGGCATCTCGCAATGGATGCATGGCTGGAAGCGCAATGGCTGGAAAACCGCCGATAAAAAGCCCGTTAAAAATGTCGATCTGTGGCAGAGATTAGACCAAGCCGTGCAACGCCATGATGTGACCTTTCACTGGGTGAAAGGCCATGCAGGCCATCTGGAAAACGAAGAAGTGGATGGCTTGGCCCGCGCGGGCATGGAGCCATTCAAATAGGCGCGCTTGCGAGGTCGTAGACCTAACGAATTTGTCACAAAGCCGCCATGGTTTGTCGCAACACTCCACCCTATATAAAGGGCATAAGGGAGTCCCAGATCATGAATGTAGACGAAAAGCAGCTTCTTACCTCGCTCTTTGACCGTATCCGCACCGCAAGCGCGGCCCCGCGAGATCCTGAGGCCGAGGCCTTGATCAATAATGCCGTCCGCGAACAGCCTTATGCCCCCTATCTCATGGCGCAGGCGGTTTTGCTGCAGGAACAAGCGCTCAAAGCCGCCGATACCCGCTTGCATGATCTTGAAGGTAAAATCGCAGCCCTTGAACAATCGAAAGCAGAACCTGCCCAAAGCTTTCTAGGCGGCGTTGGCGCTTCGCTCTTTGGCGGCGGCAAGACGGCCAGTGGCCTGCCCTCCGTTGGCGCCTCGCCACAACCTCAGCCCACCCCGGGCGTATGGGGGCAACCTAGGCAGGCAGCCCAACCCGGCTATGCGCCGCAACCTTCTTATGCCCCGCAACAAGGCTACGCACCCCAAGCACCAGCGGGCGGCGGCTTCTTGCAAAGCGCCATGACAACAGCGGCCGGTGTCGCAGGCGGTGCCTTGCTTTACCAAGGCATTTCCTCGCTGTTTCATACGGGCGGCGGTTATGGCGGCGGCTTTGGTGGCTACGGAATGGGCGGCGGCTATGGGATGGGTGGCGAAACAATCGTCAATGAAACCGTTTATGAAACCGTGAACAATTACGGCTCTCAGGTTCCAACTCCACCAACCCAAGCCGATTGGGGCTCATCGGACGCTGTTCAAGCCGATAGCGGCTACCAAGACGCTTCTTACGATGACAGTTCATTTGATAGCGGGTCGGATGATAGCGGGTTCGCTTAACATCTTCCGAATGTCATCCAACTGTGTCACAAGGGCGGGCCTCATCAGGACCCGCCCTTTTCATGTCTGCCCATACGCTCCCCGCTTCTTTGACGCTTACCTCCGGCTCCGATGCGGACGGCCAAGGCATGGCCGCGCTGATTGCGCGCATTTTTGCTGACTATGAGAATTGCCCTTTCGTGCCGGAGGAATTTCCGGAGCTTCAGTCACCTGCCACCTATTATGCGGGCAAAGGCGGCAAACTCTGGGTCGTCAAGGATACATCCTCGCAAAGCGTCGTAGGCTCGATTGCGATTACGCCAACCCATCAATCAGGAGAGGCAGAACTCTTTAAAGTCTATCTCGCGCATCAATGGCGCGGCACCGGGCTCGCGCAAACCTTGCTCACAACAGCCTTCAATTGGGCGCGCAACGCCAAGCTTCATTCGGTCGTGCTGTGGACAGATACGCGCTTTATCGCAGGCCATCATTTCTACGAAAAACAAGGCTTTGTACGCGTGCCAGGAATCCGTGCGCTCCACGATGCCGCCAGCACATTTGAATTTGGCTATCACACGCGGCTAACCGAAACGGTCGCACCATGAAGCCTGTTCTTCGTCACGATCTTTCCGCAGGTCCCATCCTGCTCGCCTGCCTCGGCGTATTGCTGCTCACATCGCTTGATGGCGTGGCTAAAGAACTCAGCCTGAGGCACGCCACCGTCGATGTAGTCGCCATTCGTTATGTGTCAGGTGTGTTCTGGTCGAGCATCACAACCCTCATCCTCAGGCCGCCACTGCCTAATCTTAACATGATCAAAGCGCATTCCATCCGCGCCTTCTTCTTTGCGCTGACGAGCTATTTGTTTTTCTTTTCGCTCGGCGCCTTGCCACTTGTTGAAGTGATGGTGGTTACCTTCGTCTCGCCCATCTTCATGGCGCTGTTTGGCCGCATCCTCTTGGGCGAGAAGGTTCATCCCTCAACCGCCTTGGCAATTGCGATTAGCTTTGCCGGTGTCTTGGTCATTGCCATGGGAAAAGGCTTTTCACCGCTGAGCATGGCCGGAAGCTGGATCGGTATTCTGGCAGCCCTTGGCTCAACCGGAACCTATGCGCTATCGGGCGTCTTGCTAAGGGCCAGAACGGGCAGCGACCCGATCGCCTCCATCGTCATTCTACAAAATGTGCTAACCGCCGCCATTATCGTCCCGATCGCCTTCTTTATCGGCACACCCTTCGAGGCCATTGTGCAAGATTGGCCTTTGGTCCTCCTGATTGGCGCCTTGGGAACCGGCGGGCAATTCGCCATGGCATTGGCGCTACGTGCCGCCCCCGCCGCCCGCATCGGCGTTGTGGATTATACGAGCCTGATCTGGGCGAGCTTAATTGGTATTGTTATCTTCGCCGAATGGCCCGAGCCGACCGTCTATATCGGCGCGGCGATGATTATGGCTGCTTCTTTTCTGCTTCTGAGGCAGAAAAAGCCAAAATTATCAACGAATTGACGCAACGCACAAGAAATTTTCCGGGCTGCTCCTTGACACAGCCCGACCCCGCACCTATCTCAACCCTCGCATGTTAGCACTCGCAGTTGGTGAGTGCTAACACCACCGCATTCTGGCATATGCCAAAGACTGCATCGATTAACGACAAAGGAAGCGAACCATGAAATTTCGTCCGCTGCATGACCGTGTGGTCGTACGCCGCCTCGATTCTGAGGAAAAGACCAAGGGTGGCATCATTATTCCAGACTCCGCCAAGGAAAAGCCGCAAGAAGGCGAAATCGTCGCCGTCGGCACCGGCGCCCGCGATGAAAGCGGCAAGCTCGTTCCGCTCGACGTCAAGAAGGGCGACAAGGTCCTTTTCGGCAAGTGGTCGGGAACGGAAGTCAAGATTGATGGCCAGGACCTTCTGATCATGAAGGAATCCGACATCATGGGCGTGATCGGCAAGTAAGCCTTTCAACCCTTTCCACCTTTCTATCATTTTTTACTCTTAAAGGAGCAGATCACTATGGCTGCCAAACACGTTCACTTCGGCTCTGATGCCCGCGACCGCATGCTGCGCGGCGTCGACATTCTCGCCAACGCCGTCAAGGTAACGCTCGGCCCGAAAGGCCGTAACGTCGTTATCGACAAGTCCTTCGGCGCACCGCGCATCACCAAGGACGGTGTTACCGTTGCAAAGGACATCGAGCTTGAAGACAAGTTCGAAAACATGGGCGCACAGATGCTGCGCGAAGTCGCTTCGAAGACGAACGACATCGCTGGCGACGGCACCACAACCGCAACCGTTCTTGCTCAAGCCATCGTTCGCGAAGGCGTGAAGTATGTCACGGCCGGCATGAACCCAATGGATTTGAAGCGCGGCGTCGACATGGCTGTCGAAGTAGCGATCAAGGACATCAAGGCTCGCGCCAAGAAGGTTAAGTCCACCGACGAAGTAGCTCAAGTCGGCACGATCTCGGCAAACGGCGACGCGCTCATCGGCAAGATGATTGCAAACGCCATGCAGAAGGTTGGTAACGAAGGCGTTATCACGGTTGAAGAAGCCAAGACCGCAGAGACCGAAGTGGATATCGTTGAAGGTATGCAGTTCGATCGTGGCTATCTCTCGCCATACTTCATCACCAATGCGGACAAGATGACCGTCGAACTCGACGATCCCTACATCCTCATTCACGAAAAGAAGCTTTCTTCGTTGCAAGCCATGTTGCCAGTGCTCGAGTCGGTCGTTCAGACCGGCAAGCCATTGCTCATCATCGCTGAAGACGTTGAAGGCGAAGCGCTTGCAACGCTCGTCGTTAACAAGCTCCGTGGCGGCCTCAAGGTTGCAGCCGTTAAGGCTCCAGGCTTCGGCGATCGCCGCAAGGCTATGCTCGAAGACATCGCGATCCTCACCGCTGGTGAAATGATTGCGGAAGACCTTGGCATCAAGCTTGAGAGCGTAACGCTTCCAATGCTCGGCCGCGCCAAGAAGGTGCGTATCGACAAGGAAAACACCACGATCATCGACGGCGCTGGCAAAAAGAAAGACATCGAAGGCCGCGTCAACCAGATCAAGGCACAGGTTGAAGAAACCACCTCCGACTACGACCGTGAGAAGCTCCAGGAGCGTCTTGCTAAGCTCGCAGGCGGTGTTGCCGTGATCCGCGTCGGCGGTGCGACGGAAATCGAAGTGAAGGAAAAGAAGGATCGCGTTGATGACGCGCTCAATGCAACGCGCGCAGCCGTTGAAGAAGGCATCGTCCCAGGCGGCGGTACCGCGCTTCTTCGCGCCAAGGCAGCGGTTTCCAAGCTCAAGTCCGATCATCCAGACGTTCAGGCCGGCATCAATATCGTGATGAAGGCGCTTGAAGCCCCAATCCGTCAGATCGTTGAAAACGCTGGCGTTGAAGGCTCGATCGTCGTCAACAAGATCAACGAGAACAAGTCACAGACCTACGGTTACAACGCGCAGACCGAAGAATATGTCGACATGCTCACGGCTGGTATCGTTGACCCTGCAAAGGTTGTTCGCACAGCCCTTCAGGACGCAGCGTCCGTTGCTGGTCTCTTGATCACGACCGAAGCCATGATCGCTGAGACGCCGAAGGACAAGCCTGCAATGCCAATGGGCGGCCCAGGCGGCGGCATGGGCGGCATGGACTTCTAAGAAGTTCATCTCCTAAAGCTAATGAAACAGGCCGGGGAAACCCGGCCTGTTTTTTATTCATCAACCGTCATTGCGAGTGAGGAGCGGTTCGCGAAGCAACCCTAAGCCCGTCATTGCGAGCGAACGCGAAGCAAACCAGCTAATATGTATTATTTAAGTGCAATGAATTGATTGCGCTCTTTCCTGAATCTCCAACTGGGTTGCTTCGCGTTCGCTCGCAATGACGGATACATTAACCCAGCGAGCTACGCACATTTTCAATAAATTGCGTTGTCGAACGCTCAAAGGAATAGCGCGCTGCAAAAGCGCGGCATCGTTCCCGCGATAGCGCCATCGCTGCACGGGCAGCCATCGACAAATCTTCGTTTAAAACGCCAACTTCAGCCAATTCGATATCAGCCAATAATCCCTCGCCGGGAAACGAGGCCACCGGCACGCCAGAAGCCAAAGCTTCTAACAACACAAGCCCGAATGTCTCGGTTCGGCTTGGAAAGACAAACACATCGGCAGCAGCATAAATTGCCGCCAATTCCTCACCAAATTTCGCGCCCAAAAAACGTGCTTCAGGATAAGCGGCCTCGAGCCTTTCACGATCAGGCCCATCGCCCACCATGACTTTTGTGCCCGGCAAATCGAGCTTCAAAAATGCATCGAGATTTTTTTCAACCGCCAACCGCGCAACGCACAGAAAAATCGGCCCTTCAACATCAAGAACCTTCTCATCCCGCGGGCGGTAGAGCTCCATATCAACGCCGCGCGACCAGATCATCAGATTATCAAACCCAACCGCGCGTAACTCGCTCGCTAGAGCTTCGGTTGCCACCATCACACCATCGCCGCCATTATGAAAACGGCGGAGCAATGAATACGTCACGCGTTCGGGAACGGGTAAGCGGGCACGCAAATATTGCGGATAACGCGTATGGTAACAGGTGGTAAAAGGGATCTTACGCGTCTTGCAATAACGACGGGCCAAAAGCCCGAGCGGGCCTTCGGTTGCGATATGAATCGCATCGGCCTTTGCAGCGTCAATTAAACGGGCCATCACGCGAGGGCGCGCAATAGAAAGCCTGATCTCGCGATAGCCCGGCATGGGCAAGGTACGAAACTGATCGGGTGTTAAAAAAACAATGTCGTCGCCCATGCGTCGGGCTTCTGCCTCGAGCTGTTCGAGCGAACGCACGACGCCATTGACCTGCGGCCGCCACGCATCAGTGACGACAAGAATGCGCATTAAGCAGCCGACTTCAAACGAACATCGTCGAGCGATGTAATATCCGCGGTCGCCTTAATCGATGTCCAGCGAATAATCTCGAGCGCGCCCGTTTCATCCTCGACAAGCGCCGTGCATGAATCAACCCAATCACCCGTATTGACATAAAGGCATTCACCCATATCCCGCATAACAGGTGCATGAATATGGCCGCAAATGACGCCATGCACATCAGATTTTTTCGCATCATTCACCACCGCCTTCTCAAAGGCACCGATAAAATTGACCGCGCGTTTCACCTTCTGCTTGCTCCAGCCCGAGAACGACCAATAAGGCAACCCTAACCGCCGACGGAACCACCCAATCGTCACATTAAGGCCGATCGCAATATCATATGCCCAATCACCCAGATGGGCCAACCATTTCACATTGCGAACCACGACATCAAATTTATCGCCGTGCAAAACGAGCATGCGCTTGCCGTCAACGGTTTCGAAAATCGCTTCTTCTTGGATATCGACGCCACCAAATTGGTGCCCGACATAATCCCGCAAAAACTCGTCATGGTTGCCGGGAATATAAATCATCTTCGTGCCTTTGCGCACTTTGCGTAAAAGCTTCTGCACAACGTCATTATGCGATTGCGGCCAATACCATGCCGCTTTCAATCGCCAGCCATCGATAATATCGCCAACGAGATAGATAGTATCTGCCTCGACATGCTTTAAAAAATCGAGCAGTAAATCGGCTTGGCATCCTTTTGTTCCAAGATGAACATCGGACAAAAACAAGGTGCGGACCTTACGAACATGGATATCAACCAAACCCTATCTCCCCGAGCGAATCATATTCGGCTCATATGGACCCAAAAACCTTGACGGCATCATGACACAGATCACGCTTTTGCCGGAATTCGTGCGAACAGCAATGCCGCTTATCCGTATTAGCTCGACCAATTCTGCTTAAACTCGCCATAAAGCGTTAAGCCGCCACAGGCGAATAAGGTTTGTCCCGTCATATAAGACGCATCATCCGAGGCCAAAAACGCAAAAACCTTAGCCATTTCTTCAGGTTCTGCCGCGCGGCCCATCGGAATATGGCTTTCAACGCCTTGTTTGGCTTGTGGATCATTGCGCCAAGCATCATTCATCGTGGTCAACACAGCGCCGGGCCCTACAGCATTCACGCGAATACCCCGATCAGCAAATTCGAGCGCAAGCGTACGCGTAAAATTACCCATGCCGCCTTTGCTGACCGAATAAGCGAGGAACCCTGGTTTTGGAATAATCTCATGCACGCTTGTCGTATTGATCACGACCCCACCGCCAGCACGCGTCAAGAAATGCGCAATGGCATGTTCGGCGCAATAGGCTTGGCCCATAATATTGACAGCAATAATGCGTTCAAAGGTTGCAGCATCAAAACCATCACCGGGAGTCTCGGCTTGAATACCGGCATTATTGACGAGAATATCCAACCGCCCCCACGCTTGCACAAGGTCATCAATCATTGCTTTGACGTCAGAGAGCTTCGCAACATCTGCTACAGCCTCGCGGTGCAATTTGCTGCCATGCCCCTCAGCTTCACTGATCCGGTTAAGGTTCTTGATTGTCTCGGCTGCTTCAGCGTGATCGTTATAATGATTAACCGCAACGGTCCCGCCTTCTGCCGCAAAGCGTTCGGCCACAGCACGGCCAATGCCGCGCGATCCACCCGTGACAAGCGCAAATTTTTCTTGGAAACGATGTCTTGAAAGGTTCACGTCCAACTCCAATACGATCAAGATGCGGTACGAATCTTTCGTCCACCGCGTTTAAACCCGCGATAAGCGAGAAGCACAGCAAGAACAAGCCCAAACACCACCGGCCAAGTGATATCACGCTTCACAAGCCACCAATAATGAACAATGCCAAGAATCGCGATGGGATAAATCGCTTTATGCAAAGCCGACCACCGCGAACCGCCCAATCGCAACACCCAACCGCGTGTCGAAGTCACTGCCAATGGAACAAGCAAAACAAAAGCAGCAAAGCCCATGAGAATAAAGGGACGTTTCACAATCTCTCGCGCCATGTCGCTTAAATCAAACAAGCGATCAAAACCGATATAAGAGAGAAAATGTACTGAGGCATAAAAGAAGGCGTAAAGCCCCATCATGCGACGGAACTTGATGAGATCATTCCAACCCGTGAGTTTACGCAAAGGCGTTATAGCGAGCGTGATCAGCAGAAAATAGATCACCCAATCGCCCGACATATGCAAAATCGTTTCAGCCGGATTGGCACCGAGACTAATCGGGTCGAAAAGGATCGCGTAGATAATCCGCGCCAAGGGCACAAGCGAAAGCGCAAACACAATCGCTTTTAAAGATGCTATCCACGATTTAGGCAGAGCATAAGACATCAGCGCACCAGACCGTTAGAAATTGGCCGCTAAATCCATGCCCGAATAAAGCGATGCGACTTCAGCGCCGTAGCCGTTGAATTTTTCCGTCTCGCGGCTTGCAAAAAACGCTGGCAATAAGCGTTCGTGTTTTTGACTCCAACGGGGATGATCCACTTCTGGGTTCACATTGGCATAAAAGCCATATTCGTTCGCGCCCGCTGTCATCCACGCCGTACGCGGTTGCTCGGCGACAAAATCGATCCGCACAATCGATTTCGCATTTTTAAACCCGTATTTCCACGGCGTGACGATCCGCACAGGCGCGCCGTTTTGGTTGGGTAGCGTTTCGCCATACATACCAAGCGTTAAAAATGTCAGCGGATGCATTGCCTCATCTATCCGCAAGCCTTCTGTATAAGGCCAATCAAGAATACGTGAGCGAACACCGGGCATTTCTTCGGGTCGCGCTGCGCTCGTAAATTTTACATATTTGGCTTTTGATGTAGGCTCAACAAGTGCCGCCAATTTTGAAAACGACATCCCGACCCATGGAATAACCATCGACCACGCTTCGACGCAGCGCATCCGGTAAATGCGCTCTTCAAGGTCCATTGCGAGAAGGTCTTCAATGCCAATGGTCCGAGGCTTTGCGACTTCACCGCCAATCTCAACGGTCCAAGGCTGGATTTTCAGCGTTGAAGCATTGTGCGCGGGCTCGCCCTTTGACGTGCCAAACTCGTAATAATTATTATAGGTCGTCGCCAATTCACGCGCCGTCGGCTTGTCGGATAGAGCAGGTGCAACGCCTTGCTTAAAGGTCAAAGCTTGGGTAGCGGATGAAGCAGCGCGTGCCGTACCCACCATTGACATGCCAACACCGGCCGCCATTGCACCCGCGATAAAATGGCGACGATTCAGATAGACATCGCGCGGCGTAATTTCTGAACCTTTAGGCGTCGGGAATGAATAACGAGGCATAGCTGCTCTCCAAAGGGTTGAGGTCGAATGTCTTCATATGCTCTTCGTTCACACCGCATATCTTGTTACATACGCAAACACTCGAAACCCAGTTCAACCCTTCATAAAGGCCTCTACCGCGCTACGCGATGGAATAGGGGCAACTGCACCATAGCCTTGTGTCGATAATGCGGCAGCCGCATTCGCATAGGCTGCAGCCTCAAAAGGATCGCCTATCCGCAAATATTCAGCCAAAAAGGCCCCATCAAACGTATCACCGGCACCCGTTGCATCAATCGCATTGACCACGCGCGCGGGTATAAGCCTGCGATCACCCTTCACTGCCACCATTGTGCCATTTTTGCCCAGTGTCAGCGCTACAATTTTCACACCAAGGCCGAGATAAAAATCGCAAATCGCCTCGGGGCCTGTCAGTCCGGTAAGCTGCTCGGCATCATCAAGACCAGGCAATGCAATATCACTCATCGCAACTGCTGCATGGATAACCGCGCGCGCCCGCTCAATCGGCCAAAGTCTCAGGCGCAGATTCGTATCATAGCTCACCATCGAGCCCGCCCGCTTGGCGCGTCCCATCGCCTCAAACACCATATCGCAAGCAGTGTTTGAAATCGCTTGGCTGATGCCCGAAACATGCAGCACACGTGCCGCTTCAACAAGGCCATCCGGTAAATCCTTCGGCGTCACCAAACTCGCCGCTGAACCTGCGCGATAATAGCTAAACGCATGACCCTCTTTGCCATGGGTTACAAAATAAATACCCGTACGGGAATCGGATCTGAGCGTCACATGGTCCCGCGCGACGCCCTCTTTGTCCCATAAATCGATGAATTGCTGGCCGAATGCGTCATCGCCCAAATGCGTAAAATACGCCGTGCGCGCGCCCTGCCGAGCCGCAGCAATAATGGCATTGGAGGTATCGCCCCCATGACCCGGCCGATAGACAGCTTCCGGGCCGGTATGGTTTTCGTTAAATTCAACCATCGGTTCGCCAATGGCGAGAATATCAATTTGCTGCCGCATTCGCCCGACCTCGTAAATTATGCCTTGCACTCTGCCTATGCGATGACCATATTTCACCTGTGGCCGCAAGGCCATGGAGTGCTGCAAAAGCGGGCTTCTCTTCTTTTTATACTGCACGAAGTGCCACAGTAAGGGCTTCGCCTATGACACGTATGACGTCGCTAACATCGCCGTTCTTGCTCGGGTTCGACGAGTTTGAACGGGCCTTAGAACGCGTAGCCAAAACGGCTTCCGACGGATATCCGCCCTATAATATCGAGCGGCTAGCCCCAAATGAGGCCGAACCTGAACGGCTTCGCATCACTTTGGCCGTTGCGGGCTTTACGCGCGATCAGCTGGAAGTGACGCTGGAAGAAAAGCAACTTGTTATCCGCGGACGCCAAACCGACGATAAAACCCGCGTCTATCTGCATCGCGGCATCGCGGCTCGCCAATTCCAGCGCAGTTTTCTGCTGGTGGATGGCATGGAAGTCCTCGGCGCTGATCTTTCAAACGGATTACTATCGGTTGATCTCGCCAGACCTGAGCCTGACCGCATTATACGAAAAATAGCGATTCTCGAACGTGATTAAGACCAAACACACCGCTCAAGGAGGGTGATATGGACCACATGACCAAGACGAACGAAACCACGATTGAATTTACGCCGCAGGATCTCGCGGCCTTAGGCGGCGGCAAGGTCGCCTATTTGAAATCGATCAAATCGGACGAAATCGGGGCAATCTTCCCGGGAGCGCCTGCCATGGCATCGGGCCTCAACCTCTTTATGCTGCTCTCGGCCGATGGCTCGCCCATTTTGATCACCGATTCAAAAGACGCCGCCATCGCCAATGCGTGGGAACATGATCTCGAGACCGTCAGCCTGCACTGATCGCGTCGGCAAAATTGCCAATCTCCCCCCGACACCCTAGAAAGCTCGGTCATGAGCCGAGCTTTTTACATGTCCGAAAATGACCGTCCCTTAGCCGGTCGCACGATCTTGCAGATCATTCCGCGCCTCGATACGGGCGGAGCGGAGCGAACCACCGTCGATATTGCCGAGGCCTTGGTTGAAGCGGGCGCCCGCGCCTTGGTTGCCACCGAAAGCGGCCGGCTCATTCCGGAGCTGCAAGCCAAAGGCGGGATCTGGATTCCGTTTCCAGCCGCCACCAAAAATCCGCTCCGCATCCTTGGCAATATCTCTCGGCTCGAAGCCGTGATGAGCCGCGAGGGCGTCGACCTCCTCCACGCCCGCTCACGCGCTCCGGCATGGACCACCCTGCTCGCTGCCCGCCGCACGAAAACACCCTTTGTTACGACCTATCACGGCAGCTATTCGGGAAGCTCCGCGGTTAAAGTCCTGTATAATTCCGTTATGGCGCGCGGCGATGTGGTGATCGGAAACTCGCATTATACGGCTGATCTTATCCGTAAAATGCACCCCTTCGCGTCCAATACGATCCAAGTCATTCACCGTGGCACCGATATGCGGCAATACTCAACCGCAGCCGTCGAACCGTCGCGCGTTCAGGCCCTGCGGCACGCGTGGAACGTGCCGCGCGATAAACGCATCATTCTGCTCGCGGCCCGCCTCACGGGCTGGAAAGGGCAGAAATATGTGATCGAAGCCACAGCCTTGCTGCGTGAACGCGGCATCGACGATGTGGTCACCATTTTAGCGGGCGATGCACAAGGTCGCACCCATTATGTCGGTGAGCTTGAAGCCCTTATTGCCGAACGAAAACTCACAGATCACGTGCATCTTGTCGGCCATTGTTCCGATATGCCCGCAGCTTTCTTGGCAGCATCGGCGGTAGCCGTACCCTCCACCGAGCCGGAAGCCTTTGGCCGCTCGGCCGTGGAAGCTCAGGCAATGGGCACCCCCGTTGTCGTTACCGAACTTGGTGCCGTGCCCGAAACCGTGATTGATCATCCCGCCTCCGCCCGCACCGGATGGCGCGTTCCGCCCGCTGATGCTCAGGCTTTGGCGGATGCTTTATACGAAGCGCTCACGCTCGGGGCCTCTGCCAGAGAATCACTGGCGGATCGCGCAAGAGAGCATGTTGAGACGCAATTTTCTCTCGAATCGATGACGCAGGAAACGTTAGGCGTCTATCGGCGGCTTTTAGGCCCAGAAAATAGCGCCAAAACCGTTTGATCGGTTGACTTATACGCACATTCTGCGAATTTCCCGACCTGTTAGCCTAGCACGCAAAAGCGGATATCGGTTTTGCGATAATGCCATGTTAAACAAAAAATTGGATCAGGGTTATCTTGGTCTAAAACCCGCTGTCATTTGTTGGGAAATCGTGTACCGTCGCCCGGTCACACTTCAACGTGACGCAACAGAGGAGATAATAGCCATTCGCAGACCAATGAGAGCCGCGCCCGTACCGACCAAGGACGGGCCCCGCGCCAACCGTGATATTCGGGGAGTGCGCGACGTCCAACTGATTGACGATACCGGTACAAACCGTGGAGTCGTTACGTTTTTTGATGCATTGGAAATGGCCGAGCAGGCGGGTCTCGATCTTGTCGAGATCGTGCCAAATGCCACGCCGCCCGTATGCAAAATTCTCGATTACGGCAAGTTCCGCTTTTTAGAGCAGAAGAAAGCCGCCGAGGCCCGCAAGAAGCAGAAAGTTGTCGAAATCAAGGAAATCAAGCTGCGTCCCGGCATTGATGATCATGATTATGAGACCAAAATGAAGGCCGTGCGCCGCTTCTTTGAAGAAGGTGACAAGGTCAAAATCACGCTGCGCTATCGCGGCCGTGAAATGGCCCACCAAGATCTCGGCATGAAACTTTTGGAACGCGTCAAAATCGAGATGGCCGAAATCTCGAAAGTAGAGGCCGAACCCTTGCTCGAAGGTCGCCAAATGACCATGATCATGGCGCCAAAGTAATAATGGCTCAAAAATAACGCATCCCTTCTCCCCTCGCGGGAGAAGGTGTCATGCGAAGCATGACGGATGAGGGGCCCTCACCCGACCCGCTTCGCGGGCCACCCTCTCCCGCAAAGGGGAGAGGGAAGAGGATAAATCTAACGGATCACGCCCATGAACACAGACGCCCTTCGCACCGACCTTGCCGCAGCGTTCCGTATGGCCGCGCATTTCGATTTGAACGAGGGCATCTGTAACCATTTCTCTGTGGCCATTCCCGGTAAAGAAGAACGCTATCTCCTAAACCCATATGGCGTGCATTGGTCCGAGATGCAGCCCGAGCATCTCTTGCTCGTTGATGGGCAAGGAACGGTTCTTGAAGGCGAAGGCGAGGTCGAAGCAACCGCCCGTAACATTCATATTGCCGGCCACCGCGCCAATCCAAAGCATCTTTGCATTTTACATACCCATATGCCGTTCGCCACCAGCCTGACCATGATCGAAAATGGTCGCCTGGAAATGGCGCACCAAACCGCCGCGCGCTTTTATGGCCGTACCGCCTATGAAGAAGAATTCGGCGGCTTTGCGCTCGATGAAGATGAAGGTGCCCGAATTGCG
>Ga0208618_1000602_pt1 | contig 16031 bp, 16 predicted proteins | sample CryBogCBE18Jul08_FD_184585 | JGI IMG/M metagenome (GOLD analysis project Ga0208618, IMG submission 184585) | Freshwater microbial communities from Crystal Bog, Wisconsin, USA - CBE18Jul08 (SPAdes) | ecosystem: Environmental > Aquatic > Freshwater > Lake | place: Crystal Bog, Wisconsin, USA...
CCTCGACAACGGTAATGGCAACGATGGCACGGCCCGCTAAGGCTTCCGGCGTTTTGGTTGAGGCGTCAGACGCAGCAACACCAGAAGAGCTAGCACCAGCCGATTTGGTGGCTGTTCCTTGAGCTGATGCTTCAGGCGTCGTTTGCGTTAAAATTTGCGTGGGCTTTCCAGCCTCTGTCTTGGCAACCAGCAACGGGGCCTTTTTTGTCTCAGGCACATCAACCGCGACATTTTGCGTTGAAAGCACGGTTTGACCATCCGCCATCTTCATCGAGAGTGTCAAATTATGAGGGCCGGGTGAGAGCGGCTTCGGCACCATCGCAAACTGACCGTTCGAGCCAACTTTTGCTCCATCAAACGGCTTGCCATCGCTGAGCAGGGTCATTTCAGCGCCAGGTTCGCCCCTGCCGCCAATCACCATTTCACCCGTTGGCTCCACCCGAACAATATCAAAGCTCGGTGGCGTGAGAGAAGGTGCTTTGGCCGCAGGCTGTTCAGGGGCCGGAGCTGGGGCTGAGGCCGGTGCGGACGCCGCTACAGGTGCAGAAGGCGCAGCCGCAGCAATAGGCTTCTGGGCATCCGAATTCATTTTTGAGGGAACATTCAAATAGGCGGCAATTCCAATCAGCAGCACAGCCGCGATACCAAGCAAGAGCCACTTTCTCATGAAATCTGTCCCCACCCTAAAAGCCTATTTTCCATACTCAACCACGAATCGACGAGAATCGCTATATCCCTCGACCCAACACCCTTGACGCTATCTCTATTGCAGTGCGAAAAAACTTTTATGAACATCATCAAATCAATTTGCGTCTATTGCGGCTCCGGCAACGGATCGGACCCTGCCTTTGAACAGTCAGCCTTTCTTCTCGGTAAGACGATGGCGAAAGCGGGTATTCGCCTCGTTTATGGCGGTGGCAATACCGGCTTGATGGGAAGGGTTGCCCGCTCGGTTATCGATCACGGCGGCTTGGTAACGGGCATCATTCCCGATTTTCTTAAAGACCGTGAAGTGATGCTGAAGGACGCCGACGAAATGATCGTCGTGCCCGATATGCACACGCGCAAACAATTAATGTTTGAAAAGGCCGATGCCTTCGTCGCCCTGCCCGGCGGCGTTGGCACGCTTGAGGAATTGGTCGAGCAATTAACATGGGCTCAACTTGGCCGTCACACCAAACCGATTTTGATCGCCGACATTAACGGCTTCTGGAAGCCGCTTTTGTCCCTGTTCGATCATATGCGGGAAACGCGTTTTATTCGCGACGGGTTTCACGTCAATTATCTGGTGGCTGAGCAGGTTGACGATATCGTACCCATGCTAATGGCCGCCGCCCGCCAAGCTAAGCCTGACACAGAAAATCTTGCGGTCGTTGAAAAATTGTAATCTGCGAGGCCCAATTTTATTAGGATCCACTCGCCCTGCAAGCGAGCGTTTGCACAAATGGGCCTTTAAGCCCAACACTTTCCCTCCTATTTCTTACCCATCATACGGCACCGTTTTCAACAGGATCCATCATGTCCATCCGTCCCGTTCGTCACATCTCCGGCACAACCCCGCATATGGAAGGGGCTGGCGTTAGCCTGCAACGCGTATTCGGTTTCGGTGACCCAAGCCTGACCGACCCTTTTCTCATGATGGATGACTTCCGCAATGACAGGCCGGAAAACTATCTCAAAGGTTTCCCGTGGCATCCGCATCGCGGCATTGAGACGATCACCTATGTGCTTGCAGGTACAGTTGAGCATGGCGACAGCCTTGGCAATCATGGCACATTGGGCGCGGGCGATGTGCAATGGATGACGGCCGGTTCCGGCATCATGCATCAGGAAATGCCCAAAGGCGACGCGAAGGGCCGTATGCATGGCTTCCAGCTCTGGGCCAACCTGCCCTCGAACCTCAAAATGACGACGCCGCGCTATCAAGATGTCGGCTCGAAAGACATACCGGAAATTTTCGAAGATGACGGCACCCGCGTGCGCGTTGTCGTCGGTTCCTTCTGGGGCAAGACGGGTCCTGTCGATGGCATCGCAGCCGATCCGCAATATCTCGATATTTATGTGCCACCGGGCAAACGCAAAGTGTTTCCGGTTGATACCTATCGCTCGGCATTCGCCTATATTTTTGAAGGCTCAGCCAGTTTCCGCGATGCATCAAAGCCGTTCGGTATATTGGTTGAAAAAGAGATCGAAGGCGAAGAAATCCACATCCGTGACATGAGCGGTAATCGTACGCTTGTTGTGTTCGACAAAGGCGATGAAGTGGTGGTGCAAGCCGGCGAACACGGCGTACGCTTCCTGCTCATCTCCGGCGCACCGATCCGCGAACCCGTCGCATGGCACGGCCCGATTGTGATGAACACGCGCGAAGAACTCATCACAGCGGTCAATGAATTACGCTCTGGCACCTTCATCAAAGAAGGCGTTCGGAAGAGCTGAAGATGCGGTAGATCAAACCACCGCTCCTACCCGCACGAGCTTATACGTGATCGAGTCGATCAGGGCTTGGAAGGACGCGTCAATAATATTGCCGCTGACGCCTACGGTCGTCCAGCGCTCGCCTGTCTCGTCCGCAGTTTCCACCAAGACGCGTGTCACAGCATCCGATCCGCCTTGGAATATTCGAACCTTATAATCCACCAATTCAAGACCCTTGATATGGGTTTGATATTTGCCAAGGTCTTTGCGTAAAGCGAGATCAAGCGCATTCACGGGGCCGTTGCCTTCGGCCGCCGAAATCAGCGTTTCGCCATCCACATCCACCTTCACAAAGGCTTCGGCAATCGTCTCCGCAAGTCCATCATCGGAGAAGCGGCGTTCTACATTCACGCTGAAACGCTGCACTCGAAAAAATTCCGGTACTTCGCCCAAGATCCGCTGCGCCAACAAAAAGAAACTCGCATCGGCACCTTCATAGGAATAGCCGAGGCCCTCACGTTCTTTGACTTCTTCGAGTAAGCGCGAAATGCGGTGATCGTCTTTTTTGACCTCAATGCCGAGGCGTTCGAGCTCTGCTAAAATATTCGAGCGCCCCGCTTGATCAGACACCAAAACCTTGCGTCTGTTCCCGACGCTTTCGGGCTCCACATGCTCATAGGTATGCGGATCTTTCATCACCGCAGAAGCATGGATACCCGCCTTCGTCGCAAAGGCCGAAGCCCCCACATAAGGAGCGTGGCGATTAGGCGAACGGTTTAGAATTTCATCCAAAGCACGGGAGATTTGGGTCAAGGTCTTCAACGCCTCATCGCTGACACCGATAGAGAGAACCTTTGAAAATTCCTGCTTCAATTTGAGCGTCGGAATAATGGTGGCAAGATTGGCATTGCCGCACCGTTCGCCCAAGCCATTTAACGTGCCTTGAATCTGCCGTGCACCTGCTCTGACCGCTGCAAAAGAATTGGCAACCGCCTGCCCCGTATCATCATGGGCATGAATACCAAGATGCGAACCGGGAATGTGCTTTGCGACTTCCCCGACAATGCGTTCGACTTCATGGGGAAGTGTTCCACCATTGGTATCGCATAACACAACCCACCGTGCGCCTGCTTCATAGGCTGCTTTGGCTACCTGCAACGCATAATCGGGATTGGCCTTATAGCCATCGAAAAAATGCTCGCAATCGAGCATCGTCTCGCGCCCTGCGGCCACAACAGCGGCAATGCTCTCGCGCACGGAGTCGAGATTATCCTCAAGCGTTGCTTCAAGCGCTACACGCACCTGATAATCCCACGCTTTACCGACGAAACAGATCGCGTCGCTCTCAGACGCCAAAAGGCCTGCAATGCCAGGATCATTCGATATCGAGCGACCGATTTTCTTCGTCATCCCGAAGGCCGTGAACCGCGCTTTCTTCGTGCGCTTTTTCGAGAAAAAATCCGTATCCATCGGATTGGCACCGGGATAGCCGCCTTCGACATAATCAATACCCAACGCATCGAGCATGGTCGCAATCTGGATCTTATCCTCAAGCGAGAAATCAACGCCCGTCGTTTGCGCGCCGTCGCGCAAGGTTGTGTCGAAAAGATAAAGGCGATCCGTCATGGTCAAGGCCTATCAGTGAAGCGGCGCAGGAGATGCGCCAAGGGTTTTTGTCATAGAAGTATTGGCAAGCCACTCATCGCCCAGCGACACGCTGCTGCGCCGTTGCGGCTCATAGCCACGAACAGAAAAAAGCGGCACCGCGCAATCACTCGCCTCGACGTGAAGCGCTGATACACCGCGCGCTTGCGCAAGCTTTTCAATCGCATCCACCAGCGTCGTCGCGACACCGCGACGCGCAACGCCGGGGGCAACAAATAAAAGATCAATCTGGTCTTTGCCCTTCAGCGCAATAAAGCCTGCAGGCAAGCCTTCAAGCGTTGCAACAAGCGTTAATCCGCTCTCAAGCCGCTTGGCAAAAGCAGGTTCATCGTCAAAGGCCTCGATCCACGCTTTGATTTGGTTCTCGGAATAATCTTCCGCCGCCAATTGCTCAATGCTCGCACGCACAATGCGCAGCAAAATCGCAAGGTCTTTTGGGAGATAAGGACGAAGCGCAGGCGCTGACCATTTAGGAGTTGCGGAGAGGATCATAGGAGGCCTCGATCATTTAATCCGTCATTGCGAACGAACGTGAAGCAACCCAGTTGATGGTACAAAAAAGGTCTGGATTGCTTCGTCACTGCGCTCCTCGCAAGGACGGATAATCGATAGTATTTCATCGCTTCACCTCCCAAGTGGTTGTGGGATTACCATCAGCATCTTTGCCGTCCTTAATCTGGATACCCATCGCCACCAGCTCATCACGAATGCGATCTGATTCAGCGAAGTTTTTAGTGCGGCGCGCTTCGAGGCGGGATTCGATAAGCGAATTCACGTTAGCTAACCATTCTGGATCTAGTTTATTCATGACGTCAGCTAATTCGCTGTTCAAGAACCAACCGTCGAGATTTATGCCAAGAAAATCTAAACAGATGGCAAGGTTCTGCGCATCCTCGGAGTTGACCTTTGCCTTACGTGCTAGATCTGAGAGAACAGCGAAGGCAGCAGCTGTGTTCAAATCATCTTTGAGCGCGTCAAGTAATGCGGACGAAATCGGACCAGACGTTGACGCTAACCTATGACGACCGATCAATTCTTTCCAACTTGCAAGCGTCTTTTCCGACTCTTCCAAAGCCTTCACGGTAAAATCAATCGGCTGCCGATAATGCGTTTTTAACATCGCTAACCGCAACACGTCACCGGGCCAAGAACGCCCGCCAAACTTATTCGTCGCCAGCAATTCATTGATGGTGACAAAATTCCCCAAGCTCTTGGACATTTTCTGTCCTTCAACCTGCAGAAAACCATTATGCATCCAAACCTTGGCCATCACGTCTTGGCCGAAGGCGCAGCAGCTTTGCGCGATTTCGTTTTCATGATGCGGAAACACCAAATCGATTCCGCCGCCATGAATATCAAACATCTCGCCTAGATAACGATGGCTCATTGCCGAGCATTCAATATGCCAGCCGGGTCGGCCATAGATTGAGATTTCAGCGCCAGCTTCAACAAACGCGCCGTTCCAACCGGGTTCTGAAGGCGAGGATTCTTTCCACAAGACGAAATCCGCCGCATGGCGCTTGTGCGCTTCCACGGCCACGCGCGCGCCTTCGATCTGCTCGTCGAGCTTGCGGTTCGATAATGCGCCATAAGCCGGCATGGAGCCAACTTCAAACAGCACCTCACGCCCCTGCTCACCTTTCGCTATATAGGCGTGGCCATTGTTGATGAGCCGATTGATGATGCCCACCATCTCTTGGATATTATCGGTCGCCCGTGGCTCCACGGTCGGCGGCAAGCAGCCCAAGGCCGCCACATCGGCATGAAATTGCGCGGCGGTGCTTTCGGTCACTTTGCGGATAGCTTCATTCAAAGCCATATCGGGATAATCCCGCGCTGCGCGGTCATTAATCTTGTCGTCAACATCCGTGATGTTGCGGACATAGGTGACATGGCTCTCGCCATAAACATGCCGCAACAGGCGATACAGCACATCGAACACAATCACGGGCCGCGCATTGCCGATATGGGCGAAATCATACACCGTCGGGCCGCAGACATACATCCGCACATTCGCCGGATCGATCGGCGTAAACGGCTCTTTCTTGCGGGTCAGCGTGTTGTAAAGCGTGAGTGCCATGGGTTTTCCTGCCTTAGCTGGCTATCGGAAACCTTTGCTCTGTAATCAAGAGAAAAACGGCCCCGGCCAGCAAAAATGCTAGCTCATAATCTCGCAAATGCAGAGCGCGAAGGGACGGTTCATGCTTTCATCATGCCGATGCGCAAGCCTCCCGTCAAGTTCAACGCATGCATCGAGAGCGCCGCCTTAACCTTAATCGGATAAATTTTAAGGGTTAGCGGTCAAATTTTAACGAAATTGCAATGGTTCGGATGGATTTTCGCGCAATTGTCAGTCTTCCGGAATAGTTTCATGCGTGGTTTCAAGATCCTGTCGGCGTTTTCGATCGCTTTAGCGCTTTCCTCCAGCGTTTCGCTCTCGGCAAATTCGGCCTTGCGCGATTTTGTGGTTCCGGCCGATGATGGCTACGGCATGGATGATTGTTTGGCCGAAGGCGGCCCTTGCGCCAAGCTGATCGCCGATTCGTGGTGCCAAGTGAACGGAATGAGCGCTTCGGTCAGCTATATTGCCGCCGATATGACCGATATTACAGCCTCCTTATCCAAAAAGGCCTCAACCAAGGCCCCGGTCCCGTCCTATATCGTAACCTGCGCCGAGTAATCCCGCTCGCAATAGGACCCTAGGTTCGAACACCGCTTGACGCCTGCAGCCGGGAATGGAAAGACGCGTATCGGATCGGTCATCTTTTTGACGCGATCGTGAGGCCCATACGTCTTCTTCTCTGGTGCGAAAGTTCGATGCTCAACCGTCAAGCCTACGTTTTCTTATCCCTGATGGCGATCTGTTCGCTGAGCGTTGGGCTCGCGCAAGCGCAGGGCGTGGGCTATTGCGACCGGTTAAAAGCGGAGCTCGCCGCCGTCGAAAGCTCGATTTCGTCGAATGTAAACATTGATTTGTCGGCAACGCTGAAAAAGACACAGCGGGAGCTCGATCGCACCGCCGCCTACGCCAAGTCGATTGGCTGCAACGATATGCGCATCCCGCTTTTATCCGGCCCTGCACCCGCAAAATGCCCGTCGCTTGAAGCTCAAATTGGCCAGCTGGAACAAGATATCGAATCCTTGAAGCAGGAAGCGGCGCGCGACTCCTCGGGTGATTTGGAAGTACGGCGCGATACGCTTAAAGCCACGCTCGATGGCAATTGTGCTGCAGGAACACCATCGGGTATTGGCCAAGCCAAGGGTGGTGCCAATACACCCTTCGGCGGCGCAACCGATGGCCTGCAAGCCTCCGAAATGCCGGATGATCCGATGGCGCGTCTAGGCTCTTCCGTTGCTAATGGCTTCCGCACGATTTGTGTTCGAAAATGCGATGGCTTTTTCTTCCCCATCAGCCAATTCGGTTCCAATAACCGCCTATCAACCGATGCCGATCTTTGCCATGCCTCCTGCCCCGGCGCGGAAGTTAGCCTTTATGTTCAGCCAGCGGATAAAGAAGTCGATAGTGCCGTCTCAGCCGAAAATGGCCAGCTTTACACCGCCCTTCCAACCGCTTTCCATCATCGCAACGCGGTTGATCCCACCTGCTCGTGCCGCGTGCCTGGAAAGAACTGGGCTGATACGTTAGCAGATGCCGAGCGCATTCTCGGCGTTACAGGCCAATCCGATGCGCTCGTTACCGAATTGAAGGCGCAGGAATTGTCCCGTCCGCGCGATATGAAAGCTCCGGTCAAGGGTAAGAAGGGCGATCCCGCCCCCGCTCTATCGCCTGCGGCCGATTTAATCGCATTACAAAACGCTATTCCCGCAGGCACCGATATCGTGCCAGTCGGCCAAGGCGATGTGCAAGAAATCACGGCGCCCGATGGCAGCAAGCGTAAAATTCGAATTCTACGCGCCCCAGGTGCCGCAGCCGTTACAGCCGTTCAATAAACGCGCTCGATTTAAGCGAGCCTTAAGCGCGCTTTTTCTTCACCAATCAGCGGCAAGAGCAGCTTCAATTCCGGCCCATGCTCGAGACCCGTTAAAGCAACACGCAGCGGCATGAAAAGCTCTTTGCCTTTTCGTCCCGTCGCCTCTTTTACTTTATTTGTCCACGCGCCCCATGTCTCATGATCCCACGGTTCGGATGGCAAATAGGATAATGCAGCCGCCATAAATTCAGCGTCTAACCCATCAGGCTTTGCAATAGGTCCTGCAACAATATCGGCCCATTGAGCCGCATCGGCCAAGCGTGCAAGGTTACCCCGTACTGCAAGCCAAAACGCCTCATTGGCCGCAATGCCAAGATGCGTCAACCGAGCAGCAACAGCGTCAAACGGCAATTGATGCAACAGCTTTGCATTCAAGCCATCAAGCTCATGTTCATCAAATTTTGCAGGGGCACGGGAGAGGCGCGCAAGATCAACAAGTGCACCAAGTTCATCCATCGAAGGCACAGCACGCACGGCTTCAGAAGAGCCAACGAGAACGGCCAAAGAAGCAACCGCCATCGGCTCCATATCGGCTTCACGTAAAGAGGCAATCGAGAAATGGCCCAAGCGTTTTGAAAGCCCCTCACCGCTCGCATTGGTCAACAAATTATGATGCCCGAATTGCGGCGATTTTCCTGAGAGTGTTTCGAAGATTTGAATCTGCACGCCGGTATTCGTGACATGATCCTCACCACGGATCACATGCGTAACGCCCATCGCAATGTCATCAACGACAGATGGAAGCGTGTAGAGATACGTACCATCGGCACGGATTAAAACCGGATCCGACAATGAAGCACTTTCGACATGCGATGGCCCGCGCACCAAATCGGTCCATGCAACGCTGCGATCTTCCAACAAGAAGCGCCAATGCGGCTTGCGGCCTTCCGCTTCAAGCGCTGCCTTCTCTTCATCGGTAAGTTTCAAAGCAGCACGATCATAAACGGGGGGCAAATGCCGCGCGGCTTGGCGCTTGCGTTTGCGCTCCAACTCTTCTTCCGTTTCATAGCACGCATAAAGCCTGCCCATAGCGCGCAAGCGGTTAGCCGCATCATCATAAAGATCAAACCGCTCGGACTGACGGATCACATGATCGGGCTTAATCCCGAGCCAGTTGATATCGGTAGCAATGCCATCGGCAAATTCGCGCGTCGAGCGTTCGAGATCGGTATCATCATAACGCAAAATAAATTGCCCGCCTGCCCGCTTGGCAAACAAATAATTCAACAAAGCCGTGCGGGCATTGCCGATATGGATACGGCCCGTAGGCGATGGTGCAAAACGTACGATAGGAGCCGTCATGATATCCTTAAACCAAACTGAGCCAATGGCTTTTTGCAAACCTTAAGTCTGCATATGCTCATTAAATTGCAACCAACTCTTTAACGATCAAGATTCCAAGGGTTTAATAGCTTTACACCGGTATGGATGAAATCTTTTTCATTGCGGCTTACCAAAATAAGGGCGTGTCGGAGCGCCGTTGCCGCAAGAAATCCGTCCATCGGCGAAAGCGTCCAGCCATCTTTGCGCGCCTTTGCCATAACCTCACCCCAAATAGAAGCTGTTTCCCGATCTATATCAATGATCCGATCGACAAACCGGTCCCTTAAGTCCTGATTAAGCCAATCTTCCAAGCGCTGACGCTTTCGCCCGGACGGAAGCAAAGAAACGCCATGACTCAGTTCGGCGATCAGAATGACGCTGATGTAAAGCCGATCCTCATCCATTGCATCCAGCCAGCTGACGACGCTCCCGTCAGGATCGGGCCTCAGGGGCTCGGATAACACATTGGTATCAAGTAAAAATTTCACAATTCAAGATCGCGAACGGGTGTTGTGATCCGCTCAAGATCGAGCGCTTCGCCTTTCAGCGGTGACGAAGTTAGAAAATCGACAAGCGAACCTTGCCGCCTGGATTTGCGATCCCATTCGTCGACCGAGACAATCACGACGCTTCTTTTTCCGTTTTTGCTGACCGTTTGAGGGCCTTCGGAATGTGCGCGAGCCATCACTTCACTGAGCTGGGCTTTAGCTTCCGCAACCGTCCATTCCGCCGAATGTTCCATTCCACAAGCTCCAAATGACCATCATGACTATCTTGACTATAATCATTCAGACATTTGGAAACAAGACTTGATCGCCTCAAAAATCGACCACATCCGTCCCTGTAGACGCTCTTTTCGGGGCAAGCGACGGGTCTGGCGCAAAGCTCGCCCTTCCCTGATCGCGGAAACGGTTGACGATCGGATAGCGCCGATCGCGACCAAAATTCTTGAGCGTCACTTTCACGCCGGGCGCCGATTGCCGCCGTTTATATTCGGCTGAATAGAGCAGGCGTTCGATCCTTTTGACCGTCTCAAGGTCAAAGCCCTTCGCCACCAAATCGGACACGCGCATTTCGTTTTCGACCAACCCTTCGAGAATGGCATCGAGCACATCATAAGGCGGCAAGGAGTCTTGATCGGTTTGGTTTTCACGCAATTCGGCGGACGGTGCCTTGGTGATAATCCGCTCGGGGATAACAACGCCCGATGGCCCCTTGGCGCCTTCAGGCTTCCAGCGATTGCGTAAAGCCGAAAGGCGATAGACCTCCATTTTGTAGAGATCCTTGATCGGGTTAAACCCGCCATTCATATCGCCATAGATCGTCGCATATCCGACGGACATTTCGGATTTGTTACCTGTTGTTACAACCATCGAACCAAATTTGTTCGAGATGGCCATCAACAACGTACCACGCGCGCGGCTTTGCAAATTCTCTTCTGTAATATCGGCAGGCCTACCTTCAAATACGGGCTTTAAAATCTGCTCGAACCCATCCACAGCGGGTGCAATCGGCAACACATCATAGCGAATGCCCAGAGCCTTCGCGCAGGCTTCCGCATCTTCAAGACTATCAGACGATGTGTACCGGAAAGGCAGCATCACCGCATGAACGCGATCAGCCCCCAAAGCATCAACAGCCATCGCGGCGCAAATGGCGGAGTCGATGCCACCCGAGAGCCCAAGCACGACACCGGGGAAGCGATTTTTATCGACATAATCTTTAAGGCCCAACACACAAGCCGCGTAATCAGCCTCGTCATCAGCGCCCGTCAACGCCTTCGCGCCGTCCGCGCAGCGCCAGCCTTCCGGCCCGCGCGTCCATTCCGTCAGCACGAGATCGGATCGGAAAGACGGCATCTGGCAGGCGAGCGAGCAATCGGCATTGAGCACAAAAGACGCGCCATCAAACACGAGATCGTCCTGCCCGCCAATCTGGTTCAGATAGACAAGTGGCAAGCGGCTCTCGGTGACGCGCGAAACCGCAATATTCAACCTAATATCGCTTTTGCTACGGAAATAGGGCGAGCCATTCGGCACGAGTAAGAGCTCGGCACCCGTCTCGGCGAGGCATTCAACGACATCCTCGCCCCAGATATCTTCACAAATCGGCAGTCCGACGCGCACGCCTCTCAGTGTCACCGGACCGGGCATAGGACCCGGCACAAAAACGCGCTTTTCGTCAAACACGCCGTAATTCGGCAAATCGACCTTGAACCGTACTGCCTCAATTCGCCCGCCATCGAGCACCGCATAGGCGTTATAGAGTTTGTCCTTCTCGGCCCAAGGCAGGCCGATCAGCACCGCAGGCCCGCCATCCGCCGTCTCGCGTGCCAAAGCCTCACACGCCGCGCGGCACGCGTCTTGAAATGCGGGTTTCAGCACCAAATCCTCGGGCGGATAGCCCGCAAGGAAGAGTTCGGGAAACATCACCGTGTCTGCGCCAACCTTTGCAGCCTCTGCGCGCGCAGCACGCGCCAGAGCAAGATTGCCCTCCACATCCCCAAGGGTGGGGTTGAGCTGGGCAAGCGCTAGGCGAAGCGAGGTCGGTGCAGTGGTCATATCACCCGTTTAACGTCCCAAAGCCCGTTGGGCAATCACCCTGCCGTCATTGAGGATGACTGGCGCAATGACGCATCCCCTAACCGTCATTGCGAACGAACGTGAAGCAACCCAGTTGATGGTGCCAGATAAATTGCACCGGCCCCATCGCATTTTCTTGAAAAACACTAGCTGGGTTGCTTCGCTTTCGCTCGCAATGACGATCCTTTATAAGCGTCAAACGCCCGATTTACGAAAACCGATAACAATCCATCATCAGCACGCCATATTCTTGGCTCGTATGGATGCGCTTGCCATGGGGATGATCGCCCGCCGCCCCCATCGCCACGAAAAGCGGCAGGAGATGTTCTTCTGAAGGATGATTTTTAACCGCATTCGGCGCGGCTTTGCGATAATCAACCAAGGCCTTTGTGTCGCCCGCTTCAATTCTGTCATCAAGCCAATCGCCGAAGCTTTTAACCCAATCAGGCGCGGGTGAATCAGGGCGATAATTGCCTCTGAAAAACTCATGCAGATTATGCGTTGCGGCGCCCGAGCCGATAATCAGCACGCCGGAATCGGCCAAAGGCTTCAACGCCTGCCCGAGTTTGAAATGATAATCGGCGCCCTTATTCGGCTCGACGGAAAGCTGCACCACCGGAATATCCGCCTCAGGCCGCAAAAGCACCAAAGGCACCCACGTGCCATGGTCGTAGCCGCGATCGGCAAAAGCGGGGGTTAGCCCCGCTTTATCGAGTAAATCAAACGCCTCTTGCGCGACATTCGGCGAGCCGGGAGCGCGGTATTTCACGAGCCGCAATTCCGGTTCAAATCCGCCAAAATCATAAATCATCGACGGTTGCGCGCCATTGGTCAGCGTTGGGCGGCTCGCCTCGAAATGCGCGGTCACCATCAAAATGGCGCGCGGTGTGCCAATCTCATTACCAAGGCTTTCCAGAAAAACCTTCGCTTCCGTATTGTGCAAAATAAGGTTGGGTGCGCCGTGCGAGACAAAAAGCGTAGACATGATCAAGGTTCCATCGTGGATGACATTGCATCATAAATGGCCCATGCCCGGCGAATTACAAAGTGCAAAGGCGCAAGCCCGTTTTTGCGAGCCCGCGCCTTCAAACACCCTTAGACTTTAGAACGTCTAACCCTTACTCGGCCGCCTCAACCAAAGGGCGCCCTTTAGCAAGCCGCTCCTTCTTCAAGAGCTCAGCCACCAAAAACGCCATTTCAAGCGCCTGCTCGGCATTGAGACGCGGATCGCAATGCGTATGGTAGCGGTCGTGCAGATCCATATCGGAAATCGCCCGTGCGCCGCCCGTGCATTCGGTCACGTTCTTGCCCGTCATTTCGAGATGGATACCGCCGGCATAGGTGCCTTCCGCCTGATGGACATTGAAGAAGGTTTTCACTTCCGACAGGATCATGTCGAATGGCCGCGTCTTATAGCCCGAGCCCGCTTTCACCGTATTGCCATGCATCGGATCGCAGGACCACACCACCGAGCGGCCTTCGCGCTTCACCGCCCGCACAAGAGCAGGCAGATGCGCTTCTGCTTTATCCGCACCAAAGCGCGCGATCAGGGTCAAGCGGCCCGCTTCATTGGTTGGGTTCAACACATCGATCAACCGGATCAATTCTTCCGGATCAAGCGACGGGCCGCACTTCAAGCCGATCGGGTTCTTGATGCCGCGGAAATATTCGACATGGCCATGGTCCGGCTGACGCGTACGGTCGCCGATCCAGATCATGTGACCGGAGGTGGCGTAATAATCGCCGGTCGTGGAATCGACCCGCGTCATCGCCTGCTCATAGCCAAGCAACAAAGCTTCATGCGAGGTATAGAAATCCGTCGTACGCATTTCCGGATGCGCCTCAGGGTCGATGCCGATAGCGCGCATGAAATCGAGCGCCTCGGTAATACGATCCGAGATTTCCTGATAACGACCCGATTGCGGGCTGTCCTTCACAAAGCCCAACATCCAACGATGCGCATTTTCCAAATTCGCATAGCCGCCATTGGCGAAAGCGCGGATGAGGTTCAACGTAGCGGCCGATTGGCGATAGGCCATCAATTGCCGCTCAGGATCCGGAATACGTGCTTCAGGGGTGAATTCGATGCCGTTGACCACGTCACCGCGATAGGATGGCAGTTCGACATCGCCGATCTTCTCATTCGGTGCCGAACGCGGCTTGGCAAATTGGCCCGCCACGCGGCCCACTTTCACCACAGGCGAAGAGCCGGCAAAAGTCAGTGCCACGGCCATTTGCAAGAAAAGGCGGAAGAAATCGCGGATATTGTCGGCAGAATGCTCGGCAAAGCTCTCGGCGCAATCACCACCCTGCAGCAAAAACGCCTCGCCATTGGCCACTTTGCCCAAAGCGCGCTTCAATTTACGGGCTTCACCGGCAAAAACGAGCGGAGGAAATCCAGCCAATTGCGCCTCGACCGCCTGCAAAGCCGCAGGATCAGGATAGGCTGGGACCTGCTGCACAGGCTTTGATCTCCAGCTCGAAGGGCTCCAACGTTCCGTCATCATCTCGCTCCATACCGCGCCATGCCCCCGTATAAATAGGGGCTTCTCAGGCGAAAGCGGTTCTATAGCGGAGGAGAGTGGGCAAGGCTAGAAAAGATTCAAACACGAACATCTGCCCGAAGGATCGGAAAAACTTTCTTGACATTTATAGGATTATCATCTTATATAGGTAAATTATCAATTATTCTGATAATTCGATGTCGAACCTTGCCCACGACTTCAAGAATTTCGCACGCTATTTCCCGTCTATGCCAATCCATTGGGTTGTCCTTCACTACGCAAAGCGGCATTTAAAATCGCATCGACGCATCCCACCCGATATGGCGTTTATGCTGACTTATGTGATGTGGGCAGATAAAAAATATTCCGACAGCCAACCCCGGATTCCTGCTGGCTCTCCCGGCGGCGGGCAATGGACGAGTGGGGATGGGGGCGGATCAGCAGGAGATATAATTTCCAATCCAATTTCGGCGATTAGCAATGTGTCGCTTGAAATAATGACGACGATTGAGGCTGAATGTGAATCCCAACTTGAATCTGATTTGCAAATCTGTCGTTCACTCGGATCAGCGTCATGCTATGCTCAAGCAATGCAAAGATACGGCGCATGTTTAAGTGGTAAAATTATTCCACCATTTAACTTTTAGGCGAATAACAATGAAAATCGCTCATCGCACTTTAACGTTCAATGAAAACAATAAACCGATCCAAATTCAAATCTCGATCAGCGCCCCGCTTCAAACGGAAGGGTCTTGGTATTGTGAATGGACCATCGGCTGGCCCCACGGAGTCCGCACCGCGCGGGGTTATGGTGTCGATAGCGTTCAGGCCCTTCGCCTGACGCTGGAGATGATCGGTGCTGAACTCTATTCAAGCCCGTATCACGCGACAGGAAATCTTTATTTTGAAAAGCCCGGTGATGGATATGGCTTTCCTGTGCCACCAAATTTGCACGATCTCTTGATTGGGCAAGATAAACTTTCATTTTAAGCCCACCCCTCACTCCACGCTGAGCAACACCTCCAAAAACGCCTCGCCATAGCGTTCCAGCTTCGCCGTTCCTACCCCATAAATCCCCGCCATCTCGCGCAAAGAGAGCGGCCGTTGGCGCGCCAGCTCGATCAAGGTGCGGTCGGCAAACACCACATAGGCAGCCACGCCCTCTTCGCGCGCCAGCTCCAGCCTTTTGCGGCGAAGGGCGGTAAAAATCCGCGTCTCGTCTTCATCGAGCCCTTCCGGCGCGTCTTGTCCCTTACCCACTTTCGAGCGCGCGGGCTTCGGCGCTTTCGGCGGGTCTTTGCGGAGTTGAATGCTCTCTTGGCCTAACAAAATCGCCTCGCCTTTAGCGCTTAGTTTAAAGCCGCCATGCTCTTCGCTCGCCGTCTCAAGCGCGTCGCCTGCAAAAAGCTGGCGGATAATGCCGCCCCATTCGGTGCGCGTTTTATCGGCGCCCACGCCAAAGGTTTTAATCGCCTCATGGCCATTGCGCGAAACGCTTTCGCTGGCCGTTCCCGTCAACACATCGGTGAGGTAGGTAGCGCCAAAAC
>Ga0208618_1000603_pt1 | contig 16024 bp, 16 predicted proteins | sample CryBogCBE18Jul08_FD_184585 | JGI IMG/M metagenome (GOLD analysis project Ga0208618, IMG submission 184585) | Freshwater microbial communities from Crystal Bog, Wisconsin, USA - CBE18Jul08 (SPAdes) | ecosystem: Environmental > Aquatic > Freshwater > Lake | place: Crystal Bog, Wisconsin, USA...
GTCCCGTATAGAGCAGGTTGTGTTCCTAGGCTTCTACGTATCATGAGCTTCGCGAATGCATAATCTTTCTCGGGTGTCGGATTTCTTTCCTGGGCCCACTGAAGCAAAAGACGAGGGTCTGAGATATCAGGAATCTTCAGAAAACCCGCCAGACGAACCTTTGTAATGGCCTGTGAATCTGCGGGGAGGATTCGAAGAAAGGGACGCTCTTTTGTGACATTTGTCTGATAGAAAAGAGTTTCAAGTTGTGAAGCTTCATCGACACGCTTCCAGTGAAAACGCAGAAACTTTACACCCGCGAGACTAATCGGTATAAGACGCACATCACCATTAATAAGAATATCATCCAGACGATTGAGAGATTGTAACGTCGTTGTCAAATAACGCATACGTGACTCAATTCTCTCAACTTCCTTTGGTCTCAGGGCTTCAATCGGTTTCAGAGGGTCGAGCTCAGGAAAATAAGGTCCCATGCGTCCAAACCATTCTCTCTCTGATGAACGAAGAGCGGCATCCATTGAATTCAGGACATCTTTGTAGAGATAAAGATGAAACTGTGTTCTAAAGGGGATCACTGTCTCAAGAAGAACTCTCTTTCTATCACTGAAACCAATGACACGTTTTTCACCTGTGCTGGTCACAAAGCGTTCATCGACTGTTCCACCACGTGCTCTTTCTAACGGATTTCTCAGCGAATACTCTGTTTTTCCATCAGGAGCCAACCACGTATAATCAGAAGGTGTATACATTTGCTGTGCTGATTCAAATGGCTCATCGAGTGCGGGATCACAAAGAAACTGAAAGGACGGATAGTAATCAGGATCCTTTCTCTTCATAGTGTAAATTGCCGTTTTCAGATCTGCAAAAGTCAGAAATGAATAGAAATTGGAAATGCGTATGATTTCGGGGGGCTGCCCAGGAGCCCGAAACACGGCGATTTGTATTTCCTGTGCTTGGAATGACTCTACAAATTGAGGTTTGAAGAATCGATCCAAAAATGAGGCTAGGTTATCCTCCATCTACTATTCATCCTAAAGATAGTTGTCCAATCGTCATATCCGCTCCATCTTTTGCAGGATCATATCTCGGTTGGTCTGTTATCTTTGTTCCACAGTAACGGACAGGATGCTCCTTAAAATCCTGATATTTGTAGACGCCTATTTTTTCAGATTCTTTTAATAACCAGCCGAAGTTATTCCAGAACTCAGGCTCATGACCAATTGAATCTGTAATCATGTGGGCCATTTCGTGAATAGCAACAAAGGTCATAACATTGTCCTGAACGAGTGCCTCATCAGCACCTTGACGTTGCCTCAAGCACAAGTGAACCGCCTCGCCCTTATTCACACTGTAACTTGTATGTTCAGCATCTGGAGTTGACTCCAGAATACGTTCTGCATTGGGAATAAAGCGTTCCTTCAGACGTTTGACTTGTGGCTTGTCGGGAAAGGTGGATTCAAGATGCATATATAACTTCTTCATATTCAGTCTTACACGAGCGATCAAGTCAGCCGCTTCCTGCTTGTCCGGCATGTCGCGGACTCTATAGGAACGACCATCTATCTTACTTGTGACGGTGGTCAAAGGATACTGTCCAACTCCAAAAGAGTTCTGAATTCTTTGAAGTGCCGACTGGGCACCTGAAAGCCATGAAGCATCCATTCCTTCTACTACTGTAGAATGGAGTATCCGATTCATCCCGAAAAGAATGCGGTTGAACACTTCCAGACACAATTTAAGCATTTATTTGATCATGATGAGGCACGTATCATGGAGATTCTAGAAAGTATCCAATATGGTCTTGGATATTTATTTATTGGATTTATTGCTGGGGCTCTTGTTGATGCACTCTTTCCAAAGTATGATGAAACAAAGGATACATTTACTGTATTCGCTGAAACAGTTATTCATTCAATGCTGCTGATTATTGTCGTCTTTTACGTGAGAAAGATTGTAAAGATTATGCCATTTCTTTTTGTCATTAATATTGACACAAATGGAGATGGAAAGATTGCAAAGTATCATCCGTATCAGGCAACAGAATACAGTGGTGAGCTTATGATTGCTTTGATCTTGGTAGGCTCACAGCTGAATTTAATCAAAAAGGTCGATTTGCTTTCACGAAGACTGTATCGTGTATTTTACAAGGAAGATAAATCAATTGGTGTAAGTTTGGGAATCTAAATAATTGATTATTACAAAAACGGCTACTAGAAGTCATCGTTTTTGTATTATATATCTTGTCTATCTTCTACGCTTTAGTTGATCTCGAGCGTGCGACGGTTGACGTCAGGCTCGATCGTCGTCTGGTTAAAGACTGAGACGGCGACCTGCGGGTTCGGGGGCTCAGAACGCATCTGGTAATTCGCGTTACGGAGTGACTGGCCGACGGTGTTGACACCGATCAGAGCACCCGCCGACAAGAAGTTCTTGCCCTTGAGGGAGCCCGTGCCCATCGGGTTCTGCTGGGCCCACACGGAGTTCGGGTCCTTGGGGAGCAGCTCAGACGGCGTGAGCTGATCACGCGGGTAGCAGCCCGCGGGAGCCTCAGCATCGCCAAAGCTTGACGGGCCCTCGAAGGATGAGAGGTCCGCATAGCCCTCAGCCTTCGCCGTAGCACTACCTGAAGACGGCGGCGGGGCAACTGACGGGTTAGCCATTACAGCATTACGCTGGGCGTTACCAGAGGCATTGAGAGCACTGCCCGTGTTGGCCTGGGCTGAGCCAACAGAGTTCGTGCTCAGCGTCGGCGGGTTCTCAAACCCCTGCTTCGTGCCGAGCAGGTTATTCATGTAAGACGGATTGAGGAGATAGCCCCCTCCAACTAATGCACCAACAACCAGCAAAACTAAGAGAATTGAGCGGGTATCAACTGAGACGCCTGCCATGTTCGTTCCTGTTATCGCCGAGCAAATTCTTCGTGTTCATCCGAATCTGAGACAGATGAAAGTTCTGAATCCTCAGCCTCAAGATCCTCGCCATACCGCATGTAATATTTTTGAGCCATTCTCTCGGCCTTCAGCTTTGCTAGGGCAACACGAAGACGTGCCTCTCGTATTCTTTGCTTCTCCATTGTTCTTTCCTTTGACTCAGACTCCATTTCAAGGATGTCGGAAAGGGGTAAATCATTTACAGGAACCAAGGCCTCCGATGAATCGACCGTATTTTGGATTTGAATGGTTCTTACTGCTTGCGGGCCCTGTGTCTGGCCCTGCGTAAGGACCGGAGACTGCGGTCTTGGTGTCGTAGATTCCAAAAAGTCTGCCGAAATGAAGGGTTCTGAAGGCAAAGACTTAACCAACTGCCATTCAAGAACCATTTCCTTAGAACTTATGACCATGCATGCAGGACTAAACGTCAGAGTCACAAACCCATCAGTCTTTGTAAGGCTGGGCCACGAATGTCTCAGGCGTCGTAGGGATGACTCGAGCTTCAAAGGAGTTGCAAACCACTGCCTTGTCTTTTCAAGAAATTCAGTCATAATATCACGAACATCCTGGTTAAATGTAACCGGAAGGGACTTATCTGTAAACTCAAGAAGCGGCTTTGTTACAATAATCATATTTGCCTTGAGCCCGAAGGAATAGTGTTGTTCAGACTTATTCCACGCTGGTGTATTCACAGTTAGCATCTGCGTTAGATCCTTCAAATCTGTTTAGGTAGAACGAATAGCTATGAAGCCGGAAAAGCCTTCTGTCCTTGAATCCTTTATGGAAAAGGGTATCCACTTGTTGAACCGTGACGATACAAAGAAGAAGCTACAAATTTTTTTAATTGATCCGCTTTTGAATCATGTCATGGAACGTGTGTTTCCTTACATAATCCTGACGTGCGTGTTATTTACGTTGCTGTTTATTGTTGCCATGCTCACGTTTGGAATGATGGTGCTTCAGACAAAGTCAATGTTTTTTACTTCTGCGGTTGCTAGTGCTGCCACGCTTGTCTCAGACTAATCAGATGGCATCACTAGGTAGCCCGGCTCAAGGACAAATGAATACACAAGAATTAGCCTTTTGGGTCAGAAACTGGGTGCACTATGACAATCTAGCAACAGGGCTCTATCGTCAAACAATCAATGCAAGAAAAGTCCGTGAAGATTTTGAAGGAAAGATTCTCGATAGCTTGAAATCATCCAACATGGAAAATGCGGTCATTCAGATTGCAGGTGGACGTCTCGTTGTCCATGAAGAGAGACACAATCAGCCTCTTACTCTAGGTCGCATTGAAGACTTACTCCATTCATATTTTGCTTCAAAAGGACTTCCTGATGACAGCCAAAACATGATGAAGCACTTTCGAAAGCAGCGTGAATATGAGGTTCAGAAGAGGCTCAAAAAGCAGATTGGAGCTGCTCCTTTGCCTCCCTTGCCACCTATTCCTGCTGCTCCCCCCTCAACACCAACACAGCCGAGTCTAAAGTAACGTCACGAAGTATAGTTAGTAAGAACCTTGATTATCTGTAATAATGCTAAAGTGGCAAGCATGGCTTCTTCAACCGATCAGTATGGATGGAACGATTTCAACCATCATACAGCGTCAGCTAGCAATTCAATCATTTTGCTATCAGGGCCTGTATCCATTCATTCGATCAAAAGGATATGCATTTCATATAAGTAAAGAAATACTTACTGCGAAGGTTCTACGCTTGATGTATTATGCCTATCAAAAGAAAAAGGTGTATACAGAAGACTATAATGCGGAATGGGATCCAGAACACAAACTTATGTATTGGCACGCGATTGATACAGATAAATGGGACGAACTATGGTCTGTATGGGGTAATATAGATGACTTTCATGATGAGACAGGCTTTGCGTATGGGCTTCGATTTTCGTTGCCTAGTTATGTGTGGAATTGGATTGATCTTGAGAAGTCACCGAGGGCAATAAAACTCGAGAAGGATCTCTCTGACCCTGAAGGTCTAGAATCACATGTTGAAACAAGAGGACAGAAAGAGAAGGAAGATCCTTATCTACAAGACCTATTGGTTGGGACAACGATTTATGATAAGCACCGTCTGTAAAAGGGTGCTTCTGGGATTCAAAATTTTTTGAATCATATAAACATCGCTTGTAACGCTGCTTCTGGAATTTGAAAACTCTACGTTGACCACTTTTCGTGATTAAATGGCATGATTCCGAGGGAAGGAGCTTCCGTTCTGAATTCGGCCACCTTACGATTCACCTCCAGGGCCTCAGGCGACATAGGGATACCTGTGGCAGCATCCGTCGCATCGTGCTGTGACTGCTCAGGCTTAGGGCCGAAGCAGTTGACGCCAAAACGCATTTCAGGATTGTCAAAGTATCCACCATTCAATCCAGGAACACCACAGCTTGTTCTCTGGTCCTCGGGGCCCGCCTGCAGCTTATTCCATGTGTCCTTCTGCGTCGGGAAAACAGCAGTCTGACCCTTCACCCATCCATAGTTGCACCAATCAGCTCCCTTTTCCCAGGCATTCTTTACCTGATCATACGTCGCCAGCTCAGCACCCAATGCCTTGCACAGAGGCTCAGCATCATAGTAATTAAATGTATTCTTACTTACATTAAACACCTCAGAGGAACCACCGCTAGGAAGAATCTTCTCAACGAGCGGTTTGCTTGCCTCCTTCTCAGGCAGAGTCTCATTCTGCGGCGGGATAGAAGGTTCTGTTACTTGGCCGGGTCCCATCATAGGAGGCGGCGGCTCTCTGTGAAATCCAAGGGCAGCCTTCACCGAGTTTAGAAGAGAATTGTATCCATCCGTGATCTGTCTACCAAAAAAGGTGATCAGAATCATAAAAAGGAGAACAAGTGCAGCAAAGACTCCAAGGGCTGAGATCCAGCCTGTCGAAGATCCTGCATTCGGTGCCGTATTTGTTAAGCCAAAGCCAAGGCTATTAGCTTTTACATTTGTATTTGGAGCCTTCATAACATTCAACGGTAAAATACTATTCATTGTCTTTACTGCGGCGTTCATCCTATTGCTCTATACTAACAATGGAAAGGATATCAGGCAAGTATCTTTGAATATGCTTGGCAAAGGCAGGAACGCTAACATCATAATGTTTTCCATCGGGAGCTCCATTGGGATACGCAATACCAAATGCCCACGCGTTATCTCCTTTGCCAAGACGCCCCGTCATGCTATACTCCTTAAATTCCTTCATTCTCTTTTCAAAGCCCATCGCATAGACAACATAATCTGTTTTCTTTGTGGCCCTGATCACAGATGCAAGATCATTTATGGAACAAAGCTCAATTTGAGGTATCTTGCCCGCTTCAATATCTTTACCTATAGTTGCAGCATCCCATTTCATTCCATCATAATCACCCTCTGCATCATAGAAGAAAGGCTTCGGGGGGACATACATGAGAGAAACCGTTGCACCCAGATCCACAAGATTCTTGACAACAAGGCAACCGCTGTGAGCAGTCCCAAAGACCATCACATGATCGCCCTTCGAGACTGTATCTTGAAGTCTAGACGGTGTCAGAGCAACTTCAAGAGGAATAGAATGAAACGGCAAATCAAGTGTTTTGGGTTCACAGCCTGTCGCCATAATCAAAACATCTCTCTTGATCTGTGTTCCTTTAAGAGTGATAGTCCATTGACCATCCACAAAGTCTGCAGTCTCCATTACAGTAGTTCTCATGTCACACTGAGTGAGAAAGGGCTTAGCAACAAGATACAAATACTTGATAACAAGACCAAGAAGACACGGTAGATCTAGATCAAGTGACTTGTAGGGCTCAGGCAGATCAGATAAAGGATAAGGAACAGCCTCCAGAATCTGACGCCAGGTCGTATTACTTTTCACGGAGGCCCACTTTCTCTGTAGGTCACCGCCGTCAAAATGGGGATCTACAATCGTGATACGCTTAGGAGATATACCCGCATTCTTTAGGGCTAGGAGTGTCAGGATTCCTGCAGCTCCTCCGCCTATAATACAAACAGTCTTTGGCATCTATTTATAAGCCTATTTAGATCTCTCCAGCCGGTTCTGTCCTGTTACCCCCTCTCGAGGCGATCAGATTACGCTGGGCGGGCGTCGTGCACACGCAGCCACCGTCGCAGCTGAAGCTGGCACCGCAGCACTCGGGCTTGCACTGGTTGTTCTTGAACATGAACAGCGAATCGGGGCCAGGCTGGAACTCAGGGCCGTTCAGCGGCTCATTCGGAGTTCTATCACGCCACTGGCTTACACCGTTCTGCGGTGTCAGCTTCACACCGTCAAAGGCACCGATGCCCTGGTAGCTACCACCTGAGCCACCCGCGTTCTCCAGGAAGTAGTTCGTGAAGCCCTCACTCGGGCCCAGGGCACCGGGTCTGTAGTAGAGCATTAAGATGTTCGCCAATAAAAGGATGACAAGTCCCGTGATAAGGAATCCTAGACGCATTGTTCTCTTCTTCTGTCACCGATTTTTTAAGAACAGCTTCTACAAACGGATAGGTCAATGAAAGCCGCTCGACCCCCACCTCTGTAAAATCACGCACGAAACCGGAGAAGTCTTTTGTGTCAATCCAGAACGTTCCTGATTCCGTCGTCAAGTGATAGCCTGGTTTGAGATAGCCTTCAGGCTTGGTCTCCATATGTCCCCATTTCTCTCTCTTTACCCACAATCCATCTGTAAATGAATCCTCAGGTATGAGTGTTCCTTTATAGACTCCTGTCACACGCGTAGCACCATTCTCTCCAAAGAGTTTATCACCAATTTTCACAGATGAAATAGGTCTCTTCTCACCCGTTGCATGTAGAACCTCACAGGATGCACCCACCATCGGATAGTCCGTAGGAGCTTTTTCTGTCCTCTTGATTTCTCTGTTCAGAAGATGATGAACAATTGTATCCCATTGACAATCATAGCCATTCGGTAACTCTTCCCAGTCACGGAATCTCCACATGCGGCTAGAACCACGAAGATGAATGTTTCGCGTGGACGTCCGTAGGCAGATAAGTTCTTTCGATCGCGGTATTACGTGCCTGGCAGCAGAATGATGCATGACAGGAATCCAGGCCTTTCTCTCCTCATCAAAGACCAAATGATCACCACTTACAAGAATCGAGTCAAGCGAATACAGTAACTCAAGAGTTCCATCCACACGAAGAACTCCTTCCACTTCGGATCCATCCCACAGTCGATCGCCTGCCTTCAGAGAACCAATAGGAACACGATCAGACGATTTGAGAGTAATGAGCGTCTCAGGATGAAAACAGAATCCACTTCTCAGACCTCCTAGGCGATCTCCAAATCCAGCAGATTCCAACATATCAATGGTCGGAAGAATGACAAACGGAATGAGAGGCCACAGAATTAAGAACATAATTGCAACAAGAGCAACAAGAATATTCATGATGATAATAACGACCTTCACGATGAAATCAACAGTATTCTGTATTGCAGTCTGAATACCAATACCCATATAGAGTGTTGCCATCGCGATACCTCCAACACGCTTCATGGCTGACATCATGCGTTGAAAGTTCTGGCCAAACAGAAGTCCTGTTTTGGCAAAGCGTTTCCAGACAGGATCCAGGATTTTCGTGAAGGAGGACATCGCATTTGCCTTCAACGTTCGAAGAAGATTGAACATTTCTTTCAAAATGTCACTGACATCGAGTTGTTTACCTATGATGGCCAGAACAGGTGCCAATAAGACTTTAAGACCCTCACTAAAGATTGTCTTCACACAAAACGTGAAATTATCCCCTGCAAATTCCGAGGATGTCCTAGGATCATCAGCGGGTTTATATAAAAAGCTTGAAAACATGACATCTACGTCACATCGTCGGTTTGCCCAGTCAGCCATGACTGCTTGAATGTCCGTTAGGCCCATCATTGCTGACATGCCCACCGTTAGCATGATAACAATTCCTGACAGATTCCATGCTTCAAATCCAAATCCGAGGATAAGAAGTATTGAAAAAAAAACCAGAACGAGCACTACGCTCATCTCTCTGTTTGGGTGCTAGGTCTCAAACTCCAACTGTTTCGCATAGAAAGACTCAGCTTCGGGAGAGTGAACCTCTAGATAATCTCGTAGCATATATCCACCCTTTGTCTCAAAAGATCCTGACGGACTACAGATCAGACTGTAGTAGACTTCAGGATTTTCAAGAACTTCTGTATCAAATTCTTCAAAGGCACGTTTCCAGCATCGATCACTCGGAAACCAGATGAGATTACCGGAAGACACACGTTCACCAGACGACAACTTACTGACTTCTTTGATTTCCTTTTTCACGAGGCCAATTACTCTTCCTGATGAGAGTTTCTGGCCAAGTGAGAGTTTGGAGATAGGAACAAATGTTCCATCGTCGAGTCGGATTTCTGTGTTTCCTTCGACGGCAGTTGTGTAAGTTCCTGCTGCATACTCTGTGCCTTTCTGTTTCGCATTCAGTCTCTCATCCACCCATCTCATTGCCTCAGAATCACCATCCTCTGTTTCATCATAGTCAACAAACCGATATCCAGAAACAGGAATGATATGATCCGAGGTATTGAAGCAAACAAGAGGTCTCTCTTTGCCACCGCTCCAATCAGGGGCTTTTCTTGCATCAGGATGATCCTTTGATTTCATTACAACAGGTGTGTCTTCAAGATGCACATAGTGATTCGTGCTTACACGAATAGAGCCCAAATTCACCATAGGCTGTCCATCTGCCTCAAACAGAAATGTCGACGTCACGCGTCCTCCTGTTTGCGTAAAGATATCACCAATCTTAACATTCTTTACAGGAACGAGACCTCTGCCTTTTATACTGACAAGTGTATCGGGGTCAAAGCAGAATGTATCGAGAAACTTGAAAAGTTCTGTATCCGTAAAATTCTGCAGTGCACGTATACCAGACATCGACATGAACATCAGAGAATAGAAGGTTGCATATAAGCGACCCATCAACATCTTCATTCGGGCAGCAGTTGACTGAATCTTGAATGTGAGCTGCGAGATACGGTCCGTAAAGTTCTGAAAGATTGTATTTATGCCACCCATAAACGTCGCAAACTCGAGGCGAACACTGTTGGCCACACTCATTAGACTCGAGAGAGTGCTCAGAAATGTGCCCAGAATCTGAAAGATCGGTGATAGAATACCCGATGCTTCATTGTTCATAATATTCTTCAAACAAAATTGGAAATTCTCCGTTGTGTCATGGCCGTAGAAGGATGCAAAAGCCATCACTGTGGGCTCACAACGGTGTTTTGGCCAGTTACGGCTAATTTCACTCGTGTCAGCTGCTCCAAGCAGGATAGACCAAAGTCCTATCATGACAAAAAGGAGGATAATGAATCCTACCATCTACCTTCCTTATGATTTTAAGGGACCCAAGACCTGACGAACCCACTCTCTGTCAGACTTAAATACTCTTGAGGCCTCGGGGACCGTGCGTCTTGTCAGCTTCGCGACTGCGTCCAGCTTTCTGAAGAGGTCAAGAGGTCCATACTCCTTTACAGCACGTCTCAGAGCAGAATGGCGGGCCTCTCTTGTCTGCCTGTAGACATAGCCATACTTCTTGAGCTCACCCTTCTTGAGTTTGCCGAAGAGGTCGGGACCCTTGCCAGGTAGACCCTTGTCTTTTACGCAGGCACTCTTAACGATCATGGAGCCAGAACGAGGATATGCACGGTAGCTCTGTCCCTTTCTACGCACCGTAAATCCACGCTCCCTGACGCCCGTAGAGTATTTACGAACGTAGGCCTTACGTCTGATCTCACCCGGAGGGCATTTACGTGTTGAATTTGCAGACTTTGACCTCGCCTTGAGGGTGAACACCATATCTACTTGTTCGATATAAATTCTGTATTGAGTGAGTTGCTTGTTGCATCAATAGACGCAGGATCATAGGTGAACTTGCACTCGATCAGATCTCTTTGTAGTGCATGGACGGCCTCCGTCAGAAACTCCGTAGTAAAGCCACTGTTTTTCTTGTTTTGGAGAAACTCAAAGATTGGTGTCGTCTCAGTGATCGGCCCATCTTTGAGAACCTCATCAATTGCATTATAGAGCCTCTGGCACTCCTCCGCATACTCCTGTAAGACGGATGGGTCCTGAGCCGTCTCCGTATAGGCTTCGAGCTTTTGCTGCTTCCATTCCGATAGAAGGCGACGAAATAAAGGAATATCAGGATCTTGCTGATAATTCTTTAACGGATATACCTCTGAGTCATCGGAATCATACTCCATTCTACTTTACGGGGCGACTGAATATAAGAAAAGTAGAAACGCACTCGACACAAGAAATGCTGCAATAATTTCCTTGGGTTTCGACGGCTCATAATTCGCATATCCCTCTCTCGGCGGAGGCGGAGCATCATATTTTGTATCAGCAACACTCTGAGCATGGCTTTCTTTCGCCTTCTTCATGATAGAAGCAGGCGAATTTGGATCAGATAAAGCCTGCGGATTTCCGGCATCTGCACTTACAATGGGAATCTGAGCACTCATTCTACTGAAATGCGGTTTAAACGAACAAGAAGAAACACCCTTAGAAGAAAGATGAGTAATCAACCCCCTGCCCTCGAACGCAAAAGCATCAATGAGGCCATCGCCGAGGCCCAGGCTAGACCTCTCGAGTATGATCCGCAGGTCAGAGTCAGGTATGTAAAAGACATGGTCTCAACAGTCGGTGGCCATGTTGAGTGTGGCAAGACGAAGGAAGAGATCGCTGCACTCGAACCAGAGTTCTCAGAGAAATACAAGAACCTCTTTGATACTCTTACACAGGCCGGGGGATACAACAAGCAACATTTAACCACTATGCTTGCTCTATTAGATCGTATGGGAAAGGGTGAGCTCAACCAGCACCAAGCTTCCGTGATTGTTGGACAGAAGCTCGCCGAGAAGTATGTCACCCCTTCATTGAAGTAGGCACACGAAACACACGACACCACTTGACGGCAAGTTCATGATGCGGCTTCCATGAGAAGTCTTTCGCAGCCATATTTTGTAGATCAATTGTTTCAACCAGTGTCTTGCTTTGCAACGTCGAATAGATATTCATATGACTCTCCAGGAATTCCTTTTCCTTCTCGGTAAAGAATGAAAAGAACTCTGTCTGTGGATACTCACCCTCATTAAACTTCTTCTGTAGAGCTGTAAGCAGATCCAGCACTGATAGAATGGAAGGGCCCCTCCGAAATCCACGACACAGCAAATACCTCTCTGAATTGCACGGCCTGCTTGTTGAAGGCTTGTAAAGAGTCCACTCCTTGAAACAAAGTGTCACAAGACGAAGAAAATACTGCGTCGGCACAGAAAAGATATCAAATAGCTTCAAGACAAACATACCATCAATTAAAAGCACCTGAACTCCAATAATGGCCGACGCAATCAAAAGAGGATAGACACTCCGTTCCTGCTTCTCATAATCCACACTGAAATCAAATCCACCATCACCTGTAAACAAATGGACTTTCTGCGGATCACACATTCCAACAAATGATTTCTGGTTCTCAGACGTGTAGATATTGCCTGTTCCATCCTCGCCATAATGAATCTTAATCTCGGGATGCTTCTGAAGATATGAGAAGGTGCGTCGCCACCCTGGAATATGATTGTTCGTCGGTTTCAGCGTCATGGCGAGTGATCGATTTACAAGAAGGCGATTGTCTGAGGCCTTGTCAAGAAATGCCTCAATGAATCCTCCTGGGCCTTCTGCAACATGAGCAGAATTCACTTTCTGTGATGTCTTTGGCAACTTTTCAAAGAACTTCAAAACATGAAGCATCTCAATCATTTTAAAATAAGACCGACTCAGAGGCTTCAGAATACAAATCGATGCAGGTGATTCTTGTGATTCCTGCGTATAGACAAGTTCATAGGGATTTGTCTTCTTTTTCAGAGTCTCCCAACTATGATTTGCCTCCAGCGGCTCGATACGTTTTTTTATAGAATTAATTTCGTCATGATTGATTTCTTTCCATTCGGGACCAAATTCTGTTTTTGAGAGTCTTTCAAGTAAGTCATCCGCGATAGGCGATGCTAAAAAAAGCGTCGACTCCCACGGAGGTTTATTCCCGCTAATGTCCATACCTAGAATTCGGGTTTGTTGTTTAGCCCTTTGACCGTGCTCAGGCTTCGCTCTCCAGAATCTGCAGCTCCATATCAGGCTCTTCCATCAATGTAGCTGCAGGAGGCATCATCACATTCATCCTCATCTGCGTGGATGAGCAGACATCATTCGGGTCCCTGTAAAGCTCGGCATCTACCTGCTCCTGTGTCGGTCCCTCATCATCCTCATACTGATCAGACTCGGGCAGGGGCGGTAGGCCCTCCATGAGACGCTGCAATGCTCCCTCATCCAACAGAATCTGACTGAAACTCGTGCCACCACGCAGCGGCTGACCCATCATAATATTCGCTGAAACACCCGTAATCGGATCAATCTCACCGAAGAGAGCCGCCTTCAATAGAATCTTCTCCGTCTCCTCAAAAGACGCCTTTGCCAGAGGACCAATATCATTCTTGTTGATACCATAGCGGTCAACTGACATGAGACGACCAGCACGCGTCATCACGTCGCACAGAAGACCCAAATGACGAGAATTTACACCCGCCTCCTCAAACAACTCTGAAATCTCATTCAGCAGAATCTGCCTTGTCGCCTCAATACCCAGATTCTCATAGATATCGTGCACGTGAGTGCTGATAAGAAGAGTGCCATCAACAGCAGGATGGTTCATGACCTCCAGGAAATTGCTTCCGTCCGTATCTAGCACATACTGCTGAACGGCCTTATACTCGCCGTCGACATTCTCAACATACTCCTCCTCCTTGCGGAACGTGACAGCCTTGATGCCAGGGACGCCACGAATCACGACACTATTGAGAATCTTGTTCTGGAACTTCTTCAGATTGCTCAGATCATCGAGAGGATCATCCTTCATCGATACACGAACACGCATCACAAGCTTCGTCGCATTGAAGTCTGTGTAGACTGTCTTGATCTCATCCTGAAAGCTGTTATCAAGAACGAAGGCAATGTCGTCCATTGTGATGTTCTTGTTGAAGAGACGCTCCCTGTCAATCTCTAGGCGGAGAATCCACTTGCTCCAGTGCGAGGTCTCATCTGCCGCCACAGGCTGAGGATCTTCAAACAGCTTGTAGAACTTGAGAAGATCCCTGTCCTCAGGCAAGATCGTCTCATCATCCCTCGGATCATAATAGATCGCCGCCTTCACCGTGATATCACGCAGTAGCGTGAGTTCTAGATCCTGTGCGACCTCTCGGGCCTTCTCCTTCTTTCCACGGAACTCGGGCTTCAGAAACACCGTCAAACTCGTGGCCTTCGGGTTCTGTGTGACCTTCAGCAGCTCCTTCAAACGGGGAACACCTCGTGTCATGTTCGACTTTGCAGCTACACCAGCCAAGTGGAACGTATTCAGCGTCATCTGCGTTGACGGCTCACCAATCGACTGAGCCGCGATGATACCCACAAGCTCACCAGGCTGAGCCCACGCCTGCCAGTTCTTTGTTACAAGAAGCTCACATAGCGTGTCAAATGCAATCTTCGTAAACCGCTCCGCCACAATGAGCTTGTGAGGAGCACAATGAAAGCGAACAAGAGCCGTCCAGAGTCCATGATAGGACTGCGTCCTCTGAATGACCTTGTCAAGTCCCTGGAGGACATACGCAGGCGTCAGATCAGTCTTCTGACCAGGCTGCAGATTGAACCGCACCTTCAGATTCAACAGAGCCCTCTCCAGATTCACAGGAGCAAAGAGTGAACCATCCATCTTTCCACGATACACCTTCTCCACCAACATTTTCCTGTCGCTCAGAATCTGATCAACATAGCGTGTCAGAAGTTCAGTGTCATCCTCTCTAATAACACCATCATTGAGCGGTAGCTCAGCACCCTGTAGACCATACTCACGACGGATATCATCCTCCGTCAGCTTCGGCAGATTCAGACTCGCCGACTCAATCTTCGTAGAATTCACACCGTCCTCGCCATAGTGAAACTGCACAATGTTGCCGCGTGCATCACGAACAGAGCCATCATACTGCACTGTCAGATCCTCCATAGCCTTCACCAGCTGTCTCTGGATATAACCTGTATCAGCCGTCTTAACAGCTGTATCAATAAGACCCTCACGACCTGACATTGCGTGAAAGAAGAACTCCTGCGGCGTCAGACCCTTGATGAATGAGGACTGAACAAATCCACGAGCCTCCGCACCGTCATCATACTTCTTGTAGTGCGGCAACGTGCGATCAGAGAAACCATAAGGAATACGACGACCCTCAGGAGCCTGCTGCCCCACACAAGCCATCATCTGTGCAATGTTAATTGTGGAGCCCTTCGAACCCGCCTTGACCATGGCAATCAGACGATTCTCAATCGCCAGAGATCCAAGACCTGTCTTACCTGCCTCCTCCGTGGCCTTGTTCAGAGAGCCAATGACACGACTCTCAAACTCCTCCTGATTCGACTTACCCGTGTTGTTGTCAAAGAGATCCAAGTGAACCTGGAGACAGATATCCTCAATCTCCTTACGCTTCTTCTGAATCTTCACCTCAATCTCCTCCTTTGTCTTCTGATCGGCTACCAAGTCACTGATACCAACTGAGAAACCATTGTAAACGAGGAACTGCTCGATTGTATTTTGCAAAGAATCAATCATATTCACCGTATCCTTCGGACCATAGTCATTGTAGGTCACGTGAACAATACCCTTCGAAGGCTTGGCAAAGATTGACTTGTCAAAGATACCCTGGCTGACCTCACCCTCACGAATCTTTACAAAGTTCTCAGGAATCTTGTCATCCTTATACGAATCATTCGCCATATCCATGTTAATCGGCGGCATCAGCTGCGAGATCACCTGCTGACCTGTCCAGCGACCACCCTGCTTCGGCTCAGGAATGATACCCTCAAACCGCTTGTTCCACATCATCAGATTCATATACTCCTTGCGATTGAAGTCAACAGAGGGCCTCGTGATACGATAGGACCCCACAAGAGTATCCTGAACAATACCAATGACTGGCTTTCCGTTTCTCGGTGAGATGATCTGAAACGGAACCGCGGCAATCTCAGC
>Ga0208618_1000605_pt1 | contig 15970 bp, 15 predicted proteins | sample CryBogCBE18Jul08_FD_184585 | JGI IMG/M metagenome (GOLD analysis project Ga0208618, IMG submission 184585) | Freshwater microbial communities from Crystal Bog, Wisconsin, USA - CBE18Jul08 (SPAdes) | ecosystem: Environmental > Aquatic > Freshwater > Lake | place: Crystal Bog, Wisconsin, USA...
CGGTCCCAAGGGTATGGCTGTTCGCCATTTAAAGAGGTACGTGAGCTGGGTTTAAAACGTCGTGAGACAGTTTGGTCCCTATCTTCCGTGGGCGCTGCAAAATTGAAAGAGCCTGCTCCTAGTACGAGAGGACCGGAGTGGACGCACCTCTGGTGTATCGGTTGTCACGCCAGTGGCATTGCCGAGTAGCTAAGTGCGGAAGAGATAACCGCTGAAAGCATCTAAGCGGGAAACTCGTCTTGAGATTAGTTTTGCCGGGGCCTCGAGCCCCCTGAAGAGTCGTTCTAGACCAGGACGTTGATAGGTTGGGTGTGGAAGCGCAGTAATGCGTTAAGCTAACCAATACTAATTGCTCGTGCGACTTGACCCTATAACTTTGATGTTTACATCAAGGATTTATGCAAGTGACGCAGTTCAAAAAAAAGCTGATTGATTCTATGAATTCGTTTGCTTGATTTTATCAAGCGAACAAAAAGTTATGCCTGATGACCATAGCGAGGTGGTACCACTCCTTCCCATACCGAACAGGACAGTGAAACGCTTCAGCGCCGATGATAGTGCGGATACCCGTGTGAAAGTAGGACATCGTCAGGCTTTTATAGCCGAGAAAACCCCATCCCAAAAGGATGGGGTTTTTTTTTGATTTTCTAATTTGATGCCAACCGATATCTATGTAAAACAAGTCATACGTGGTATTCAATGTATGAATAATGTAGGGACATTGTTGAATTTGCATAGTTGACTTAAGGGAAAACCCTTAAAATACAGACTATGATTGAAACACAGCCAAAAGATAAAAAGACAACTCCATTGAGTGAATGGGTTAATTTATTTAATCCAAAGTGGGTTGACTTTAGCGAACGTCCGATAGGCGTGCTGGGTGTTGCAATCAACACTTTAGGAAAACTACACAAATCCAAAATAAGAAAACATTTATTATCTTTAGATAATCAAGATAGGTTTATGCGTTTTGGCTACACCGCGACGGATGAACACATCGAGCGATACATTGATGGCTTAGATTATGAGAGAGACGATATTTACGGTATTTTTAGTGACTCAATGGAGTTAGTGGCAATGGCGCATTTGGCACTCCCAAATGATCTCGAAAAAACTGAGCCGGCTGAGTTTGGCGTGTCAGTATTAAAAACCCAAAGAGGAAAAGGTTACGGGAATAAACTATTCGAGCGTGCATCAATACACGCCACAAACAATAATATAAAAACGATCTTCATACACGCCCTTAGTGAAAATGCACCGATGCTAAAAATAGCTCGTAAACATGGTGCAGTTTTAAACCGAGAGGGATCAGAAACTGAGGCCTATGTCTCCCTCGCAAAGCCGTCAATTGATACCCAATTGAATGAACTGATGTTGGAACAATACGCAAAAACCAACTACGATATAAGAAAAGAAATTAAAAAATTCTGGGACTTTATGAAAGATGTCCAAGAAATTAGACAAGGTGTGAAGCTTGCCAGGCAAAAGTCAGCGTCATAATTTAGGTGCTCGAATCTATTAAAATGTTGTAACCCTCTTTAAAAAAGTGGGACACTAAATTTAACATTAACAATAAAAGATTCTCAGTTGCCTAACAAAAGTTACAAGTCAAGGTTAATAGATTGGTTAACACCAGGACTGCGAAATATCAATGACGTAGAAGTTCTGCTCAACAAGGCTCATCAAGATAAAGCAATTGGGGCAGAGACCTTGCGTATGATGCAAGGTGTACTAGAGCTTACACAGCAAACTGCTGGAGATATCATGGTTGCAGCTCCTGCAATGGATGTGGTCAACATAGAAGATCCAATGGAGAAAATACTAAGTTCTGTAATTGATATCGCCCATTCACGATTCCCAGTTTATGAGGGTGAACGCGAAAATATCATTGGAATATTGCACACCAAGGACCTGATTAAACTACAAAAAGCACCAGAACTTAATTTAAGGACTTTGCTACGTCCTACGGTTTGGATCCCTGAGAGTAAAGGGCTGGTTGATTTGCTCCGTGATTTCAGAAGAAATCGGAGTCATATGTGCATCGTCGTAGATGAGTTTGGAAGAGTTGCAGGCTTAGTCACTATTGAAGATGTTTTAGAAGAAATAGTTGGCGAAATTGAAGATGAGTTTGATACAAACGAAGATACGGGTGAGATTTATGCTCTCTCAGATGGCTCATATAGGGTGGCTGGTCGTACAGACTTGAATGATGTTCTTAAAGAATTCAATATTGAACTTACGAAATCAGAAGAGGCTGAAGAATTCAATACCATTGGAGGTTTAATTGCTCACGAAATGGGTTATGTTCCCCGAAGAGGTGAAATATTCAATTTAGGATCGCACAAATTTGAGGTAATGCACACAAAATCCGGCGCAGTAAAGTGGTTTAGAGTTCGACGACAATCGCAAACTTCATAGGCTCTTTTAAGTGATCGTAAGAATGATTAGCGCTAAAAAGAATAAGAATCTGAACTTATTTGAAACTATAGCTCTTTGAAGCAGCTCGTTCTGAAATAAAAACAAAATGAATGATCTGCTAAAAAATGACAATAAATCTAAAAAAACTTTAAACCTGAGATTTTGGTTAAATTTTGGTCCCCTTGCATTCATACTTGGAATGGCAGGACTACTACAAACATACGCCACCTCTAGTCCTATAGATGCAAGCACAAAGGGATGGCTACAAGTGGCAAGTGCGGCAGTACTTTGTTACTTCTTAGACCACAGTGATTCGAATACTTCAGTCACCGGGGTCTCAAATTTAAGCAAGTTGAAAACACCATTTATTTATGGTTTTGTTTTCTCAATTTGTTGGCTCTCTTCAATGTTTTGGTGGATTTACATCTCTTTGCACACCTATGGAGGATTGCCTTCAATTTTGGCAGTCATCTCTGTTCTTTTGTTGGCAGGGGGGTTAAGTCTTTATTATGCAGCGGCTTGTGCTGTCTATGTTTTGGTCGGTAAACACTTGCCAAACCCTATGCGATGGATTTTGTTTGGTGCAGTGTGGACAATAGCGGAATTGGCAAGGGGTCAGTGGTTCACTGGATTTCCTTGGGGGGCGGTTGGCTACGCACACATTGATGATTCCTTAAAATTAGTGGCTCCTCTTGGAGGTGTTTACACAATTGGCGGTGTGGCGATGTGTCTGGCCTCTTTATGTAGTTGGGCAACATTCATTGGATTAAAGAAAATAAGGCTTAAAGATGATAAGTTGCAGTTTAAGCTGAACACTAACAATACAAAATGGCTATTTGCAATCCTTGTGACTGCTACTTTAACGATCCCGGTGTCAAGCGAAATTAAAGTTTTTGAAAACCTGAGAGACAGTGAGGATGCATTTACAGAATCTATAAGTTTTAGCTTGTTGCAAGGAAATATTGGTCAAGAGATTAAATATGGTCCTGAGGGACTCAAGGCTTTAAATTGGTACAAGCAAAAAATAATTGATGCCAAAACAAATTGGGTAATAACACCAGAAACAGCATTGCCTGTATTAAAAAATTACTTACCTCCCGAATACCTAAGTGATATTGTCCAAAATCTTAAACTCCCACAAAACGAAAAAAAGTCTGTCTTATTGGGATTAATTGGCACTAGCCAAATGGGTTATACCAACTCGGCTGAAGGATTAAATGCAAATGGTGAGGTCTACATATACAGTAAACATCACCTAGTTCCTTTTGGTGAGTTCATTCCACCGTGGTTTAAATGGTTCACAGACATGATGAACATTCCTCTGGGTAGCTTTTCAAGAGGTGGTGAAGTACAACCAAGTTGGGAGTGGGGTGGTCAAAACATAGCGGTAAATATTTGCTATGAGGATGTATTCGGTGAAGAAATAGCAGCTTCCTTTGATTCACGGCGAGAAAATCAACCCACCCTATTGGTGAATATAAGCAATATTGGATGGTTTGGCCCCTTATTGGCTGTGGAGCAACACTTGAATGCTTCACGTATGAGGGCTATTGAGATGCACCGACCCGTACTTAGAGCGACGAATACAGGGGCAACGGCATACATTGATGAAAACGGTTATGTCCTTGGGTTGTTGCCAAAATATGAGCAAGGTGTTTTGGTAGGTGAAATAAAAGGAATAGTGGGACGCCCTACTATTTATGCAAGCTGGAGTGGTAAGTACGGGCTGTATCCAGTCTGGTTTGTTTGCATAATATATGTATTGATGTGCGTAATGATTTCTCGAAAAAATAAAAAAAGGGGGCCTTCATTCAAAGCATAAGGAATCAAAGGATTCCCTAATTAAACGCGATCATTAAAGGGGTGCTGGATTTTTCGATTAATAGGTGAGTACGCTCAACACTCAGGCATTAAAATAACACAATCAGATGAGCGAGATATAAACTACTTCATAAAAAATACCTAAGTGAATAAGATCATTAAATGCTGACATTTCAACAAATCATCCTCAAATTACAAAACTACTGGGACTCGCAGGGTTGCGCTTTGTTACAACCCTACGACATGGAGGTTGGAGCAGGAACGTCACATACGGCAACATTTCTTCGCTCGATAGGGCCAGAGCCCTGGAGAGCTGCATATGTCCAACCAAGCAGAAGACCTAAAGATGGCCGGTATGGACAAAATCCGAACAGGCTTCAGCATTATTATCAATTTCAAGTTGTACTTAAACCGGCTCCATCAGATATCCTTGATCTGTATTTGGGGTCACTCGAAGCATTAGGCTTCGATTTGAAAAAAAACGATATTCGCTTTGTTGAAGACGACTGGGAGAACCCAACTCTGGGCGCATGGGGTTTGGGTTGGGAGGTCTGGCTCAACGGAATGGAGGTAACACAGTTCACATACTTTCAACAGGTTGGAGGCATAGACTGCAAGCCTATAACCGGTGAAATTACATATGGCTTAGAAAGACTGGCCATGTATTTGCAAAGCGTTGACAATGTCTACGATTTAAAGTGGACTGATCATGTAAATTACGGCGATGTATATTTGCAAAATGAACAAGAGCAATCTGCATACAACTTTGAACACAGCGATGTAGATTTCTTATTTCATGCATTCGGCGCAAACGAGAAGCAAGCTCATTACCTGATTGAACAAAAATTGGCGCTTCCCGCTTATGAGCAAGTACTTAAATGTGCACATAATTTTAATTTATTAGACGCAAGGGGCGCTATCAGCGTAACTGAGCGCGCTGCCTACATTGGAAGAATCAGACAATTGGCGAAAGCAGTAGCCCAAAGTTATTTGGAGAGTCGAGAGCGCTTAGGATTTCCAATGGCCCCGCGGGAATGGATAGACCAGGTAACTGCAAAAAGCGCGTAAAGAGTTCAAAACAAAATAGTCAGTAAGCTACAAAATAACAAAAGATGAAATTAGATAATTTATTAATTGAGCTCTTGGTTGAAGAGTTGCCTCCCAAAGCACTGAAAAAAATTGGAGAAGCTTTTAAAGAAGTAATTACACAAAGCTTAAAAGATCAGGGGCTACTTAGTGATAGAAGTAGATCAACAGGATTCGCAACCCCGCGCAGGCTGGGGGTTTTGATTAATGACGTTTTGAGTAGCGCACCCGACAAACAAATCAGACAGAAAATAATGCCAGTCTCAGTAGCCCTTAACGATCAGGGTCAGGCTACGCCAGCATTGATCAAGAAACTCCAATCATTGGGTCTTGCAGATTTAGAAATTAGTGAGATGCAGCGCGAGATGGACGGAAAATCTGAGACTTTATTTTGTAATCGACTTCAGCCCGGTGTTGATCTGACGGTCGGGCTGCAATTAAGTTTAAATCAGATGCTGAGTAAGTTGCCAATACCAAAAGTAATGAGCTATCAACTTGACAAGGGTTGTGAGATGCCAGGCTGGAGTACAGTTCATTTTGTTAGACCGGCACATTCCTTGATTGCTCTGTATGGGGCCAACGTTTTGTCGGTGAAAATTTTGGGGCTTGATGCGGGTCAATCTACTAAGGGACACAGATTCGAGAGCATCGACTCCGTCATCACCATTGATCATGCAAACGATTACGAACGGGTCATGAAGGAGCGGGGGAGTGTAATTGTAGGTTTTGAGCAAAGAAAAGCGATCATTCAGGAGCAACTCACAACAAAAGCTAAAGAACTAGGCTCGAACTACCACCCCTTAGAAGACGACTCACTTTTAGATGAGGTATGCGCTCTTGTGGAGCACCCTAACGTGCTCACCTGTAGTTTTGAGTCTGAATTTTTGCAGGTCCCGCAAGAATGTTTGATCCTCACCATGAAGGCAAACCAAAAATATTTTCCCCTGCTTGATAATGAGGGACGGTTGACCAACAAATTTTTAGTTGTTAGTAATATTTCCCCACAAGATTCAGGTGCAGTGATTGAAGGTAACGAGCGCGTGGTGAGACCTAGACTTGCTGATGCAAAATTTTTCTTTGATCAAGATAAAAAGAAAACTCTAGATTCAAGGGTCTCATCACTATCAAAAGTTGTCTATCACAACTTACTTGGGACCCAAAGTGAGCGCGTGCAAAGAGTATGCTTGTTAACGCAACTTGTGTGTGAGCAAATCGGTGGCTCGATCACGACTGAACTAACAAGGTCAAATTCACTGATGGCTGCCCGCCTAGCCAAGGCTGATTTGTTAACTGATATGGTTTCAGAGTTTCCTGAGCTTCAAGGAATTATGGGAATGTATTACGCCTTAGAAGAAGGATTGCCTGAGGAGGTTGCTTTTGCAATTGAAGACCATTACAAACCCAGATTTGCTGGAGATAGTCTGGCTAGATCTATGACAGGTATCGTGGTATCACTGGCTGATAAACTAGAGACATTGGTCGGTTTGTTCGGAATAGGACAAGGACCTAGTGGTGATAAAGATCCCTTTGCACTGAGAAGACATACGCTAGGTATTATTCGTATGATCGTAGAGCGAGAACTCCCCCTTGAATTGACTCCTCTTCTATTGGCAGCCATTGAGGTGTTTGGGGATAAATTAAAGGTCTCCAAGCAAGAGCTCGTGCTACAAATTAAGGGCTTCATATTTGACCGTATGAGCAGCGGTCTGAGAGAGCAGGGCTTTACTGCAAAAGAAATTGATGCCGTCATAAGCCAAAGTCCAGACCATTTAACTCAGATTCCTCTCAGAGTTAAAGCGGTGCATGACTTTGGCACTCTTCCCGAGGCGCCTGCTTTGGCGGCTGCGAATAAACGCATCGGAAATATATTGAAAAAAGAAAACATCAGTATTGAATTCGAAAAAGCAAATAAAGTGAACGTATCTTTATTAAACCTTCCAGCTGAGAAAGTGCTATATCAAACCCTTGAACAGGTTGCGCCATTGGCAAACACCAAACTACACCAAAAAGAATTCAGCTCTGCATTGGTCGAGTTAGCCGCGCTTAAAGGACCTACAGATATTTTCTTTGATGAAGTTATGGTGAACGATCCGGTTGAAGAGTTGAGGCAAAATAGGCTTGCATTATTGAGCGCTTTGCATTTGGAGATGAATAGGGTTGGCGATTTATCAAAACTTGCCTGATTATTTAGCATGTGCCGTTTTATAAGTTGCTAGTGTTTTAGATGAATTTCAAAATAGAGAGACGAGACTTTGAATACAAAACTTGTCATCCTTGATCGGGATGGAACGATCAACCACGATAGAGACGACTACGTAAAGTCTGTTCAAGAGTGGCAACCTTTGCCTGGAGCAATAGAGGCTATTTCTAAAATGAATCATGCTGGATGGCATGTTGTTGTTGCGAGCAATCAATCTGGACTTGGCCGGGGGCTCTTTGATGTAGATACACTAAATGCAATGCACAGCAAAATGAACAAGCTGTTAGCTGCAGAAGGTGGGCGAATTGACGCTGTTTTTTATTGCCCGCATACGCCCGAGGATAAGTGTAATTGTCGAAAACCTTTAAGCGGTTTATTTATCCAAATCGGGGAGCGCTACGGTATAGATTTAAAGGGTGTGCCAGCCGTAGGTGACTCTTTAAGAGATTTGCAGGCCTGTGAACAAGCAGGGTGCAACCCTCATTTGGTTTTAACAGGAAAGGGCGAGCAGTATAGGTATGTTGAAATACCAGATCACTTCCCAAAGAAAACAGTCGTACACAAAGATTTAATGGCGTTTGCAGATTGGCTTTTGTTAAATGACAAATCGCTTGGAAAAAATAGTATTTCAAGAACCCGCACTAGCCAAGCCTGAGGGGGTGAAGAGCTTAATAAAAAATAAGGACAAACTTGGTGTTAAATCAAATCAAAAGTGAGAGATCTGCCGCCGATTGGGCAATGATTTACCTGCGCTCAACACTTTATATGACTTGGTTGATCGTCTCTGTAATCCCGCACGCCCTTTGTGTTGTGATTATTAGTTTTTTGGGTTTGCGGGGCGAACGACTTTATTGGTTTGCTAGTAGTTGGCTAAAAATGGCAATATCTGCAGCAAGGTTGATCGTTGGTATTCGCTATGAGGTTCAAGGGTGGGAGAATTTGCCGCAACAGCGCAACCAAGGTGCAGTCCTTTTGGTCAAGCATCAATCAGCGTATGAGACCTTCTTGCTGCCCTCAATCATGCCTCACCCATTGGCCTATGTTTTCAAGAGAGAGCTTTTATACATTCCCTTTTTTGGATGGGCGATGTGGCGAATGGATATGATTCATATCAATAGAAAACTTAAAGCTGAAGCGTTTCAAAGAGTAGTTGAGCAGGGCAAGGAATTCCTTGAAAAAGGGACATGGGTTATTATGTTTCCTGAAGGAACTCGGATTCCCAGGGGACAGCGGGGGAAATATAAAACAGGAGGTGCAAGGCTTGCGGTTGCAACGGGGGTCGATGTGATACCTATTGCTGTAACTTCTGCGAGGTGCTGGCCTAGAAAGTCTTTTCTCCAGTACCCTGGAACTGTTGATGTATCAATCGGTCCCGCTATATCATCTGAAAACTGCACGGCTGATGAACTGAGCCTAAAGGTGGAGAATTGGATTGAGCAAGAGATGATCCGCCTAGATCCGATGGCCTATTTGCCCAAAGAAAACTAAGGATTCAAGATTGAGACAGTTTGTCCAATTGGTTTTAGATCTATTTGATCCACCCGTGGTTAATTCTGTTGGTGGCCCTGCAATAACTACAAATAAAAACATACCGAGCACACCCAACCCAGATCCTATATCAAAAAAAATAGATCATGAATTTTTTTTGGTGGATACCCAATTGAAAACAAATGGGAGAGAACGTTTTTTTGATCATGAAAAATCAAATTTCAGTGTTGAAAATACGTCCTTACAAAACAAAGCGAAGGTCACTCCACCAGATCTGTCTGTAAAACAAGTCCAATCACAAGTTAATTTATTTAGGCACCCCGATGCCAAAAGAGTAATAGTTCTGCGAAACACTGAAATCGCTTACGCTTTTAGGCGTGCAAAGCGCAAAACGATTGGTATGAGCGTTGGTTACGATGGGCTAACAGTGAGTGCTCCAAGGTGGGTTGGGTGGGGAGAGATTGAGTCCGCTCTTCAAGAAAGAGCTGATTGGATTGTTCGAAAGATTGTAGAAATGCAAGAGAAACAAAAGTTTCTCTCCAAACGTAAGCTTGTTTGGGCAAATGGTGAGACCTTACCCATACTTGGTATAGAGGTTGAAATTGTTTTGGATCCGGCTCACTCTTTTAATGAGTCAGGTGGCGTATTAAAGAGTTCAACAGGTCAAGTTATCAACAGTTTAGGAGACGTTACTGAGGGGTGTAAGCTCTATTTGGGTCTTGCTTTAAGTGCTCACAGTATTCAAATACAAGACGCTGTCCAGGCTTGGCTCATGAGACAGGCTAAATTACTTTTTAAAGATCGCCTTGATCAATACGCCCCTCAGTTGAATGTTACTTGGACCAAGCTTTCTTTAAGCAGTGCGAGCACAAGGTGGGGTAGTGCGGGCTCAGACGGAGCGATAAGACTTAATTGGCGATTGATACACTTTAAGATGGATGTCATTGACTACGTAGTTGTGCACGAACTGAGTCACTTAAGGGTGATGGATCACAGTCCTAGATTTTGGGACACTGTAAAGGAAGTGGTCCCAGATTTCAAAGAGCGCAGAGCTGTTTTAAGTGACAAACCTGTGCCCATATGGACCTAGAAAACTACTGCAGTTTGTGTAACGCAAGAGAATAAATACTCAATGACCAAATCTTATAATTTGGTCTTCACATTGAAAGCGCTTTACTTCGCCTTTATGCCACCACCAGTGAAGGTGAGCAAGTGCCTCGCCCATCGCAAATGTGATTTGATGAAGATCTAGATCACGTTTAAACATAAGTTTGATCACATCATGAGCACATTGCGGAGCCCTTCTACAGGCTTGCAATACTTCATCCAATCGATCGGCGTGATGATCCCTTAATTCATTGACACGCCGCCCAATGCCCAAGAACGGAATTCCGTGGGAAGGGCATACAGTTGTTTGCGCTGGTAATTTCTCAAAATAAGTAAGGGATTCTAAAAAATCATGTACTGGATTTGATTCAGGTGCACTAGCCCATACACTCACGTTGGTTGAAATTTTAGGAAGTAACATGTCTCCGCTGATAAGCAAATCAAGATCGGAGCTGTAAAGAGCGATATGCTCGGGAGAGTGTCCGAAACCCTCAATACATTGCCATTGATGGCCTCCAATATCAATGAATTGATTGTGCTTCAGTTGTATAAATCTTTCAGGTACCTTGGGTACCATAGAGGAGTAGGTGTTTGATCGGTTACGAATTGTGCTCAACCACTCTTCGTTGCGCAGTCCATGCGACTCCATAAATTCAGAAACTAGAGTGCCACCAAATCCAGTATCCCCGTTAAGTGCATGATGCGCAGCGTAAAACTCGGTACCACTCATCCAGAGATTCAACTTGAAACGCTCGCAAATCCAGTGTGCATTGCCTAAATGGTCTGGATGCATATGAGTTGCAATAATTCGCAACAACGGCTTATTGTTCAAATGTTGAGAGAAGATTTGTTCCCACAAATCTCTTGTAATTTTTGAGTCAATGCCGCAATCAATCAAGGTCCAACCTTGCACACCCTCGATGCAGTCCTCTATTAGCCAAAGATTGATGTGATCTAGTGCAAATGGGAGTGGCATACGGACCCAGTAAACTCCGGGCGCAATACGCTGGGCATGCCCAGCTGATACGGGGTGTGTTCCAAATGGATACTCAATTGGGGAATTTACAGCAGTAGAGACCGAGGTGGAGACGGTTGGAATGGATGTGGAAGTCAAAGGTGTTAAGTATGTTGGCGTGAGTAATTCAACATTTTCCCTGATAATTGAGTGAATTAAAGAAATACTTCGCAAAAAATAGGATCAAGAAATGAATGCACACCTAAATCATTTATTTGAAAACAATATTGCGTGGGCCGCTCGAATGGAGAAAACTCGACCTGGATTTTTCTCTCAACTAGCCAAGCAGCAGTCGCCTAAATATTTGTGGATTGGGTGTTCTGATTCTAGGGTACCAGCTAATGAGATTGTGGGTTTGGATCCAGGTGAGATCTTTGTTCACAGAAACGTTGCCAACGTAGTCGTTCATTCCGATTTGAATGCATTGTCGGTGATTCAATTCGCAGTTGAGCATTTAAAGGTTGAGCATATTATGGTCGTTGGACATTATGGGTGCGGGGGCGTGATAGCTGCGGCCCGTGGACTGAGAATTGGACTGGCGGATAATTGGCTCAGGCACGTTCAAGATGTTCACCTACGCCACCGCAAAAGACTCAATCACTTATCACAAATTGAGATGGAGAGAGTGTTGTGCGAGATGAATGTAATTGAGCAGGTGGGGAACGTGGCTTTATCAAATGTTTTGCAAGATGCGTGGGCGAGGGATCAAAAGATAGTTGTTCATGGTTTGATATACGGCCTTGAGGACGGTCTTGTAAAAGATCTAAATGTGAGCATGACTGGACCGAGCGAAGTAGTGGACGTCTTTAGGAGAGCGTTTAAAAGATATCCAATCGGAGTTTAAAAAGTGAGAATTGAGACTCGGACATATATTTGGTGTGCTGTACAGGAGTGCAAATGATGGCCTGATTAGAGTAACTATTTCTGATCGTATCTGAGAGCAGAGGTCGCTCAAAGTTATAAATTTTTTTAATATTCATATTTAGTGGGTTTCAATTGTTTAAAGCTGTATTGTTTGACTGCGACGGTGTGTTGGTTGACAGTGAACCTATCACATTAGGTGTGCTAACTAAATGTTTAAATGCCTCCGGGTGGGCTATAAGTTTTGATGAATGCATTACTCACTTTTTAGGGCGAGCAGTTAAAGATCAGTCGCATCTCTTTAAAAAGATGACGGGTAAAGAGTTAACCGATGATTGGCTAACATCGTTTCGTTTTGATAGGGATCAAGCTCTTAGTAGAGAATTAACCGCTATTAATGGTATTCATGAGGCGGTGAGTTTTATGCATGGCCATTTCCAATCAAAAATTGCGTGTGCTTCAGGAGCTGATCGTGTGAAGATAGAGCTACAACTCTCAAAAGTTAATTTGATAGAGTGGTTTGAGGGAAGAATATTCAGTGGCCATGAAATGCCAAAAACCAAACCTGCCCCGGACGTTTACCTGGCCGCAGCCGCTCATCTTCAAGTGGAACCTAAAGATTGTTTGGTCATCGAGGACACTCCAACGGGAGTAACTGCAGGAGTGGCTGCAGGTGCAACAGTATGGGCATACTTACCACTACTCAATTCACAAAAGATAAGTGAAATTGAACTACTCAACGCAGGCGCAAAAAAAATATTTAGAAATATGCATGAGCTGCCTGGGTTTTTAATTTCTTAGGATTTGCACTCCGCCATTAAAAAGTGGACACTTAGTTTGTTAGGGTTAGTGTGTAGTTGTCATACTTATGACATAGTTATTTACCCTTAAATGACTCATTTAAAGCTAATCTGTCATCCGCAATAGCCCAAAAGATCTATAAATAAGAGCATACTTGGACAAAGTGAATTGAAATGCGGGTGAGGCAATGTCGGCTCTTAAGCTAAAGCCAACCTAGTATTTCAAAAAATTGTAAATACGCTTGATTAATTTTTGAGTAGTTTTTTGGAAAAAGGGGGCCTTACCATGAGTGATCCAATTGTCGACAAAATTCAAAATCATCCCAAATACAATGAGCTTCAATCGAAGCGAAACAATTTTGGTTGGTTACTTTGTATCCTAATGTTTATTGTTTATTACGGATACATAGGACTCATTGCTTTTAACAAACCATTCTTAGGGCAACCGATTGGGGAGGGTGTTACAAGTCTGGGTATTCCAATTGGAATGGGTGTTATCTTATTCACGATTTTGATTACTGGAATATACGTTAACCGAGCAAACAGTGAATATGACGCGTTAACCGCAGAAATTTTAGAGGATGTTTCAAAATGAAAATTAAAACACAACTCATTATTCTCTTTTCTATATTGAGCGGATTTGCGTTCGCCGCTGGTGGAGATGTTGGTGATACAGCCAAGCAGTCGACCAATTGGACCGCGATCATTTTGTTTGTGGCATTTGTTGCAGCTACGCTTGGAATTACCAAATGGGCCGCCTCCCGTACTCGCTCTGCTGCAGAGTTTTATACAGCAGGTGGCAGCATTACTGGATTTCAAAATGGATTGGCTATTGCAGGCGACTATATGTCTGCGGCCTCTTTTTTGGGGATCACTGCCGCGGTGATGGCAAATGGGTATGACGGTCTTATTTACTCAATCGGTTTTTTGGTGGGTTGGCCTGTCATTACTTTTTTAATGGCTGAGAGGCTTCGCAATTTGGGCAAATTTACATTTGCTGATGTCGCGGGTTACCGTTTTCAACCAGGACCCATCAGGGCGTTTGCTGCAACTGGCACACTCATCGTTGTGGCCTTTTATTTGATTGCGCAGATGGTAGGTGCTGGTCAATTGATCAAACTCCTATTTGGTTTGGATTATTGGGTAGCTGTGGTGCTCGTAGGTGCATTGATGATGGTTTATGTGGTCTTCGGTGGAATGACTGCAACCACTTGGGTTCAAATTATCAAAGCATGTATGCTTTTATCCGGCGTTACGTTTATGGCCTTCATGGTTTTAGCTCAGTTCAACTTTAGTCCAGAGGCACTATTTGCCAAAGGAGTCGAGGTGAAGGCGGCTATCGCAATGGCAGGTGGTGCAACAGCAGAAGAGGCGGCCAAGAAAGGTCTTTCGATCATGTCGCCTGGTGGATTTATTAAAGACCCAATTTCTGCGATTTCCTTTGGAATGGCTCTGATGTTTGGTACTGCAGGATTGCCCCATATTTTGATGAGATTCTTTACAGTTCCCGATGCAAAACAAGCCCGTAAATCTGTTTTTTGGGCAACCACTTGGATCGGTTACTTTTATATTCTTATTTTCATTATTGGATTCGGCGCAATCACGCTGGTGTTAACCGATCCAGAAATGGCTGATGTTGTCAAAGGGGTCATTAAAGGCGGCGCGGGTACAGCCAATATGGCGGCCGTTTTAGTAGCTAAATCCGTGGGCGGCGATATCTTCTTTGGATTTATCTCTGCCGTTGCGTTTGCAACGATCTTGGCTGTGGTGGCTGGACTCACATTGTCCGGGGCCTCTGCTGTTTCACATGATCTGTATGCAACCTTGATCAAAGGCGGTAAGGCAAATAGTGCAGATGAGCTGAGAGTTTCTAGAATCACAACTTTATGCCTTGGTTTGGTGGCGGTTTTATTGGGAATCGTGTTTGAAAAGCAAAATATTGCCTTCATGGTGTCACTTGCTTTTGCGGTTGCAGCGTCTGCTAACTTCCCCGTCCTCTTTATGTCCGTGCTTTGGAAAGACTGCACGACCAAGGGTGCCGTGACGGGAGGGTTCCTGGGTTTGATATTCTCAGTTGGTTTGACAGTTGTGTCACCTTCAGTGTGGGAGGCAACTCTTGGTAATCCAAAGGGCTCAGCGCTATTTCCTTTCGCCTCACCTGCCTTGTTCTCTATGACCATCGCTTTTGTGACTATTTGGATCGTATCTATTTTGGATAAAAGCCCAACAGCGCAAAAAGAGCGTGAGGCCTATGCTGCGCAAAGGGTTCGTTCGGAGACAGGATTTGGTGCGTCGGTGTCCTCTGGACACTAGGGGATTGAGGGAGTTTAGGTGGCTTGTTAATATCTAAAACAAGCTAGACAAACCAAACACACATAACACACCTAACAAAAGGCCGACTGTAACAGTCGGCCTTTTTCATGATTTGAAGAAAAACCTGCCAATAAGAAGCCACTTCTCTTGGCTAACTTTGCGTAATCGCTTGAAGTTTTACAAAGGCTAGAGCAGCCATTTCAGCATCATTAAATGCGTCATGCCCTTGTCTAAGCGGCAGTTCAAGATCGGTCATCAAACTTATAAACCTTAGATCGATGTCCGCATTGGCATATTGTTGATAGGGTGGGAGTTGGCTAAATTTATAGTCGTAGTAGATATTGCAGACATCCAGTGCAGTGTTCGGCATTCGAATGCCAAGTAAAGGATAGACAAGTTTGTTTAGCATTGCAATATCAAACTCTGTGTAATAGCCAACCAATGGGCGAGGGCCGATAAATCTTAAAAATTGTTGGATCGCAGTGCTTGCATCCAAGCCTTCCTCCAGATCGCACTCTCTAAGACGGTGCACTTTTACGCTTTCTTTGGAAGGTCCCTGCGAGGGCTTTATCAATAGCTCAAGTCTACGGCTAGTGAGTAATTGCATATTTTTGATGGGTATCGCTGCAATTGAGATAATTTCATCTCGTCTTACATCCAGACCCGTTGTTTCACAATCGATGGCAACAAACTCATTTGGGGGGGGCACATCAAACAAAAAGCTATAAGATGAATCTTTTAAAGAGCGTTTTTGCAGCTTATGGGTAAGTCGCTTGATCCAGCTACTTCGAAGTGGTGTTTGCATTTGCATGGGTCACATTGAATCTAATTTGAATTGTTGAGACAACAAAACCTTAAATC
>Ga0208618_1000606_pt1 | contig 15950 bp, 10 predicted proteins | sample CryBogCBE18Jul08_FD_184585 | JGI IMG/M metagenome (GOLD analysis project Ga0208618, IMG submission 184585) | Freshwater microbial communities from Crystal Bog, Wisconsin, USA - CBE18Jul08 (SPAdes) | ecosystem: Environmental > Aquatic > Freshwater > Lake | place: Crystal Bog, Wisconsin, USA...
TTATTGTTCTGTAAAATACCATATTCTGATATGTTAGATTTAAATTCTGATATATTGAATGCTGGCATTATCTTGTTGCTCTTACTGAATCTTTAAACACTGTTTCTTTTGATGCTTTTTTAAATCTTTCAGTCGGTAACATTAAAGCAGCATCCCAATTTTTCGTTTCAACATTAAGATAGTTACTTCCAACAACATGATCCCAAAGGTACATTTTTAAGCACGGCTTGAAGTAACTTAATTGCGAAGAACTGTTTAATGTTTGATATGAAATTTTTAATTTTGTACTATTGTCATATTTAGTGTTATTAGCAGTCTTGTAGAGATTGTCCATTAATTTTGCACGAAGATATGGTGGCAAATAATGGAGATTAATTCCTAAGAAACCGTTTTCTTTAAAATCTATTGGGAATACTAAAGGGAAAGTATCGTAGTATGGAAGTGTTGCTTTTAACTTTGGGTCATAGAAAAACATATACATCTTGCCAATTGAATTAATATCAAGTTTACTGACGATATTTTGTTTGTCATTCATCATTTTAACAGTATTAACTGTTTTTACTGCTGCCGCTGTATTACGATACCAATCGCGTGAAGACTGTTCCGTTTGGTCTTGCGAATAATATTTTATTGTTGCATTATCAGCAATTTGTTGGAATATGTATGCCATTAAAAGTTAAGCCCCAATTCTCTTTCTGTTATTACGTGAAAAGTCCATCTACGGTCAAAACAATATGAAGCCGCTGCTTTCCATTTCGCATCGTTTTTGCCCCAAGTAGCTACTTCATTAAGGTATTTTCTTGTTACGTTTTTTTGTTTTTCAGGTGGTTTGGTTTGAGAATATGGTTTAATCTCAATCATTTTTGTTTCAATCAAACCTTCTTTATTTTTTATTTTTACTATAAAATCAGGAAAATAACGATGAATTTTACCATCAATAGGTGAACGGTAAGGAACAATAACTTCTTCTGATGACCATTTAATTACGTTTGGGTCATCATCGAATCGCATCATGCATACTAATTCCCATCTAGAACGATAAATAATGTTTGATGGGTTTCCATCATATTTATTTGGATTTTTGGGACGAAATGTACCTTTATATGCCATATCAAAATCTCATCTAAGTAGTAATAAAGTATTTATAGGAAAAATAGAATGGGAAGTTTAATATCAGATATTGGTCAAGATATTTCAAATATTGGTACTGGTATTAGTAATTATGTTGGTTCAGTGCTCAGCGCACCACCTGGATCTGCTGCATCATTTGCTGGCGGTGAACAAATTAAATATCCTATGGATCTTCCAGAAAATTACAATATCAATTTTCAATTCGTAAAATATCAAAGACGTTCTATATTCGAACAACCATCATTTCCAAGAGTTGGTGGCGTTCAACTTCCTATTCCTGTAAATTTGTTAGATAGTCAAAGTATTGATTGGAGACCAGAAGGAGCATCTTTGGCAGTCGGCGCTGCTATTGAAAATGGTTTACAAACGTATCAACAGGGCGGTGGTAATGCAAGTTTAGGAAGCATAGTACAATCTGCAGTAAGCGCTGGTGCAGCTGGTGCAGCTACTGGTATTGCTGGTTCAGTAGTTAATAATTTAGCTGGAAAATTAGGCATTGGTAGTAATGTAACAGCTCAAGGTTATCAATTACTCGGTCTCGCAGAAAATCCATTTTTAACCATGTTATTTAAATCTCCAACTTTCAAAACACATTCTTTTAGTTGGAGATTTGCTCCAAGATCACCACAAGAATCAGATGCTATAGTATCAATCGTCCAAGCATTCAAAACAAATGCTTTGCCAGCATTACAGCCTGGAACTAAAGGTGTATTTTTATCTTATCCGAATTTAGCTTTGATCACATTAACACCAAGCAATTATCTTTATGAATTTAAACCATGCGCTATTACAAATGTAAGCATTAATTATGCTGGAGGTGGAGTTCCTTCTTTTTTCCAAGGAACAAATGCTCCAACATTAATTGATTTTAGAGTTGATCTTACCGAAATTGAATATTGGTTAAGAGATAATATTCTTTCTTCATCAAGCATAGGAGATATAGCTTCAGCTACAGCTGCACAAACAAATGATCAAACTGCTTCACAAACTAATTATACTGGCAGTAATGGTCCTCCAGGATCTAGATAAGGAACAATAATGGCTGAAAGATATTTCGTAAAATTTCCTGTTATCAATTATTCTAATACTGCTGTAATCAATATTATGGAACGAGCAGTAGTATATAATACACCAAAAAATACACCTAATTTTTATTATCCTTTTGATGTTGTTCAAGGTCAAAGACCAGATCAAATTGCAGATCATTATTATTCTGATCAATATATAAGTTGGATGATGTATCTTACCAATGGTATTATTGATCCATATTATCAATGGTATCTTTCAGCTGCAGATTTTAACAATTATATAACATCAAAATATAATACATCTATTCCTGTATTGCAAAATAGTGTTATGTTTTATAGAAATAATTGGTACAATAGTCCAGGAACAATTAGTGTTTCAAATTATAATGCATTAGATCCAAATCTTTATAAATTTTATGAACCGTATTATGATAATCAAGGCAATATTATTTCTTATTTTAGATCTAAAATTGATTGGACAATCAACACTAATTCAATTATAAATTATAGTGCGAATGGTGTGTATGCAAATGGCGCACCGAGTTTTATGGAAGGTGAAATTGTAACGATTAATTTCAATGCTAATTATACTGGTAAAGGTCAGGTTGTAACATCTAACAGTACATCAGTATTAATTAATAATGTTTCCGGAACTCTTTATCCAAATAGCACTGTTATTATTACTGGTAGCAGTTACCTATTTGGCAATGCAAGTTTAACGAATGTTGCATTTACTGCAGTTACTTCTGTTGCTAACAATATACCAGCTATAGAGGCAAGCTATTGGGATCCAGTTTACACTTATGATTATGAAAATGAATTGAACGAAGCAAACAAATCTATAAATTTAGTAAATAAAAATTTAGCTCTTCCAATTTCGAAACAATTGACAAAGATATTAAATGGTTGATAATTACGTTCCAGGTGATATAGCAATAACTTCATTTACTTTGTCCTCTCCTAGAGGATTATTGGATTTAGGTTATGCATTTTCTTCAGCATCAATTTTTGAAACTATTTTTCATCCAGGCACTATTGCTTACATAAAAGTATTAGACACGGATGATCAAATAGGTCAGTTAAAAATCGTAGGCGATGAAACTATCAATTTGCAAATTGAAATGCCTGATGGTACATCTAATGAATTTAATTTCGCATTGTATACTTTAGAAGATGCGAATATGGCAACACAAACGCTCAATTCAAAATTGTATACTTTAAAATGTGTTTCTGAAGAAGCATTACAAGCTAAGACAAATTATGTCCAGAAAAGCTATAAAGGTTTAATATCTGATGCTGTTCAGGATATTCATAAAAATTATTTAAAAAGCACAAAACCTATTACGGTAGAAGATACCAAAGGCAACCAAAATATTGTTGTTCCTCATCACAATCCATTTAAAGCAATTGATATGATGAAAAAAAGATCTATTTCAGATCAAAACAAATCATCACTTTATGTTTATTTCGAAACAAGAGATAATGGAAAACAATCATATACATTTTCTACTATTGAAAAATTATTTAAAAATTCACCAGTAAAAACATTTACTCAAAGTGATTCTATCAATAGTAGCATTTACAATAAGCCTGAAAACAATATTATTTCTTTAGAAATTCCTAAAATTTTCAACACTGTTGATAGAATTAAATTTGGTGGTACAAGACGTGTTACACAATTCGAATATAGAACACATACATATGCATCAAATGATATTGTAACTGATTCGACTCAGTATACTACTGGTGGTAAGGGTTCTTATAATTCTTCTGATTTTAAACAAAAATATCTTACACCAAAAATTCCACCACAATCATTAATTCCAGCTGATACTTCTCAAAGAGCTAATACCCACATTCCTGATAATACAGCAGATTTACAATCATACCTTTCAGCTCTTCTACAAAATAGTTTAAAGATGAGAGTATATGGGGATTTTAATTTAACTCCTGGATCTGTTGTTACAATCAACTTACCTAAAAAAATTGGTACAACAGGTCCAAGAGAAGATGATGAAATGTTAGATGGTAACTTTTTGATATCAAGAATACATCACGACATAGGTTTATTAGGAGAAAGACCAAGATATACATGCGTTGTTGAATGTATTAAAGGTAATCTGGAGAATGGCGTATGACTGAAAGAGATCTTGGACAATCATTTTCTTGGTGGATTGCTGAAGTTGTAAACGTATATGACCCTGATCAATCAGGTCGTGTGCAAATTCGTGTATTTGGCCGTCATGATGATAAAAGTAATATACCTGATGATGACCTTCCATGGGCGTTACCAATGCAACCTGTTACATCAGCTGCATTTGGTAAAATTGGCACTACTCCATTAGGATTAGTAAAAGGTTCAAAGGTTGCAGGTTTTTGGGCTGATTCTGATCATCAATATCCAATCATTATTGGTTCGTTTGGTAAAGCTGGCGAATTTATTGACGGTACAACAAATGACGGTATTCCTCAGGTAGATATTAGTAAAGGAAGCGCACCAGCTCCATCGCAAAATCAAAGCCCTCCTCCATTTATTAATCCATTTAGTTTATTAAATACTGCTCGTTTAGTTATTACTGATATTAATTCTGGAAAATCAGATCCTTCACAATTAACAAATAAAGATGGTGTTAATATAAGAACGGAACTTGATAAAAGTTTTAAACAACCTAATACACCATCGATAGCAAGCGCAGCTCCTGGCCAACACATTCTTGATACAATCAAACAAGTTGATCCTGATAGTAAAAGTGCTTCGCTTCCAAATATGGTAGCAAATTTTTCAAATATTCGTAACATTATATCGATGACAAGTGCACTTGGTCAAACTAATATGATGGGAAATGTTCTTGGTGGTGTTATTGGAAATTTAGCAAATGAATTTGGTTTGACAAATACTATTAGCTCTATTCTAGGTTCTGTTGGGGGAGCTAATCTTGGCCCAATATTAGGAAAAGCATTAAGTATTGGTGTTACTTTAGCAGTATCCAGTGCGGTAAGTAATCATGGAACTACTTCAGCATATACACCACCAAAATCAAATGTTATTGGGCCAAATACGCCTAGACCACCAGCAAATCTTATTGTTAAAGTAGTACCTAACCTTTATATCCAGCAATATTATGCAGCTGTGAGCGATCCATTTCCTGGATATATTCAATGGAAAGGGCCAAATGGCGATTTCGTTTATACATTAAGAAATGGCGAACCTAATTATGCATCTGCTCAAGAACACGTTCAAGCAAATTCTATCGCTTCAATAGGATCTTCTTTTTTACCGCATATTAATTCTGGAAGTTTAACATCTGCAGTTCTTAGTGGATTATTAGTAGGTGGTTTGGCTGGTATGAATGCAGATAGTTTAACAAAAATACTTGGTTCAGGTGTTAATTTATCATCGATGCTTGGGTTAGCAAAAAGTTTACTTACTGGAAATCTTGGTGCTGCAATTACTGGTGTTGTCCAGAATCATTTGCCACAATCGGTTCTTAATGGTTCTATGCAAAACACAATGACAGAATTTACTCAAAATCAAGCAAATTTACAAAAGAAAAAAGATAGCATGCAAGCAGCCCTTACTGATACTCCAGATCAAGCTGATGCTGATTTGATTAATGGTTGTAAATATCTCGCATTGAAAAAATCATATGATGATCAACTTGCTGGAGGAAGTGGCGTTATATCTGAAACAATAACTTCGCCTGACACAGGACAACAATATAATTTAACATTTGTTCCTAGTGCTACTGTTCATGAACCAACTGTAACGAAAATTTAAAATGACAGATTATAATCAAAAACATCCTAAAATTGTATTTGACGGAAAATATCCATATGTCCACGTAACTCAAGATGCTGGCGGTGGACAAACGATCAATAACGTTACTCCTGGATTAGAATCATTTTTTCAAATACAACCATCAGGTTCTTATCACGGTCATGCGGCTGACGGTTCTAAAGTTGAAGCTACTGCAAATGGAACTTGGACATATAGTGGTAATGGACACTCAACAACAGTCGATGGCAATCATGATGTAAAAGTTAGTGGCGGTTCAAGACAAAATCATGATAGTGGTGTAAGCAAAGAAATAAATGGTGATGATTATCATGGCGGTTCAGGTCATCAACTTCATGGAACAACAGATAGTAAATATCACCATTCAAGCGGAGATGTTTTTAATACTATTAATGGCGATTTAGTACAAGACCGTAACGGAAATGTACACGATAATATTGAAGGTGATGAAGTAAGATCAGTTCATGGAAATAGAACTGATATTTTATATGGCGAATGGGGTATAAATAGTCAAGATGGCAATGTCGATATGCAAATCGACTCAGGAAAACTTAGAATAAAAGCGTTTGACACTATCCTTATTGACAGTGATACTTCTATAAAATTACAAGTTGGAAAAGCTAGTATTTTTGTAAATCCATCGAGTATTGTTTTGACTATTGGTAATTCTATTATTGATATAACAAGTGACAATATCGTTATAAACTCTACTACTGTTAATGTTAACGAATAAGGTCTAATATGCCAAGTGTAGTAAGATTAGGGGATACTAGCGATCATGGCGGAGTAGTGATATCATCTGCAGCGGAAACGTATGTTGATGGTATTCTCGTCGCTCGCGCAGGTGATCTTCACAGCTGCCCTATTCCAGGACATGGCATTACACCAATTATTAATGGTTCTGGAAATTTTTATTGCGAAGATGCTGTTACTGCAGTTGTTGGTAGTATATGTTATTGTGGTGCGACAATAATAACAGGTAGTTCTGATACATTAGCTCCATTAGAAGAACCAAGAAATGCAATTGCTCTTGATTCTGGAACCGTTGGAGGAATTATAGGTTAATGGCAAATTTACATATATTCATCCAAGGCCAAATACTTACAGCCAATGATTTAAACAATAACTTCGCAATAGTTGCTAACGGTGGCGGTGGTGGAGGCGGTGTAAACACAGCGCAGCAATATACATTTACAAATGTTATTACGTTTGCTTCTAATCTTGTTGTTAATGCATCTTTAATTGATTCTAGCAATTCCGCTGGTTCTAATGGCCAAGTACTCGCATCAAATGGTACAGCTGTAATTTGGCAATCATTAGGTTCTGTTGGTGTTAATACAAGTGCACAATATACTTGGTCTAACACTCAAACATTTACCAATACAATTACATTCAATTCAACGATTAATGGAACAGCAAATAATTCATTATACATTGGTGGATTAGCTGCTGCTAACGTAGTAAGTAATGCACAGTTAACTGCTAATTTAGCTTTGTACAGTAACACAGCATTAATGCTAGCTAATGATGCTACTACTTATAGTAACGCTGTTGCATATGTAACAGGTCAATCGTTTGTAAATTCAAGCCAGCTTACAAGTAATCTTGCTAACTATCAAACAATTGTTGGATTAGCTGCTAACGTAGCTACAATGACCTCTAATAATTCAAATTATCTTGGTGGCATTGCTGCGGCTTCATATGTTCAAAATACTGATAGCAGAACTTTATCTGGTAACTTAGTAATTTCTGGCACTTCATTTAATCCAGCAAGCAATACCGTTCTTCTTGGTAATTCTTCTGCATTATGGGTTATATCAGCAAATTCTCTTACTGCCAATTCAGTAGTTTCAAATACTTTATACACCAATGGTATGATCGCTAACTCTAGTGGTTTGTATCCCATTTCAAATACTGTTGGGTTCAATTTAGGTAGCACTACAAATCGTTGGGCTATTGTTTCTAACGGTATAATTTCATCTGGTACCAGTACATTTACTTCAGGCCTTACAGTTTCTGCTGGTTCATTTAACTTTTCTGCTGCTGCTGGAAATTTTTCTGCTAATAGTCAAACTACAGGTTTTATAACTATTGGTGGACCATTGCAAACTGGTCCAATTTCTATTGGCACTTCTACAGCTAACCAAGTAGTAAATATCGCTACAGGTTCAACTACTTCTGGCAATGTTAAAATATTAAACATCGGTACAGCTGGTGCAGCTGGATCACAAACTAATATTACTATCGGCACTAATTTAGCAAACTCTGCTGTTGTTGTTTATTCAAATTCTGTATTTTTCAGCAATGATACTATTGTAATTAGTCAAGGCAATTCTTCAGTTAATACTACTATCAACTCAACATCATTTAGTGGTATTGCTAATAATACGTTGTTTGTTGGATCAATAGCAGCTGCTAACGTAGTAAGTAATGCTCAATTAATAGCCAATCTTGCATTATACAGTAACACGGCGCAAATGTTGGCTAATAATGCTACTACTTACAGCAATGCTGTATCATATGTCACAGCGCAATCATATGTTAATACTGCTCAACTTACTGCTAATCTTTCTACTGTATATTCGAATGCTATAAATGCGTATACAAGTAATAATACAATTTATACTGGTAATAATACATTTAATGGCACTAATACCACATTCAATGCTAATGTGATTGCTAATAATTTAACAGTTACTGGTATACTTTCACTTACTGGCAATACAGTTATTAATGGTGCAAACAATCTTATTGTTGAAAATGCTACGATTACATTACATACTCTCGCGAATGGTGCTCCATTAACATCAGACGATGGTTTAAATGTTGGTATCGTTATGAACTATTATAGCGGTGCTGATATTAGTGCATTCCTTTCACGCGACCATTCTACTGGATATCTAGCTTTTTATTCAAATTCTACAACAACTGGCAATTCTGTTGTTGGTGGAGCACTTGGTACAATTCAGGCAAATACATTTGCTATTGGCAATGCTACTGTAAATGCGACAATCAATGCTACAAATTATAGCCAAACATCAAATAATACATTGTATGTTGGTACGGTAACGGCTGCTAACGTAGTAAGTAATGCTCAATTAGTTGCTAACTTGGCATTGTATAGCAATACAGCCCAAATGCTAGCTAATGATGCTACCACTTACAGTAATGCTGTATCATACGTTACAGCACAATCATTTGTAAATACAAGTCAGCTTTCTAGTAATCTTGCTAATTACCAAACTACGGCTGGTTTAAATGCTAATATTGCATCATATTTACCAACATATACTGGCATTGTTAATGCAGCTTCTTTTAAAGCAAACGTATACGGAACTGCTGCAGGTGGTGCGCTTGTAAATACTACTGCAGTCGCTGTTGGTAATTCAATCGCTAATGTTATTATTGGTTGGAATGGCACAGATTTTTCATTAGCAGAATTTGTTACTAATTCAAACAATTTTAACGAAGTTGTTGTTTGGAATGCAAACACTGGCAATAATGCTTCATCAGATTTCGTTGTTAATGATACTGGCGGACCAGCGCCTACTAATTTAAATTATATCGATCTTGGCATCAATGGAAACGGTTTCAGCCAATCAACTTGGACTATCAATGGACCATCTGATGGTTATTTGTATACTGGTAATACTAATCTTTCAATTGGTACAGCTGGTGCTAATTATATTAATTTCTTTACAGCTAATACTCTTGCTGTTAACGAAAGAATGCGAATTGCGCCATCAGGTAATGTTGGTATTAATAATACTAATCCACAGGATAAATTGTCAATTAATGGTACAACTTATTTCGGTGGCAACGTAAAAATTGGTACTGGTATTTCGTTAATAGATTCTACTGGTGTACAAGGTAGTGTTGGTCAAGTACTTACATCAAATGGTGCGGGCAATGTATATTGGTCAAGTGCTGCAAGCGCATATATTGGAAACAATACAAGTTACACTGGTAATAATACATTCGGTGGAACCAATACAGTATTTAATTCGAATGTAACATTTAATGCTGCTTTATATACTGCCAATCTTATTTTTACTGCTGCTATCAGTTTAGATGGCGGTACTTTCTAATAAATACATCAAATTGATACCTCGGTATATACCGTTAAAGAGGATGCCATATGGCTAATACGATATTTCAAGTTAAGAGAACAACTGTAGCTGGTAGACAACCTAACACTACAAATTCAAGCAATGGTCAATATATTAATCCAGGTGAATTAGCACTTAATCTTGCTGATGGTATTTTATATTCATCAAATGGCAGCGCTCTCATTTCAATTGGTTCGAATCAATCTAATGTGACATCAAACAATGTTACATCAAATACAATCAACTCGAATACTATCAGCGCCAATAATATTACTCTCAATCAAGGTATCAGCGTAGGTAACAGCACAGTTAATAGTTCTATTAATGCTATTGGTTTGTTCGCAGGTAATAACACCGTAAATTCTGTCATTAATACTACATTCATTGCTGTAAGTAACCCAACAAATAATTCTGAAATTTCTCCAATTATTATCTTCAGTGGTAATAGCACTGCTAATGCACAGTTTAATCTTAATGCGTTTTCAGAAGCATTAACTGTAAATACGTATGCTTATGACGGCTCAAATTTAACTATCTACACAACAACAAATACAAATTTCGTTGCTCCTACAAAAGGTCAGTATGTAACATTTGCTAGTTTGCCAGGAGCTGCAGCTAAATTTAATAATACATACGAAGTTTCTGGTATAATTGCTGCAAATGGATTTACTGTATATACTCCTTTAGCTGCTAATATTTCTTCAGTACAAAGAACTTCTGGCGTAGCTACTGTTGTTACTACAACGCCTCATGGATTTAATGCTGGTGATACTGTAACAGTTGCTGGCGTTCCACCAGATCCAAATTATTCTGCTTTAACATATGACGGTACATACACAGTTGCAACCGCTCCTAGCCCTAATATTTTAACATACGCAAATTTTCCATCAATCGTAAATACTATTTCAAGTTTTTGGACAGCTGGTGGAGCAAGTAATTTACATTTTAATACACCATCACCACATGGGTTGGCAAATGGTATGTATGTTAATATTCCAGTATTTACAGATTCTGGAACAACAACTATTACAGGTATGTCATTTGATCCAATTTTTGGTTCTACAAATGCATATTTTTCTTTATCAGCGCCATATCCTTTTAATGGAACTCAAAATGTTGTAGTTACTTCTACTTCAACAAATGTTTATTCTGCATCAGTAAGTTCATTTAAAGCTGTAGGAACATCTTTATCTTTACTTAATAATCAGCTTACGGTTTCGATGCCAGCTCCACATAATCTTGATGTTGGATCTTTCATACAATTTAATGGTATTACTTCTGGTTATGTCAACACAGCATTAACTTCATTTACTGGTACTGTTTCTAGTACAACACTTACTGTAACTGCAATTAATTCGAATTATACAATAAGTCTTGGTCAAATTATAAGTGGCGGATCTATTACATCTGGAACTTACATTACAGGATATGGAACAGGTACAGGAAAAACAGGAACTTATACTTTAAGTTTGCCAGCAACTGTATCATCACCAACAACTATTACTTCGACCAGTGTTTCATTAGTTTATCTTTTGAATAATAAAATTTACAGTATCACAAGTGTTCCTAGTTCAAATCCAAATAATTTTAACATTACATTGCCAGGAACACCGACATCTTCTAATTATTCTTATTATTCTACAACAGCAGTAACAGGTACTTCTGCGAATGCGTATGTCCAAATACCAGCAAATTTAGGTTTAACAACATCATTATCGCCTGCAGGAAATGGTTCAGATTTTTCTGGCCAAAGTTCATTCCCTTATACTGGTGCTTCTGCTTCAAGTAATACTTTTGTTAAATTTAATATTGCAGCTTCTGCAAATTCGCCATATGGCACGGCTGCATTATCTGGCACTTCTGGAACAATTCCTCTACCAAGATGGAAATATATCTTACAAGGAACAAGTGTTGTTAGTGGAACAAGTACTTTGTATGGTTCATCTTGGGCATTAACAACATCTTCATTTACTGGTTCTATTTCTGGAACAACACTTACTGTTACTGGATCACCAACAGGTACTATTGCGATTGGTCAATACCTTACTGGTTCAAACGTATTAAATGGAACATATATCGTCAGTGGTAGTGGAACTAGCTGGGTTGTTAACCAATCGCAAACAGTTGCATCTACAACTATTGCTGGTAATGCATTTACAGTATCTGGTCATTATCATCCATTTACTACAGGACAATGGGTTTATTTTTATGCAAATCCAGGAATTTATACTAGCGGTGGCGCGAATATTCCTTCAGCATACATCGGTAGTTCTATCGGTGGTTGGGTCTTAATAACAAATACTTCAGGTTCTGGAGCTACTGCTGCATTTACAATTGGTAATGGTATTACTAATTTAGGATCATATACTACTGGATTTATTCCAGGTAATATTTCTTTTGCGGGTTCTATTTCTGGAATGTCATTTACAAGTGGCATTCAAAGAGGTCCATATACAGGAGTTTTAGTAAGTAATACAGTTGCGAATAGCACTGCTAATTCTTTTGATATTGCTCCAAATAGCACAGATATAGCTTACACATTAGCATCTGGTTCATTAGGTTCGCCAAAAACTTTTAGTGGTTTAACTGTAACTTATAATACTGATAGAGCAGTTACATATCCAGCAACATCTACATTAAAATATGCGAATATAGCGACAACTAATGCTGTTTCTGGAACGGTTTCAGCATATAATTCAATTTATATGGAAGTTGCAAATTCTTCAACAGCTGTTAGAGTAACACCTTCTACGATTTATACTGGAAATAGTACTGCGAATATATTTGCAAATTCTTCATCAATGACAATTTCCGGAACTAATAATTCATTACAATTACAAACAAGCCAAATTACAATTGGCACTTCAGTAAATGGTTTATTAGATCCAACACAAAATTCATATTTTGCTAATAGTTCTGTGTTTAGATTGGGTGGTGGAACATCAAAATATGTTTTATTCCAAGCAGGTCAAGCTACTGTTTACGGTTCTAATCTTGTTATTGGTACTGAAATAGCAAACATTAGCATGAATCAAAGTAACCTTATTATTTCTTCAAATAGTGTAGTTACTTCTATCAATTCAAACAATGCTACATTCGGTGGTGATGTTGCTATTACTGGCGGTTTAATTGTCAACGGTTCTTATGGTAATAGTGGTAGTGTATTAATTAGTACTGGAACAAATACGTATTGGGGCAATGTTCCAGGCCTTGATACAACACAAAATTATAGTTTTTCTGGTGGCTTATCATTATACTCAATAACAAATGTATTAAGTGCTGCTATTAATTTTTATGATGATATTGGAAATTACCAAACTGCAGCTGCAAATGGATTATCATTAGCAGATACTAATGGATTTACTACATTAATTAATGCTAATACAATTACAATATCTGATAATAATACTATTGCTAATGCCGCAGTAATTACGCCAACTTCAATGTCTATTGGCAATTCAAGTGTAAATACACAAACTAATGCAACTCATTTCTTTACTGGCAATAGTACTGTATATGGTTATGGCAATTCTACAGCTGACGTTTTAGTTAGCCCATCAGGTAATCTTACCTTAACTCCAACATCGATCTCAATTGTTAATACTACCTCTAACTTTTTTGTTGTAAATGCATCTGGTGTTTTTACAAATACTATTATTAATGCTACTTCTGTTTATATTAATTCTACCAATCAGGTTGCAACGTTGCAAGTTGGTATGGGTGACTCGAGCGGAGGCGCGACTGCATGGGATAAAACATATTCTATATTTGGTCCACCAACATTAACAACAACAACTCCAGCTCTTGGTATAGGTTGGAATAGTGCTGGTGGTTATGGTGAAATTATTTCATCTCATCCAGGAAATAGTTGGAATGGATTAAAATTAAAAGGAAATTTAGTACAGCTATATTATATGGCTACTGCTGGTAATACATCAACAGAAGGTTTCAGATTAGATACTGGTTCAGGTAATGTCGGTATCGGTAATACTGCACCTGCTGATAAATTATCGATTAATGGTACAACATATCATGGCGGCAATGTAAAAATTGCTGCTGGTATTTCTATTATTGATTCTACTGGTTCGCAGGGTACTGTCGGTCAAGTACTAACTTCAAACGGATCTGGTAACGTATATTGGGCAGCTGGAGGTAGCGGTTCAGTTAATACTGCAGCTCAATATACTTGGACTAATACTCAAACATTTAGCAACGTAATTACGTTTACTGGCAACGTAATTATGAGTGCTTCTAATAACGTAATTAATGCTACATCATATACAGTAGGTACAGCATTTGTAGCTAATTCTACTGGCGTTTATACAACTGGTATCGCAAATGCTTCTTCGTTTACTACAACTGGCAATGCCAATGCTGTTAATTTTTATGCTGGCGCTAATTTAATTGTTAATAGCAGTAATATTTTATGGACTGGTAATACTACAACATCTCCAACTATTTCATTAGCAAATACTGGTTTGTTTACAATTGGTAATAATAGTACAACTCAAACAACATCAAAAATTAGTGTTGCTAATTCTGCTGGTAACGTAACAATTTCTTCTGGCATCGTAAGTATTAATGCTACAGGTTCTATATCTGGTGCTAATTTATCTACGACTACTAACGTAGCTACAATTGGTACATCTGCATATTTTGTATCTAATGGTAACGTAGGTATTGGTACTTCAATTCCTGGATATGCATTACATGTTGTTAGTGGAAATGCTGCAAGTCCTGCATATGCTGCTATCCAAAATCCTAGTAATTATAATTCAGCATTAGAACTTTTAGATGCTGGAGCTACAGGTTGGTCCGTTGGTACTTATAATACTCAATTTTATCTTTACAACACAGCAAATCGATTTACTATAGATGTTAATGGTAATGCATCGATACCTGTTACTCTTGCTGTAGGAACAACAGGAACATCATCATATACTTTACAAGTTAATGGTACTGCTTTTGTAAATACATCACTTGCAGTCGGCACTTCAGTTACGGCTAATGCTACGGGTGTTTATACAACTGGCACAATAAATGCAGCTTCTTACACTGTTGGTTCTGTAATTACTGCTAATAATAATGGTATTTTTACAACTAACGTAGTAAGTGCTATATCTCATTATACTACTGGCGGTACATTCGTTGCTAACAATACCGCCCTTTATGTTAACTCAGCGATATTTCTTGCAGGTTCTAATGGCACTGCTGGTCAAGTTCTTACTTCTAACGGAACAAGTAATGCATATTGGGCATCTGTAACTGCAACGATTAATACTGCAGCTCAATATACTTGGTCTAACACTCAAACATTTTCTGCCAATCAAACAATATTTACCAGTACTAACGCATCTCCTAATGCTATAGCTGGTTCTATTATTACTTACGGTGGTATTGCTGCAAACGGAAATATATACACTGCGGGACATATTGGTTATGCCAACTCAGCTGGTGCTAATCAGGCATATACATATTACAATGCAATAACAAATTCAATTGACACGGTATTTGGATAATGATAGTTACTAGATTAACAAGTAATGGTATATTTTACGCTTTAGGATATTTCGATGAAGTAACAGGTACATCTGGACCTGCCTCAAAAACATACAGTAATGGTGCTTTTTTAATTTCAGGAAAATTCGATGAAGTATCAGTATTAACTGGTGCAGCTTCTAGACTTTACAGTAATGGAACTTTTTTAGTATCTAATTATTTCGATGAAGTAAATTTAGCTACTGTTAATGCTCATGTTTTAATAGTTGCAGGCGGTGGCGGCGGTGGTACAGGTATTGGTGGTGGCGGCGGTGCTGGTGGTTTAGTTGATATACCAGCAATTAATTTACAATATGGAACTTCATATACAATTACTGTTGGTAATGG
>Ga0208618_1000608_pt1 | contig 15909 bp, 12 predicted proteins | sample CryBogCBE18Jul08_FD_184585 | JGI IMG/M metagenome (GOLD analysis project Ga0208618, IMG submission 184585) | Freshwater microbial communities from Crystal Bog, Wisconsin, USA - CBE18Jul08 (SPAdes) | ecosystem: Environmental > Aquatic > Freshwater > Lake | place: Crystal Bog, Wisconsin, USA...
ATTATGCAGCTCGCTTGTGTTCTCAACCACACGCATATGCTCGCCTTGCCGACCGCTATAGCCAAGCTCTGCAATGGCGGATGTCGCATCGCTCATCAAACGCGCTTTATAGGCAGGGTCCGTCCAGGCTTTGGCCACAACGCGCGCGCCATTACGCGGTCCGATCTTCGTCTCATAAGTCTCGATGATGGCATCCAACGCTGCAGGGTCGATATAACCCTTTTGCGTCAGAATAGTTTCGAGCGCGCGAACGCGTAACGCAGCCTCTGATAATTCAGAGCCGTGATCATGGTCGTGGTCATGCGTGTGTGTCATGCCAATAGTTTGGCCGGTGTCGAGCCATAGAGCAAGATGGCTTTAGGATAAAAACTTAGGCCGCCACAGTTTTAGCGTCAGCGCATTCATCACCACGCTTACGCTCGAGAGTGCCATCGCAGCACCCGCAAAGACGGGGGATAAATAGCCAAATGCCGCGAGTGGTATACCGATTACATTATATGCTAAGGCCCAAAAGAGGCCCGAGCGTATCGTGAAAACGGTACGCCGAGCGAGCGATATGGCTGCAGCAGCAAGGCGCGGATCTGGACGCATTAAGGCGATGCCTGCCGTTTCTAGGGCGATATCTGTTCCGCTACCCATGGCTATACCAAGATCGGCCATTGCAAGCGCTGGTGCATCGTTCACACCATCTCCCACCATGCCAATAAGGACGCCTTTAGCCTTCAGGGCGGCAATGATATCGGATTTGCCTTCGGGCCTTACCTGGGCATGGATCTCTTGAATTCCAAGTCCCTCGGCGATGCGTTTGGCAGCACCTTTGCTGTCGCCTGTCACCATGACGGATTCGATCCCGATGCTCTTTAACATCTGAATAGCCGCAGCACTTGTATCCCGCGCCGGATCCGCAAAGGCCAAAAGGCCAATCAGGCGCTTTCGATCGGTATCGGCTAGGTAACTCAGGCCGCAACCTTCTGCATTAAGGCGATCCGAACGTGCTTTCACGCTTGTAAGGTCGATCCCGGATTCAAGCAGTGCAGTTGCATTGCCAAATAAAAACCGCTCGCCGCTGACGGTGCCGATAATACCGCCAGAAATTAATTCAAACCCCGATACGCTCGGCAAGGCTGCCATGCCACGCAATTGCGCTTCATCGCGAATGGCACGAGCAAGCGGGTGAGAACTTCCTGATTCAAGCGCTGCCGCAATCACCAGTACCATTGCAGGATCACCACCTTCAACAGCCATAATAATAGGCTGACCGGTTGTCAGCGTCCCTGTCTTATCAAAGGCCATGAGCGTGATGTGAGCTGCACGCTCCAAAGCCGATGCATCACGGATCAAAATACCGTGTTTGGCCGCAACGCCCGTTCCCGCGATAATGGCCGTGGGTGTCGCAAGGCCAAGCGCGCAAGGACAGGCAATCACAAGAACGGAAACAGCATTGATTAAGGAGGTCTCATACCCTGCACCATAGAGAAACCAACCTATTCCGGTAACTGCCGCAATGATCAATACCACAGGTACGAAGATGGCACTCATGCGATCAACCAGCGCTTGCACAGGTGCTTTTGATGCTTGCGCATTGGCCACCAAGCGAATGATGCGGGACAGCATGGTTTCAGCGCCAATCGCTTGTGTTTCAATCACAAGACGTCCATCGAGATTGGTCGTTCCGCCAATGACGATCGCCTCTTTTGCCTTTGTGACAGGTAGGCTTTCGCCTGTTACCATGGATTCATCTAGGCTGGCTGCGCCGTCCCTTATGACACCATCAACAGGAATGGTTTCGCCCGCCCGCACGAGCACAAAATCACCGACTCGAATGGTATCAAGCGCCACTTCCGTCTCAATTCCATTTTCAATTTTTCGTGCTGTCGCGGGCCGAAGTCGGCCAAGTGCGGCGATAGCCGATGCCGTCTCTGCAGTGGCACGTTCTTCGAGCCATTTACCGAGTAGAACAAACGCGATCACAATCGAAGAGGATTCAAAATAAAGATGCACCATCGCCATCGGCATGGAAGGTCGCAGCCATAGATAGAGACTAATGCCATAGGCGGCGCTGGTGCCAAGGGCTACCAGCAGATCCATCGTCGCGACCCCACTCCGAAGGGCTTTCCACGCTGACTTATAAAATCGCCAACCAAGACCAAACTGTACAAGGGTCGCCAAGGTAAATTGCGCCTCGGGTGGCGGCATGACGTCGATACCAAAGAGCATGCCGACCATACCAAGTATAAATGGACTCACGATAACAAAGGCCAACAGAGCCGCCACCCGCGCCTTTTTCTCCCGTTCGGCCGAGCGCTTGGCTTCCCCGGCACGATTGCTTTCAAGAATTAGGCTTGCACCATAACCTATATCGTCCACTGCAGTGATTAGGTTTTCGGGAATGGCTTTCCCCTCGATCCGCGCGCTTTTTGTCGCGAGATTGACCGATGCCGATGTCACACCCGGCACGGCTAGGAGCGCTTTTTCAACGCGGGCGACACAGGAGGCGCAAGTCATGCCATCAATGGCAAGCGAAACCGATGGTGCATGGAATGGGACTGAGCTTGGCTGGTTCATAGTTCAGAACATAGCAACTCCGCCTGTCTTTTTCCACTTGATAGGGTGCTTATGCAACGCAGCTCTGCTTTCAATGCTTTGACAAAACGCGATAATCCATGTTGGCTTACGGACAAAATGAAGATGCTGAAGGAAACGCTATGCCTAATTTTGCCGCCAATTTGACCATGATGTTCACCGAGCACGCCTTTCTGGATCGTTTTTCGGCAGCAGCGGATCAAGGCTTTGCGGCGGTGGAGTATCTATTCCCCTATGAGCATTCCCCGGATGCGATCGCCAAACAATTAGAGACCAATAAACTGACGCAAGCCCTGTTCAATATGCCGCCCGGTGATTGGGCCAAAGGCGAGCGTGGCGTCGCAGGTATACCGGGCCGTGAGCAAGAATTTCGTGAAGGGGTTACAACGGCCTTGCGCTATGCGGAAGCTACCGGTGTTAAGCGGTTACATATGATGGCCGGTATGACGGATCTTAAAGATGCAAACGCAATGGCAACCTACCGCGCTAATATTGCTTATGCCGCTCAGGCACTTGCTGCTAAAGGTTTGGACTTATTGCTTGAGCCGATTAATGGCCGCAACATGCCGGGCTATGGGCTGAACAGTTTTGATCTTGCGGCTGAGATCATTTCGGAAATAAATCTCCCTAATCTCAAATTGCAATTCGATATTTATCACTGCCAGATCCTTCATGGTGATGTGACAATGCGGATGCGCGCGCTGCTGCCAATGTCGGGTCATGTCCAGATTGCCAGCGTCCCATCGCGGCACGAACCGTCGGGCGAGGAATTGAATTATCCCTTCCTGTTCGACGAACTTGATCGCCTCGGCTATCAGGGCTTTGTCGGCTGCGAATATAACCCGAAGGCCGGAACCGTTGAAGGGCTTGGATGGTTCGCGCCCTATCGTCGGACCTGATCGAAAGAGCGACGTCTGCCCAAATTTTCAGCTTTGAACGCGCGGCGCTCCCGCCTATCTATGAGGCATGGTATTTTTCGGTAGAAAGCGGGTTTTCGGCGAATGACGGCTGCGGTTTCGATATTTTCAGAGCGACCGCGCGCGGATGCCATTCTCCCCGGAATGATCCGGGCGAAGGGGAACATCCAATGTAGGTTTACCGCCAATCCCCGGCGAACCGAGGCGTCGGAGCTCTATGAGGCAGGTGGTTATAGGATGAAGTTCCCCAAAGGGGACTTATGCGAAGGAGTTATCATCAATACGGGCGGTGGTATGGCAGGCGGTGATTCCCTGCACGTCGAAATTTCGCTCGATGCCGATGCTAAAGCCGTGGTTTCCACCCAGTCGGCTGAAAAAATCTATCGCGCACAGAGCGAGCCTTCCTCGGCGTCTATACAGATTTCGCTTTCTGAGCGCTCGCAATTGGCTTGGCTACCCCAAGAAACGTTGCTGTTTTCCGGTGCAAAACTCCATCGTTATTTTCGGGCTAATATGTCGTCCTACGCTACGCTTACTGTGTTTGAGGGGGTCATCTTTGGCCGCGGGGCGATGGGTGAACGGATTACGGAAGGGGCCTTTCGCGACAGTTGGCGGATCAAGCGCGATCAAAAGCTCGTCTTTGCCGATGAGGTCGCTTTAGAAGGAAATATGGCCGATCGCCTTGACCGACCTGCTATTGGCGCGGGCGCGCGGGCGATTGCAACCTTCTTGCATATTGCGCCCGATGCGGAGGCTAGGCTTGACGAAGCAAGAGCTGCGCTTGAAACTTCTTTATGCCAGTGCGGAGCGAGCGCGTGGAATGGAATGCTGGTTGTGCGGTTTGCAGCTGTTGAACCAGAGGTGCTCCGGCAATCGGCAACCCGCTTTTTAAATCAATTCCGCGCGGTTCCTGTGCCGCGCGTCTGGCAATGCTGATCGATAACAAAGGACGTTTAAGATGATTTTATCGCCCCGTGAAAAGGATAAGCTCCTCGTCTCGCTTGCAGCCATGGTGGCACGAAACAGGCTTGAGCGGGGCGTTAAGCTCAACCATCCTGAGGCGATTGCTCTCATCACGGATTTTGTGATTGAAGGCGCGCGGGATGGTCGCTCGGTTGCTGAATTAATGCAGGCCGGTGCCCATGTGATCACGGCCGATCAAGTGATGGATGGCATCGCCGATATGATCCACGATGTTCAAGTGGAGGCGACGTTTCCCGATGGGACCAAACTCGTCACCGTCCACAATCCAATTCGCGGCGGACATGGCGCGGTGATACCTGGCGAAGTGATGACCGAGCCGGGGGATATTTTGATGAATGAAGGTCGTGAGACAGCGACGTTATCCGTATCCAATACAGGTGACAGGCCGATTCAGGTGGGCAGCCATTATCATTTCTTCGAGACCAATCCTGCCTTGTCCTTTGATCGGGCAACCGCACGCGGCATGCGGCTTGATATTCCAGCCGGAACAGCGGTGCGCTTCGAACCCGGCCAGAGCCGCGAGGTGCGCTTGGTCACCCTTGCCGGCAAGCGGGAAGTCTACGGCTTTCGTCAAGATGTGATGGGCAAACTTTAAGCAGCGATCGATAAAGGACAACGACAATGACAACCACTCTTTCCCGCGCTGCCTATGCCGATATGTTTGGCCCCACCACAGGGGACCGTGTTCGTCTTGCTGATACGTCTCTGATCATCGAAGTTGAAAAGGATTTTACCATCTATGGCGAAGAGGTAAAATTTGGCGGCGGTAAAGTTATCCGTGACGGCATGGGTCAAAGCCAGGTTACCAATAAAGATGGCGCGGTCGATACCGTCATTACCAATGCCTTGATCGTCGACCATTGGGGCATTGTAAAAGCCGATGTAGGTCTGAAAAATGGCCGGATCGCGGCCATCGGCAAAGCAGGCAATCCAGATATTCAACCGGGGGTCACCATTATTATTGGGCCCGGCACCGATGTGATTGCGGGTGAGGGCAAGATTTTAACGGCAGGCGGCTTCGATACCCATATTCATTTCATTGCTCCGCAGCAGATTGAACATGCTCTAATGTCGGGTGTGACATCACTTCTCGGTGGTGGTACGGGCCCTTCGTCCGGTACTAATGCAACAACATGCACACCGGGCCCATGGCATATGGCACGGATGATTGAAGCTGCCGATGCCTTCCCGGTCAATGTTGGTTTTTCTGGCAAAGGTAACGCAGCGCTTCCCGGATCGCTCGTTGAAATGATTGAAGCAGGAGCGTGTGCTCTAAAGCTTCATGAAGATTGGGGCACGACTCCCGCTGCGATTGATAACTGCCTAGCGGTTGCCGATGATTACGATATTCAAGTGATGATTCACACGGACACGTTGAATGAATCAGGCTTTGTCGAAGACACCGTAAAAGCTTTTAAAAACCGTACTATTCACGCCTTCCATACCGAAGGTGCGGGCGGTGGCCACGCGCCGGATATTATTAAGGTCGCGGGCTTAAAAAACGTACTTCCTTCTTCGACGAATCCAACCCGTCCGTTCACCGTCAACACGCTTGATGAGCATTTAGATATGTTGATGGTATGCCATCATTTGGATAGCAGCATTCCGGAAGATTTAGCTTTTGCTGAAAGCCGCATTCGCAAAGAAACCATTGCAGCAGAAGATATTTTGCACGATATAGGCGCTCTATCAATGATGTCATCCGACAGCCAAGCGATGGGACGTTTGGCAGAAGTGATTACACGCACATGGCAAACGGCCGACAAAATGAAAAAGCAGCGCGGTTCATTGCCCGGCGATGGTCGCGCCGACAATCATCGTGTTAAGCGTTACATTGCAAAATATACAATCAATCCTGCGATAGCTCATGGCGTATCGAACCATATCGGTTCGGTTGCGGTCGGTAAATTGGCTGATCTTGTTTTATGGTCGCCAGCATTTTTTGGCGTGAAGCCTGATATGGTTATAAAGGGTGGCGCTATCATCGCCGCACAAATGGGTGATCCAAATGCATCCATCCCAACGCCACAACCTGTTCACTATCGCCCCATGTTTGGAGCGTTTGGAAAAGCGTTAACATCAACTTCGGTTGTGTTTGTTTCTAAAGCGGCCATCGCAAATGATCTTCGCGGTAAATTAGGAACAGTGAAGGACATGGTTGCTGTCGAGAATGTACGCGGCGGTATTTCGAAAGCATCGATGATTCATAACGATGCAACGCCCGACATTCGGGTCGATCCAGAAACCTATACGGTAACTGCCGATGGCGAGCTTCTGGTTTGTGCCCCGGCGACAGAGCTGCCCATGGCTCAGCGCTACTTCCTTTACTGATTTATCGTTATTCACCTCAAACCTGCTTTTATGTATCACTTATCGTTCGATTTATCTCAACCACTGTCCTTATTCACCTGAAAGTGCTCTGCCATTATGCAAACAGCCAGTTCTATTACTCGAAAAGCAGCCGTTAAGGCCGAAAAAATTGTCGATTCCGTCAGCCTCGACCACGAAGGACGGCATCGCCGCCGGATCGTTTTAAAGGGTGAAAAGGGCCTCGAATTTTTGCTCGATTTAGATAAAGCAACGGTGCTAAATGATGGAGATGCCGTCAAGCTTGAAGATGGCTCACTCGTTTTGATTAAAGCTGCACCACAGACGCTTTTAGAAGTTCGTTCTGAAAATCCTTTGCGGCTTTTAAAAACAGCCTGGCATATCGGCAATCGACACACACCATGTGAAATCACCGTAGAAGCTTTGTATCTTGAAGACGATCATGTTCTTGCGGAAATGATACGTGGCTTAGGTTGTTCAACCTCAATCGTATCGCGTCCATTCCAACCGGAACGTGGAGCTTATGATGATCATGGACATTCACATGGACATCATGGTCACGCACATGGTCATTCACATGATCATCATGATCATCATGATCACAGTCATAATCATTCTCACAGCCATCATCATACTCATGAACATAATGAGGCTCATGTTCACGACGAAAATTGCAACCATGATCACAATCACGATCATGGTCATGCTCATTCGCATAAACATGATTGAGGGGAATGCACTTCCATTGCTTGTCTGGCTTTCGCCCTCCTTTCCGGTGGGTGCCTTTGCTTATTCCCATGCTTTGGAATGGGCTGTTGAATCAGGCGATGTTTCTGATCTTGAAAGCTGCAAGGCTTGGATTGCTGATCTATTAGAATATGGCTCTGGTCGGACGGATTCCATCCTTTTAGCGCACGCATGGCATGCGGCGGTAAAAAAGGATGGAAGCGCAATTCTGGAATTGGCTGAATTAGCGCTTGCTTTACAGCCATCAGCTGAGCGCCATCTTGAAACTGTAACACAGGGTAATGCTTTTCTTACTGCTTCTGCGGCCGCATGGCCAAGTGAAAAATTAGATTTCTTACGACATCATGTTACAGGCGATGTTGCGTATCCTATTGCTGTTGGTGTTGCTGCTTCAGGTTTTAAGATTCGGTTACAAAATACGTTGGAATCTTTTCTTCTCGGTTTTGTTGCCAATTTAGTTTCTTCCGTTATTCGTTTGGGGCCCTTAGGGCAAACGAATGGACAAAAAGTAATTGCTCATTCGTTAGAGCTGGTATGCCGCGTTGCGGAAGAAGCAGCTCATTCAAAACTTACGGATATTGGAAATTCAGTATTCAGGTCCGATATAGCATCCCTTCGACACGAAACCCAATATACGAGGTTATTTCGCTCATGACACGATCTTCTCATGGACCATTACGCGTTGGAATCGGTGGGCCCGTTGGTTCCGGTAAGACTGCATTGACGGAAGCTCTTTGTAAGCGTTTCCGTGAGATATATGATTTATGTGCAATCACCAATGATATCTATACAAAAGAAGATGCGCGGTTGTTAACTGTAGCAGGCGCATTACCGGAAGATCGTATTATGGGAGTGGAGACGGGAGGCTGTCCGCATACGGCTATTCGTGAAGATTGCTCATTAAATTTAGCAGCAATCGATACGATGAACCGGAAATTTCCAAACCTTGATCTTATTTTAATTGAGTCTGGTGGAGATAATTTAGCAGCGACCTTTTCCCCTGAACTCGCCGACTTGACAGTTTACGTGATTGACGTTTCTGGCGGTGAAAAAATTCCCCGTAAAGGTGGGCCGGGTATCACACGTTCGGATATTTTAGTCATCAATAAAATTGATCTCGCGCCTTTTGTTGGGGCAAGTTTAGAGGTTATGGAGCACGATGCCAAACTCATGCGTAAAGACAAGCCTTTTGTCTTTACAAATGTCCGCGATGGTACGGGTGTCGATATCGTTGCCGATTTTATTGAAAAAGCGGGTGGATTAAAACGCCGCTAATTAAACCAATTGAGCAGCGCGAGGGTCATGAGCAGAAAGGCGGTGTAAAAGATATTCGACTTCTGCTTTTGCCGTGGCACTTAGTCCAGCGCCCGGTTTTCTTTGTGCGTCGGACCCCAATATCCCACGCCGCATGAGTGTGTATTTTCTAACTGCAAGGCCAATACCTTGTTGCTGTTCATAACGCATCAAAGGTAGGTGGGCGTCAAAGATATTATGAGCCTCATCGCGTTTTCCCGCCTTTTGTAACGACACTACATCGACGAGAAGTTCTGGGAATGCATAACCGGTCATAGCACCATCGACACCACGCTCCATTTCGAAATCGAGAAATAAGCCTCCATTTCCAGTTAAGATAGATACGTGCCGTAAGCTACCTTCAGCTTCAAATTTACGTAGCGTCGAAATTTTTTCTAACCCTGGCCAGTCTTCATGTTTCAGCATGACGCATGAAGGGTTATCCATGATAATTCGACGGATAACATGCGGTGTCATGATAACGCTCAAAGTAAGTGGGTAATCTTGAATAACAAAGGGAATATCTTTTCCGATGGCTTCGATTGCTTGGGCATAATAGGTAACGATTTGATCGTCGGTTCGTAAGGAGGGTGGTGGCGCAATCATGACACCTGCAGCCCCCTTGATCATCACCTCATGGGCCAGCGATCGCATAGCTGCAAAACCTGGTGCCGAAACGCCGACAATGAAAGGCAAATTAGGTGCACGCTTGATGGTTCGTTCAGCGAATGCAACAGCTTCTGATTGATCAAGCTTTGGTGCTTCTCCCATGATTCCAAGAATGGTTACACCAGTTGCACCGGATGCAATATAGTGATCAATCATTCGATCCGTGCTTTTCCAATCGAGACTTCCATCCTCAAGAAAAGGTGTTGGTGCAATGGGGTAGACGCCTTGGGCTGAACTCGTAAGCATGATCAATTCCTTTTAAAATCGAAGCCACCTTAACCTGCTCAACTTTACTGGGCAAGATGGATTAGAATTTAATGAAAATCTCTTGATTTTGGTAAGATAGATACATTGCGGGGATGACGTGCACGCCCTTCCGGAACAGGTCTTTTAACTTCGTCAGCTCGTGCAAAGCTAGGTGGTAGCTGTTCATCAGATAGGGCTAAAAGATCAAATGAGCGGTCACTTATAGTTTCGATAACGATGTGAATAATGCCTTCATCGCTTCTTTGTATGATTCCGTCTATCCAAACGAGACGAGCGCCCATAATGATCTTCCGAAATCGTTCCAACAATGATGGCCATATAACAAGATTTGCTATTCCTGTTTCGTCTTCAATCGTCATGAAGACGACTCCTTTAGCGCTACCTGGCTTTTGTCTTATCAAGACGATACCGGCGACTTTAACACGCTTACCATGCGCCAAATTCTTGGTTTCAGAACAGGGTATGACGCCTTCAGCTTTATATAAGTTTCTCAGGAACATCATTGGATGTCCTTTGATTGATAGGCCTAGTGTCTGATAATCTGCAACTATATGTTCGGACATTGTGATGGTCGGAAGCAAGATGGTCGGCTCTTGCGCTAATTCCCTTTCATCGGCATGTTCAAAAAGTGGCAAGGTATCTGCATCGGATAAGCGTCTTATGTGCCAACTAGCCTCACGCCGATCAAGACTAATCGAGCGCATAGCGTCAGCTTCGGCTAAAAGAACAAGGGCTACTTTAGGAATATCAGCACGTCGCTGTATCATTTCGGGTGACGGATAAAATCCATTTCGAAATGTTGTGAGGCGATCTGACCAATTCTCTCTAAAGCCATCAATTTGACGAAAGCCAAGGCGTAAAGCAAGTTCACTTTTCGAATTCTCCTCCAAGGTGGCATCCCAGCGGCTCATGTTGACGTCTGGTGCCCTAACTTCAACATGATGTTCGCTCGCATCTCTTACGATTTGGGCAGGGGCATAAAAGCCCATAGGTTGACTATTAAGCAGCCCTGCAGCAAAGGCAGCGGGATGATGACACTTTAGCCAAGCAGAGGCATAAACCAGCAATGCAAAAGATGCCGCATGGCTTTCGGGAAATCCATATTCACCAAATCCTTCAATCTGTTTAAAGCAACGCTCAGCAAAGTCAGCCTCGTAACCTCGCCGAACCATTCCATCAATCATCTTTTTTTGGAAAAGACCAATAGTACCAACTCTTCTAAATGTAGCCATGGCACGCCGCAATTTATTAGCTTCTTCGGGTGTAAATTTGGCTGCCTCAATCGCTATTCTCATGGCTTGTTCTTGAAAGAGTGGTACGCCTAGGGTCTTTCCTAGAACGCGCTCTAATTCATTAGATTCTCCATGCTCAGGTGAGGGAGAAGGGAAATATATTTTCTCTTTACCTTGTCTTCGCCGTAGATAAGGATGCACCATATCGCCTTGAATTGGACCTGGTCGAACAATCGCAACTTGAATGACGAGATCATAAAAGCACTTCGGCTTTATGCGCGGTAGCATGTTCATTTGCGCGCGGCTTTCTACTTGGAAGACGCCTATGGAGTCCGCGCGTTGCAGCATGGCATAAACGCTAAAATCTTCGCGTGGTATCGTCGCAAGATCGTATTGAGGCCCGCCATGCTGAGCGATGAGATTGAGCGCTTTTCGTATACAGGTCAACATACCGAGCGCTAATATATCGATCTTCATCAAACCAAGAGCGGAGATGTCATCTTTGTCCCATTCGATAAAGGTACGATCCTCCATGGCTGCATTACCGATTGGAACCGTTTCGTCGAGCCTTCCGCGGGTTAATACAAATCCCCCTACATGTTGGGATAGATGCCTTGGAAAGCCTTGTATTTGCATAGCGAAGCTAACGGCTTGGTGAATCAATTTGTTGGTTGGATCCAGGCCGGCTTCTTTAATTTGACTGTCTGATATTTCACTGCCCCAATAGCCCCAAACGGTATTGGCAAGAGCTGCTGTTACATCCTCGGTTAAACCCAGCGCTTTTCCAACGTCTCTTATTGCGCTTCTCGGTCGATAACTGATGACGGTTGCGGCTAAGCCTGCTCGTTCACGTCCATAGCGTTGATAAATCCATTGAATAATTTCTTCTCTGCGCTCATGTTCGAAATCAACATCGATATCGGGTGGTTCGAGACGCTCAGCAGAAATAAAGCGCTCGAAGAGCAGGTTAATCTCCGTCGGATCTACCGATGTAATACCTAAGCAAAAGCAGGTAACTGAATTAGCTGCAGATCCTCTACCTTGACAAAGAATGTCGCGGGAGCGGGCAAAGGCAACAATATCATTAACGGTTAGAAAATAGGGCGCATAATTTAGCTCCTTGATTAAGTTGAGCTCTTTATGAATACTCGCCTTCACCAAATCAGGGATTTTGCCCTTATAGCGTCTTTCCGCTCCCTCCCATGTTAAATCAGTTAAATGATCCTGTGCGGTTTTACCTTTGGGTATTGGTTCATCGGGATATTCATAGCGAAGCTCATCGAGTGAGAATTTTGCTCTATTTAGAAAGTGGGTCGTTTCTTCTATGGCCTCTGGCATCTTACGAAATAATCTTGCCATTTCTGAAGCAGATTTCAGGTGACGTTCAGCATGGCATTCTAATTTTTTACCTATTTTGTCGATTATTGTGTGTTCTCTAATACAACTTAGCACGTCCTGAATCTGGCGACGCTCATAGCTATGATAAAGCACATTGTTGATGGCGATAATTTTTACACGATGCCTTTTTGCTATTGCTTTCAATTTTTTAATGCGGCTTCGATCGCGGTCCTTATGTTGTATGGTAACCCCTAACCACACAGCATTGGTGCATATAGTTGTAAGTTTGTTAAGTGTAACTTCGGTAATGGCATCGTCTTTTTCCGATGGCACGACGATAAATAATAAGTTGCCACAATCGATCAACAGATCATCAATGGTGATAATGCAAGAGCCTTTTTCTGTACGTCTTTTTCCGAGCGAGAGCAGTTTTGATAGGCGGGCGTAGGCGGCTCGGTTTTCTGGGTAGGCTAGGATGTCGGGTGTGCCATCGGAAAAAACGAGGCGGGCGCCAACTACAAGTTGCAAACCGGCTTCGCGGGCGCCTGTTTCTTTGTGGGCGACATGTGCGCGCACAATGCCTGCTAGCGAATTGTGATCCGCAATCCCGATGCCGGAAAGCCCTAATCGGGCGGCCTCGGCCACGAGCTCTTCAGGATGCGAGGCTCCTCTTAGAAAAGAGAAATTTGTCGTAACCGCTAATTCTGCGTAAGCCGGCGCTGTCACCCGAATAATCCATGCATAAACCATTGAGGATGCGTGCATTCCCGACCAAAAATCCCTTCGCGGAAAATCCAAAAACGGGTGCCATATTCATTCTCGATGCGAAAATAATCACGGGTGAGCGAAGGGGCCTGTCCGGTGAGGCGCCACCATTCGTGCGCAATCCGCTCTGGACCTTCGGCTTTAATGACGACATGAAAGACGCGACGCCAGCGTAAGCGAATAGGAGAGCCGTCTGGAACTTCGGCAATAACATCAATGGGTTCTGGAGGCTCTAAGAGGCGGATAGGGCGTAGGGGTGCATAGTCAGGCTCATGCCAGACGTCCCAATCCGCCGCGAGGGCGGTATTGCCATTGTTGGCAGGGATAAAGGCGGCTGCTCGGTCGGGCCAATGGGTGTCTTCGGATTGCAGCTGCAACACACGCGCTGGGGTCAGTCTTACGCCGAGATGCTCGATAAGCGAGGCAAAATCTTCAGCCAGATCATTTTTGCTGGCAAAATCTGGTTCATGGACCGAAATTTCCTCTGTAATCGCAGCAGAAAGACGGATGACATCGAAACCAAAGCCAGGATCGAGCGGGTCCGCAAGGGCATCAAGACGCTCGCGGAAGAGGCGCATAATGGTCTTTGGCTCCCGCAAAGGCCTAGCGGTTTCGATCTCGAGACGCCGCATCACACCGTCCGCTCGGAAGAAACCGAGCTCAAGGCGGCGCGCCCCTTCGCCCCGCTTTTCCATGAGGCGGGCGAGGTCGGCGGCGAGCGTCAGGATGGTGCGGTGGACGTCATCTTCATGGCCGATGGGTTCGGCAAATCGCCGTTCCGTGACATAGGCTGCAATGGGACGGCGAGGAGAAATGCTCGATTGTACAAGAGCTTGCACCCGATCCAATCGGTCCATGAAATCAGCGCCAAAGCGCGCTGTGAAGGGTGCGCGGGCTTGTCCGGCAATGTCGCTGATATGCTTTAGCCCCAGTCGAGCAAGGGCCATGATGCGTTTATTGTCGATGCCAAGGGCAGCCAAGGGCAGGGGGAGTGCCGCCTTTGCTTCTTCGCCCGGCGCGATGATGCCGCCTTGACCAAAAAGGGCTATGGCGCGTGCGGATTCCGCGGTTCCCGAAATCGCGCCTCGTACCGAAAGTCCTTGTAAAGACAAGCGATTAAGGCAGTCCGCCAGGAGCTTTTCTTCGCCGCCGAGCAGATGGGCGGCTCCGGTGATGTCGAGCGCTAATCCATCGGGGGCTACAAGGCCGACACAGGGGGTGTAGCGCTCGCACCAATCGGCAATCCGCTCTAAAAAAGCATGATCTGCCATTGGGTTATGCTCGGCTACTGTGAAGGCCGGATAAAGCGCGCGAGCGGTCGCCAATGTCATGCCTACACCTAGGCCTGCTTTATTGGCGGCTTCATCAAGGGCTGCGATGAGGAGGGCGCCTTTGACCTTCTCGGTTAAAACGAGGGGAAGCTCAGCTGGCGTGCCGTAAGTGGGGTGCAGACGGCGCCTCTGCAGCCGATCCGTCGCCAGGCGCGGAAAGACTAGGGCTAGAATTCGCCTGTCGGAACAAACACTTGTCATGACTCCACTCCATTATCCATTCGCCGCCGGGGCCTCCCGCTCCGGCCTGCCGATTGACAACAAGACGGCCCAAAAAGGCCGGTAATCCCAGCTCGAAATCATCTTCTGACCGGCTGGGTGAGGCTGAAACTTCCCATCGGGTTCGGGAAGAGCCCAAGGGGGAATGCCCCCCGCTTCTGAGCGTAATCAGGGTCACGCCGCTCTCCTCAGCGGCTAGAGAAAGCCTGCGCGTGGCCGTCAGATCGAGCTGTTTCGGATCGCCCCACGGCTCCAGCAAAACGACGCTAAGGGCTTGGCAACGCAGGGATTCTTCCGCTGCTCTTAAGGCTTCTTTGGCGTTGGGGACCTTGACCAGCAAGAGTTTGGCGGGGTTAAGCCCGTAGCTCGCCAGCCCCGGACCATAGGGCTCCCCGAGCTCCCGGCCCGCCGCATCCTGCCGGATCCAGACCCAAGGCGTATCGCGCGGGCTTAAAAGGCCGACAAGACCCAGCGCAAAGCCCGAGGCGGCTGATAAATCGCGCGGTGTCAAAGCCATGACATCATGCGTGGCCCCATGCATCAGGCCACCACCAAGTATTTGATCTATTTCAGGAATTCCCAACGAAACCCGGTCCCGCTCGACCCCGCCAAAGCGTCGCGCACCGTCCCGGCCGATCCCTTCGATCGCCTGTTTCAGGGCCATAAACGCTTCGCGTGTCACGGACATTGTCACCTCTCGATAGAATATTTGTTCACTTTATGTTCTCTTTTTCTTTTCTTTCTCCGGAAGAGTCAAGACGATTCCGCATTTTCCGATTGTGACTTGTTTTGAGATAGTCCCGAGCCCGTTTGAGGTGAATAAGGCCAGTGCTTCCGATAGTCCCGCGCGGGTTTCGAGTGAATGAAACATTAAGAGGTGAATAAAATAGGGTTTCGAGTGAATAAAACGGGGTTTGAGATAGTCATCCGCTAAATGAAGCCGCTGGCACTGCATCTTATGCGGGTAAAGAGCGAGGAGAATCGTGTTTCATCTCCTGTAGCGTCACTGTAGCAACGCATTTCACTTGCGTTTCGTGATATCCCTTAGGGCTAAAATGCGTCCGCCTTGTTGCTCTTTTGGCACTCAAGGTGAGAACGAAAATTGTCTGCGCGTATGGTCGATTTTTTCATTTAAAGAAAATCATCCAATCCTTCAAATCCAACCTTTTTGTTTAAGCTCCTGCTTGCAATCGACATGCAACAACAAGCGCGCTCGTATCATTCGTCGGTATTGTT
>Ga0208618_1000609_pt1 | contig 15908 bp, 13 predicted proteins | sample CryBogCBE18Jul08_FD_184585 | JGI IMG/M metagenome (GOLD analysis project Ga0208618, IMG submission 184585) | Freshwater microbial communities from Crystal Bog, Wisconsin, USA - CBE18Jul08 (SPAdes) | ecosystem: Environmental > Aquatic > Freshwater > Lake | place: Crystal Bog, Wisconsin, USA...
GATATGGATGTCAGGAGTCCTCACAAATATTTCATTGGTGAGAATCCCCAATTCTGCAGAAGCGCTCTCTCCAAATACACACCGGATGATTTTCTAAATCTACTTAAAAAATACGGTGTTGCATTTCACGAAAAGCACAAAGGGCAACTCTTTTGCGATCACTCTGCAAAAGATGTTATCGATGTGTTAATTTCGCAGTGCAATGAAAGTGATGATGGCTCGGTGCAGATCAGGAACCCTTGCCGTGTTGAGCTTATTGAATTTAATGCACCCGTGCTTGGGGAGAACAGCGCAGGCAATGGTTATTACAAAATAAAGACTGACAAGGGAGAAGTTTTCACGCCCTCTGTTGTCATTGCAACTGGGGGACTCTCAATTCCTATGATCGGTGCGAGTGATTTCGGTTACAAAATTGCAAGGCAATTCAACCTACCCCTAGTTCCCACTCGACCAGCTTTGGTACCACTGACTTTTGAGGGCAATGCTTGGAGCCCCTATGCCCATCTCTCAGGCCTTTCATTGCCTGTTGTCATTTCCACTGGAACCAAGAAAAACCGTATTGAATTTGCAGAGGATCTCCTCTTCACTCACCGAGGGTTATCTGGCCCCGGAATTTTGCAAATTTCTAGTTACTGGAGTCCTGGTGAGAACATCCATGTGGACCTCTCACCTGAGCAGGAACTTCGAGACGTGTTTATTAAAACCAAGCAAGTTTCCCGCAAACTCTTGGTCAATGAACTCTCAAATTGGGTCCCCTCTCGCTTGGCACAGGCTTGGACTGATCAAAATACAACACTACAAAACCCCTTTAACCAAATTCCCGACTCAGCATTAACACAATTAGCCAACAGACTCGAAAACTGGGAGCTCACCCCCTCAGGTACCGAGGGATATAAAAAAGCAGAAGTTACAGCCGGCGGAGTGAGTACAAAGGTATTAAATCAGCAGACCATGGAGTCCACGCAAAGGGGGCTTTACTTCATTGGTGAGGTGGTTGACATCACAGGATGGCTTGGAGGCTATAACTTTCAATGGGCTTGGTCAAGCGGTTTTGCCTGCGCTAACAGTCTAAAACCGGCATAAGTATCTCAAAAGCGGTACGAATTCGCAGCGTCTTGATGGAATTTACATGTGTCTGGCGTATTAAAAGACTTTCAAAGAAGCTATAATTGAGGGCTAACTTGGCTAATCCTCCAACGGCCGCAAACAAATAGTTGGAGTATCAATCGCAATCATTGGTATGAGGCTCTTCGATCTACCTTATTAAGATGATTTGCACATTTTGAAAATTTTCGTTAATGACAACTATTCGATTAAAAGAGAACGAGCCCTTTGACGTAGCATTACGTCGTTTTAAGCGCACCATCGAAAAATTGGGTTTACTCACTGAGTTGAGAGCGCGTGAGTTTTATGAAAAACCAACTGCTGAGCGCAAGCGCAAAAAGGCAGCTGCTGTTAAACGTCATTACAAGCGTGTACGTAGCATGCAGTTACCTAAGAAGATGTATTAATACACCCGCTGCTTAGAGTCATTCAAAGCTCGCACGGGGCAACCCGAGCGGGCTTTTGTTTTTCTACAGCGATTTACAGCAAGACTTGCTCGCCCCCTCATCAACAATCAAAACTAAATAGGACGATATATGAGCCTTAAAGATCAAATCACTGAAGATATGAAAAACGCCATGAGAGCAAAGGATACCCAAAAGCTTGGGACCATTCGCTTGCTTCAGGCTGCCATCAAACAGCGTGAAGTTGATGAGCGCATCACATTAGACGATGCTGCAGTGATAGCAATTGTTGATAAGCTAATCAAACAAAGAAAAGACTCGGTTGCAGCTTACACAAGCGCTGGACGTCAAGACCTAGCTGACGTTGAGACCCTCGAGATGGGTATATTAGAGGCCTATCTCCCTCAAAGAATGAGTGCAGAGGAGATCAACGCGGCCATAAAAGCGTTGGTCATTGAGCTGGGTGCTAGTGGCCCTGCTGATATGGGTAAAGTGATGGGCGCTGCAAAGACAAAGTTTACCGGCAAAGCGGATATGGGATTGGTCAGCGCAGCAGTCAAAACTGCGCTCAACTAAGAAACTCTCGCCCAATTAGGTCACGAAATCAAACGTATTTTTAGTATTTAGTCAGAGCCCGCGATCTTCATTTTATTGATCAATACGGAGCCAATAGTTTTGGCTCCGTAGTTATAGGCATCTGCTCCAACAGCAAGAATCCCTTTGTACATGTCTAGCAAATTTCCAGCGATCGTTATTTCTTGAACTGGAAACGCAATTTCTCCTCGCTCTACCCAAAAACCACTCGCCCCTCGTGAGTAGTCACCGGTAACCGAATTCACGCCCTGGCCCATGAGTTCAATCACAAATAGACCCGTATCTAATTTACGGAGCATTTCTTTTAAATCATCGCCTGGCTTTGTGTTTTTCGAGGTCAGAGTCAAATTGTGCGACCCCCCGGCATTGCCAGTTGTCTTCATACCCAGTTTGCGAGCTGAGTAAGTGCTTAAAAAGTATCCCTGTATTTTTCCGTCCTCAATGACTTGACGAGCTTTAGTAATCACGCCTTCATCATCAAAGGGAGAGCTTCCTTTACCTCGCATTACGAATGGATCCTCAAAGACATCAATGTGATTTGGAAGCACTTGTTTGCCCATTGATTCCATTAGGAAACTGCTTTTGCGGTACAACGCACCTCCGCTGATTGCTTGAATCAAGTGCCCAAGCAAACCAGCCGCAAGGGGAGCCTCAAAGAGAACGGGGCAAGTTTTTGTTGAAATCTTTCTTGCGTGCAAACGACTGAGCGCACGCTCAGCTGCGTACCTACCCACTCTCTCGGGAGAGGCCAACTCAGTTGCATTCCTCATTGAGCTGTACCAAGAATCCCTTTGCATATCATCGCCTTCACCGGCTATTGGGGCAACTGACAAACTGTGCCTTGAGCTGGCATAGCCGCCTCTAAATCCGTTCGTATGCGCGCTAAAGAAGTGACTTTGCTGTGCAGAGACTGCCGCACCTTCGCTGTTGGCAATTTGAGAGTCTGTGTCGAATGCAGCGGCCTCACACCTCAGTGCCAACTGCATTGCCCCCTCACTATCGATATCCCAGGGATGAAACAGGTCCAAATCGCGGTGATGGGTTGAGATGTCAGATTTCTCAGGCAAACCTGCAAAAGAGTCCTCAGCCGTGAATTTGGCAATATCAAAGGCAGCCTGCACTGTTCTTTGGATCGCGTCATGTGAAAAATCTGAGGTGCTTGCGTTACCCCTTCTTTTGCCAACGTACACTGTAATACCTAAAGATTTATCCCTGTTCCTCTCAACATTTTCAAGCTCCCCCTTGCGTACGGATACGCTTAGCCCGCAGCCCTCTGAGGCTTCGGCTGCAGCGTCAGTTGCACCAAGCTTCAGGGCGTGAGCTAAAGCGGCGTCTACCAAAGACTCAAACTGATTTCTAGTATGACTAAATCCCCTGAGTTGGTCGGCCTGAGATGAATGGGTTGGTTCGGTGTGGTTCATTTATTTGAATTTTTGGGCTGACTTTGAAAAATACTAAAAAAGCTTCAATTAGTAATCAACTTGAATTGTCTTCATTTGTCTGCAATTGTCTGAAATTGTTGCTGGCAACGGATATATGATACTAGCCTAACTAGATCCCATACTAAAAGTCTGATATTGATGGCAAAGAAATTAAAAAAAGGTTATTTCGTAAAAGGTCAATTCGTTGCCGAGGGCAGTGAGCTTGACCTTGAACTAAAAATAGAGTTAAAAGGAACAGACTCCCTAAGTAAAACAGATAAAAAAAGGGAGAGCTCAGAGCTTCAAGCCCTTGGCGAGTCCCTCTTGACCCTGAGGCAAGATTTAGTGGACCGTTTGAGCTCTGCAGGGGCTCTACCGGAGATTTTAGTAGAAGCCGTTGAACAAGCAAAAAAAATAACTGATTTCGAGGGCAAAAGACGCCAACTCCAATACGTAGGCAAACTGATGAGGAAACTTGATGAAGAGGATGTCAAAGCTCTTCGTGTATGCTTGGATGAACAACAGTCTGGTAGCGCCAGAGAAACCCAGATGCTGCACTTGGTGGAGGCATGGCGTGCTCGGCTCTTAGAGGATGACAATGCTGTTGAAGACTTAATCGTCAGTCGCCCGAGCATAGATATCCAACAATTAAGAGCCCTGATCCGTCAAGCCAGGCGTGACAACAAAACCCAGCCAAGTGACATCTCCAAAGGGCTTGCCCCCAGGCAAAGCAAAGCATATCGAGAACTTTTTCAGTTCATGAAAGATGTATTGGATCAGTATCCGGATGATTCAGAAGATGAACACGTACCCAACATCACTTAAATCAGCTAGATTAGGTAAATTCCAATGTCAACCTATGATTCAATAAAAATTGGCCTTGTCTCCATCAGCGACCGAGCAAGCGCAGGCGTTTATGAGGACAAAGGCATACCTGCGCTCACCACATGGCTAACGTCCGCTTTGCTCAATACCATTGAGCTGCAAACCAGGCTAATCGCAGACGACCAATTAACGATTCAAAACACGCTGATTGAGTTGGTTGATTTAGGTTGCTCGTTGGTTTTGACGACTGGAGGTACTGGCCCTGCACTAAGGGATGTAACGCCTGAGGCCACACTTGCTGTAGCGCATAAAGTCATGCCGGGCTTTGGCGAGCAAATGCGCCAAATAAGTCTTCACTTCGTGCCAACTGCGATTTTGTCAAGACAAACTGCAGTGATTCGAGATAAGTGTCTAATCATCAATCTCCCAGGGCAACCCAAATCGATTGAAGAAACTTTAACAGGGCTAAAGTCTAAAGACGGAGAGGTTTTGGCACAAGGGATTTTTGCAGCTGTCCCCTATTGCATTGATTTGATAGGGGGACCATATATTGAAACGAAAGAAGATGTCTGCAAATCTTTCAGACCTAAAAATGCAATTAGAAAGTCTTGAGTTTTTAAGACTCCATGATCAATCTGCTCGTAAATAAGGTTTTACTTATTACGTTGATTCATTTGACCCTTAAATTGTCCACCGCGCTCGATCTCTAATTCTGAGTATTCGAGTTTGCCGCTGACAACTCCTGAGGCATGAATGATGATGTGAGTTTCACAAACCACGTCTTCATGCAACTCACCTTGAACATCAATTTCTTTGGCTTTTACTTTGCCAGTTATGTGACCAGTCTTACCGATCTGAAGAGTTTCTGCACTTAACTCTCCATTAACTTTACCGTTGATGATTGCAGTTCCAGGAACAGCAATAGTTCCATTAAATGTGACGCCTTCACCAATCACTAAATTATTATTTTCTGATGAATTTCTTTTGGGCTCATTAGTTACGACTGGATCTTCATAACTGCGCTGGGCTTGCTCACGAATGAGTTGGGACCTACGTCTTTGCTCTTCCAATCGGTTTCTTAGATCCGCTTCTTCTTTTGCCATAATTTGCCTCGTCAAATATATTGCTAACTATAGCTCATTTAGAGTACGTTTTTTACAACAAAACCACGCTAAGTAGTACAAATGCGCTAATTTAAAGCTAGGGTACAAATTTATGAATAAGTTTATTCTTTTTTCATTAATTGCCGCTGCGTATAGGAGGCGATGCAAACTCAGCCTCATGCCGACGAGCTCTAAGTCTGTAAACCATAAAAAGCACAACCGCTAAGTTACCAATCAATACACTTGCGTTGGTGATTGTGGTGTGTTTAACCAAGTGTATGAGCTCAAAAGGCAAATACAAAGCTCCGCCCAGGGCTGCTAACCACTCAGCCCAAACCCTGTCTTTCCATAAGCCATAAGCCTCAGCGAGTCTAACTATTGCATAACAAACGCTGAGGGCGACTATGTTGTAAAGATTTGATGTCGCAACCCAATCTGCGGTCTCAATCAATAGTTGCGGGTAATGAGCGTCTGGATCTAAGTGATAGTGGCCAATTAACGCGTAAGCAAGTCCAATCACATCTGAGTGCGCTAAAGATAGCAGTCCTAAACTAGCAGCAATTGCAGCAACGCCCTTGATTAATTCGAAAGCAGCAATGGTAAGAAGTGCCCCCCTAGACTTACCCACTACCGAGGGAGTCAACAACTCTGTTGTATGTAAATCGTGTAAGGTGACCTCTTTTTGCCCAGAATCTTTTTCAGATCCATGTGCGCTGTTGACCACATTAGAGGGAGAGCCAAGGTCGTTATTCATTCAATTTTTATGTTTTTTAGCTCAGAGGATAGAGTTTTATATTCGTTACACAGATAGTCTATAGCAAAGTAAAGTTACTCAATCAATTTACTGAGACGCTTTGACTCAAAATGATTCGAACTTATTTTGTCTTGAGACTTTCTAACAGTTGGATCGTTGGTCAATTTTTCGATGACAGCCCACAAATGTTCAATCTGCTCCTCTTGAGATTGAGCATTGTCAATAAGACCACGCAAAGCTTGGCTGATGGGATCGTCATTTTGGGTTACACCGTAAGCAGAAAATCCCATTTTTGAGGCCACTTCCTCACGTTTAGCATCGCCAGCTTGTTCGATGATTCGGGCTGGGTTTCCAACGGCAGTGGCGCCACTAGGAACTGGCTTAGTAACTACAGCATTACTTCCGATTTTGGCGCCGTCTCCAATCTCAAAACCACCCAAAACTTTTGCACCTGCGCCCACCACCACATCTTTACCTAGCGTAGGATGACGCTTTGTATTTTTATAAAGCGTTGTTCCTCCAAGTGTCACTCCTTGGTAAATGGTACAGCCATCACCCACAACCGCAGTCTCGCCAATCACGACACCCATTGCGTGATCAAAAAACACTCTTTCACCAATTGTTGCGCCAGGATGAATTTCTATTCCCGTGAAAAATCTGGAAAAGTGGGATACAACTCTGCCTAGCCAAAACAAACGCATGAGCCAAAGCCAGTGGGCAATTCTGTGAAAAAAAAGCGCATGAAGACCTGGATAACAGGTTAGTATTTCCAGGCGACTTCTGGCCGCCGGGTCTCGTTCCAAAATACACTCAATATCTGATCTAATTTTCTTAAACATGTTCAGAGTCTATCTTTTTTTGAGTCAGATGTTTGGTTTGCGGTTTTTGTTGCCTGCTCTGATTTTTCTTCTCTCTGGGAGAGTTGAATGATATTTCTAGCTATACCTCGAAAAATATGGATTTCTTCCTCAGTCATTTGAGCGCGGTTGAAGAGTTGATTGAGTCTTGGCATCAGTTTTTTGGGAGCCTTTGGATCCAAAAAACCAATAGCCTCAAGGGCACTTTGCCAATGAGCGATTAACCCTGAGAGTTGGGATGCATCTGCAAGACGATCCTTTTGAATCTGAAGATAGTCCGACTGCACATGCTCTTGAATCGCCACAGGTTGATTAAAACCTCCTAGGCAATTCCTCCATTCATAAGCAATTAACTGAACTGCTGCAGACAAATTTAAAGAACCAAATGCTGGATTTGAGGCAATGCTAAGAGCTACATTGCACCTGTAGACATCTTCGTTCGTCATTCCGTAGCGCTCGGAGCCAAATAAAAAGGCAATTCCAGTATGGCTTGGCCCTGCTGTTTGAGGGGGAATAATGGATTGGTTTTTATGTATTCCAATTTCCTTTGAAAAGGCATCTAAATGCTCCCGGGGACCAAGCGTGGGAGGCCCAAAATCTCGAGGTGTCATCGCAGTTGCGCATAGATGGGTTATGCCGTCCAGTGCGTCGTCTAAATGCTGCACAATTCGGGCTTTATCTAAAACGTCTAATGCCCCACTGGAGCGTTGGATTGTCTCCTCCTTCCTGAGCACATTCGCCCACCGAGGGCGAACCAGTATCAGGTCATCAAATCCCATGACCTTCATAGCCCTAGCTGTTGCACCAACGTTACCAGCGTGAGAGGTCTCGATGAGAATAAAACGTGTATGAATCACAAAAGTAAATATTAGTATGCAAAAGTTATGATTATCTGTGATTCACCGTCATGAAAATAAGTACAGAAAAACAATTGAAATTCAAACTCATGCACGGTCTTTTTCCAATGAAATCAGCGCTAAAATATAGATTCTCAATACTTGTCACCGTCTGCATTGCTCAGGCGAGTGTTTTTTGTTCTTATTGATGCACATTGCTCTAGTCATTTTTGTAATTCGTATTTACGATTTACAAAAAAAATGTAGGCATACAGTATCCTAAAAATTTATGATCACCACACTTCATCCCATGCTAAATGTAGCCATCAAGGCTGCTCGCGCTGCAGGCGCTATTATCAACCGTGCCGCGTTAGATGTGGAGTCTGTGCGAATTTCACAAAAACAGGTCAATGACTTCGTTACCGAAGTAGACCAAGCCAGTGAACAAGTGATCATAGAAACCCTGTTAACAGCATATCCGGATCACGGTATTTTGGCTGAGGAGTCAGGTTCAATTCATGGGAATCCAAATTCAGATCATGTTTGGTGTATAGACCCCCTGGACGGCACAACAAATTTTATTCATGGCTTTCCTTTTTATTGTGTAAGCATAGCCTTGATCAGTCACGGCAAAATAGAGCAAGCCGTAGTCTACGACCCAACTCGCAACGACTTGTATACAGCGACAAAAGGTCGTGGCTCATTTGTCAATGACAGACGTCTACGGGTCAGTAAGAGGATTCGTTTAAACGAATGTTTGATATCCACTGGATTCCCTTTTAGACCAGGAGACGATTTCCAATCTTATTTACAAATGATGTCTGAGGTCATGCAACGCACAGCGGGAATTCGACGTCCTGGGGCTGCTGCACTTGATTTAGCTTATGTCGCCGCAGGTTATACGGACGGCTTTTTTGAGACAGGTCTTCATCCTTGGGATATGGCTGCAGGAGCGCTTCTCATTACTGAGGCTGGGGGATTGGTGGGTAACTTCACGGGCGACTCAAAATTCTTAGACCACAAGGAATGCTTGGCAGGCAATCCAAAGGTTTATGCGCAACTGGTACCGTTGCTGCAAAAATTTTCCAAATTCGCAAGCGTTGCAGAGAAGACTTCTGTTCGTCCCTCAGTTTTGACACTGCACTCTGAAAAAAACGCAATTGAAAATGGCCCTGGTAAAGATTTCTCTGATAAATCGTGATTTTCCTGCTGGTTTAAAAATTTTGGGTTATGAGTAAAAAGACACTTTCTGATGACGGGAATGCAGCTAGTGGGGCTGGAGTTGTAGACTACTCTGGTCATACCCCTATGATGGCTCAGTACCTGGCAATCAAAGCACAGTTTCCCAACACTTTGGTGTTTTACAGAATGGGAGATTTTTATGAAATGTTTTACTCAGACGCTGAGAAAGCAGCCGAACTCCTTGACATCACATTAACCCAAAGAGGTCAGTCCGGTGGTCAACCTGTCGTTATGGCAGGAGTTCCTTTTCACTCTGTTGAAGGCTACCTTGCTCGACTTATCAAACTAGGGGAATCCATTGCAATATGTGAGCAAGTAGGCGAAGTCACAAATAAAGGCCCCGTTGAGCGCAAAGTAGTTCGTGTGATCACACCGGGCACACTCACAGATACAGAGCTTTTAAGCGATAAAAGTGAATCCATTCTCATGGCCATACACGTCAGTGAGAGGGCTGGCTCAAGCGTAGGTTGCGGTTTGGCTTGGCTTAGTATCACGCGTGGCATTATTCACCTTGCACAGTGTTCTTCTGAAGAGTTGCCTTTATGGGTTCAGCGTATTTCACCCAGTGAATTGGTTTATAGCCAAGAGATACCCCAACAGTTTTTAAGTGCCATACAAAAAAGCTCTCAACTCGCTGGATTTACTTGCACAATGACCCCACGAGCTGACTTCCAGTTTGATGCCTCTTTGGGTGCAAAAAAACTTATAGACCTACTAAGCGCTAAGTCACTTGAGCCTTGGCAAGCACAGGACTTAAGCAACGCCCACGCCGCCAGCTCTGCGCTACTTAGCTTTGCTGAGCACACCCAAGGCAAAGCCCTCCCCCACGTTCAACACCTGCATGTCGAGCGAGATGACAAACTCATTGATCTACCCATCACAACTCGAAGGAATTTAGAGCTCATCCAGACCCTTAAAGGCGAGGACAAACCCACATTATTTTCTCTTTTAGACACCTGTATGACAGGTATGGGATCAAGAGAATTGAAGTCATGGATTTTGAATTTACCAAGAGATAGGAGTATTGCAAAAGATCGTCTTAAAGCAATATCCATTTTGAAGGGTGAGCATTCACAAGGGCCTTGGAAACTCATTCGTCAAACCCTAAGGGGAAGCGGAGACGTTCAACGCATAACCGCACGTATTGCTCTGGTTCAAGTTCGACCACGAGAGTTAATTACTCTGGCAAATTCTATCGATAAAGCGATTGAAATCTCCAAACTCGTGCCACCGGGTGAATCCGCTTGGCTTGCTGAGTTGATTCAACGACTAAATATTGATCCCTCTTGTGTAGAAATAATTCGCAAATCTATTCTCCCAGAGCCCCAAGCACTCATTAGGGAAGGCGGTGTAATTAATGATGGGTTGGACGCTGAATTAGATGAGCTAAGAGGGATTCAAAACAACTGTGATTCATATTTACTGGAATTGGAGACCAGAGAAAGAGCTCGTACTGGGATAACAAACCTTAGAGTTCAGTACAACAAAGTCCACGGTTTCTTTATCGAAGTCACCCAGGGACAGATAGATAAAGTGCCAGACGATTACAGAAGAAGACAAACACTAAAAAACGCTGAAAGGTATATCACCCCAGAGCTAAAGGCATTTGAGGACAAAGCCCTATCTGCTCAGGACAGAGCTCTTGCACGGGAGAAATTTTTATTTGAAACATTAATCCAAAATTTATCAACTTGGGTCCCTGCGTTGACGCAACTCGCCAACGCACTAGCAAATTTAGATTGCTTGTGCGCACTCACCGAGAGGTGTATCACACTTGATTGGTGTGCACCAGAATTTACAAACGCTGCTGGGATAAGAATTGTGGGGGGGCGCCACCCCGTCGTCCAATCCAGGCTCCAAGAAAGTGGGATCAACTTTATCGCCAATGATACGGACTTAGGTTCAACCCACCGCATGCAAATTATTACGGGCCCAAACATGGGGGGTAAGTCAACCTACATGAGACAAGTGGCCTTAATTGTGATTTTGGCGAGTATGGGCTCTTTCGTACCAGCAAGTGAATGCATTTTGGGTCCTATTGACGCAGTCTATACCAGAATTGGTTCTTCAGATGATTTGGCCAATGCACAGTCTACTTTCATGCTTGAGATGACAGAGGGCGCTCAAATACTGAACCGCGCATCCGCTCAAAGTTTAGTTTTGATGGATGAGATAGGAAGAGGAACTTCAACCTTTGATGGGCTTGCGCTTGCAAGCGCAATTGCTACTCATTTGCATGACAAATCTCAGTCATTTGTTTTGTTTGCAACCCACTATTTTGAGTTAACTGAGTTTCCAGCAAAACACCGCAACTCAGTCAATGTTCATGTGAGCGCTGTGGAGAGTGGTCGTGACATTGTCTTTTTACATGAAATCAAAAGTGGCCCAGCAAGCAGAAGTTACGGAATTCAGGTTGCAAAACTGGCAGGCATGCCTACCCCAGTTGTAAACCATGCAAGACAAACGCTAATTGCACTTGAAACGCAAGCGCAAAGTAGCCAACAACAAGTTGATCTCTTTGCTTCGCCCATTCAAGTTGAGGAGGAACAAACCAGCCAACTAGAGCTCAAACTTTCCTCGCTTGACCCGGACGCTATGAGTCCTAAAGAGGCCTTGGACGCGCTTTACGCCTTGAAAAAGCTAATGTAGATACATCAAATCAAGATTTATAGCTGAAAAATAATCAGCCCAAATTAATCAGCCCAAATTAATCAGCCCAATTGACCAAGCCAAAATAAGAAGTCGTAAAAACCAACACCCCAAAGGCTATGCGGTACCAAGCAAAGGCAATAAAACTATGAGTAGCAATGTATTTCAGCAACCAGCGCACACAAATCCAAGCGCTTATGAACGAGGTGACGGTACCTACAGCAAATAAAGGTGCATCTGCAATACTAAGTAATGCACGTTCTTTGTACAAACTGTAAGCCCCCGCTCCTATGAGTGTAGGTATAGCCAAGTAAAAAGAGAAATCTGTCGCTACTTTACGCGAGAGACCAAAAAGCATCCCCCCTATGATCGTAGCCCCTGATCTTGAGGTACCGGGTATCATGGCCAAACACTGTGCCATACCAATCTTGAGGGCATCGATGGGAGCCATATTCTCAACGTTTAATATTCTTGCCCTATCATTTGGATGCTCATTTTCTGGCCGATCGCGACCAAATCCTTCGACCCATAGAATTACAAAGCCACCAAGAATAAAGCTACTAGCTACCACGGAGGGTGTAAAGAGGTATTGCTTAATGGTGTGGCCTAAAAGGAGACCTAAAACGACGGCTGGCAAAAAAGCAATCAAAACATTAACAGCAAAACGTCTTGCAATACGTTGCGTAGGTAATGCGGTAATGGTGGATGAAATTCTTTCCCAAAAAACAATCACAACGGCAAAAATTGCGCCTGTTTGAATAGCAATATCAAAAACCTTGGCCTTGGCGTCATTGAAATCCATCAATGATCCCGCAAGAATGAGATGCCCGGTTGATGAGATTGGCAAAAATTCTGTCAACCCTTCAACCACACCCATAACGGCAGCTTTAATCAGTAAGATGATATCCACTAAGACCCCTCTTGCAATAAGTTCATCCTCGTATTATCGCCAATAAATAGACATTCTGGCTAGAGGTTAAAATCTTCTTTATGACAAACAGTTTATCCTCAACTAAAGATTCTAAAGAAGCTATTAAACCCAGTAATTTTTTGAGACAAATTATTGAAAATGATTTGTCTCAAGGCACTTATGCTGATCGCAAATGGGCGGGTTCACCTGGCGACGCGTCCCACCAAAGCGTAGGCAAGCCTGATCCAGCCAAGGTAAGACTGCGGTTTCCCCCAGAGCCCAATGGATATCTTCATATAGGTCACGCAAAAAGTATTTGCATCAACTTTGGATTAGCAAAAGAATACGGCGGTGTTTGTCACATGCGGTTTGATGACACCAACCCAGAAAAAGAAGACACAGAATATGTCAACTCCATTTTGGACGCCGTCAAATGGCTTGGATTTAATTGGAATTTCAACGCCACTGAGCACTTGTATCAGGCCAGTGATTACTTTGAATACATGTTCGATGCAGCGTGCTTGCTCATCAAAGCAGGACTTGCTTATGTGGATGAGCAATCCGCAGATGAGATGAGACGTAACCGGGGTGACTTTGTTACACCCGGCACAGACAGCCCCTACAGAGTGCGAAGCGTAGAGGAAAATCTAAATCGCTTCAATGAAATGAGATCTGGCAAATTGCCGGATGCAAGCGCGGTGCTCAGAGCAAAAATTGACATGGCTCACCCTAATATAAATATGCGGGACCCAGCGATCTATAGGATCCGCCATGCGAGGCACCACCACACTGGAGATAAATGGTGTATTTATCCAATGTATACATTCGCTCACCCCATAGAGGACGCTCTTGAGCAAATTACACACAGCATTTGTACCTTAGAGTTTGAGGATCAAAGACCTTTTTACGATTGGTTGATGCAGCGCTTGATTGAAGGGGGCATGTTCTCTAATCCTCCTCCTCGTCAATATGAGTTTGCAAGACTAAACTTAACTTATGTTTTAACCTCTAAAAGAAAACTAAAGCAGTTGGTAGACGAAAAACTTGTGAACGGATGGGACGATCCTCGCATGCCAACCATTGCAGGATTGAGGCGTCGTGGTTATACACCTGAGAGTTTGCAACTCTTTGCTGAACGAATTGGGGTGACCAAATCCGATAGTTGGATTGATTACAGCACATTAGAGATTGCACTAAGAGATGATCTAGATCCCGTGGCCTCTCGAGCCAGTGTGGTTTTAGATCCGCTGCGCTTGAGAATTACCAATTGGGATGAATTGATGGGGCGGGGTCACAAAGAGCCCTGCAAAGCACCACTTCACCCCCACCTTCCTGAGCGAGGACAAAGAAATTTCTCTATGGGCTCACAAGTATGGATCGAGCGGGGAGACTACCAGGAGACGCCTGTAAAAGGTTTCTTTAGGCTATTTCCAGGAAATAAAGTTCGGTTGAAATACGGGTTTGTGATTGAGTGCACGGGGTGTGTAAAAAACGAGCAAGGTCAAATCGTTGAGGTGTTAGCTGCACTTATTCCCAACACGAAAAGCGGTACTCCAGGATCTGATAGTGTGAAAGTAAAAGGCGTCATCACTTGGGTGAGCGTTGAAGAAGCTTTATCCATAGAAGTTCGCCTTTATGACAGACTCTTTACTGAGGCACATCCTGATGCGGGGGGACGCGATCCCCTCAGCGTTTTAAATCCAAACAGCTTAAAAGTTATTACAGCTTTTGCTGAGCCCGATTTAAACAGTTGCGCGCCCGATGAAAAGTATCAGTTCGAGCGTCATGGCTACTTTGTTGCGGACCGAATTGATCACTCACAAGATAAACCAGTTTTTAACAAAATTACTGGATTAAAAGACCAGTGGAACAATTGATTCAATTGTCAACCATACGCACCTAGAGTCAGCGAATAATGTCCATATTTACTTTTTTTGTTTCAAAATTTAGAAAACAAAAAGAGAACTCCCACAACACACCACCTAAAGTTAAGAGGGCTAACTTTGGTGTGGTTACGATGGCAGCTATTGGCGTCATCTTTGGGGATATTGGTACAAGTCCGCTTTACGCACTAAAGATTTGCTTTGACTCAAAATACGGTATTCCACTCACAACAGAATCAGTTTTTGCTGTTCTGTCCATGATTATTTGGTCTTACTTGATCATCGTAACTCTCAAATATGTTCTTTTTGTGCTTCGAATCAACAATCACGGCGAAGGGGGTGTTTTGGCATTAATGGCCATGGCGCTTAGATCGGCACCTCCTAACTCAAAAAGAGCTGAGGTGATATTGGGCTTAGGGGTTATCGGAGCTTGTTTGTTTTACGGAGATGCAGCCATTACGCCTGCGATTTCGGTTCTCTCAGCCGTTGAGGGTCTAGAGGTGACTTGGCCTAATTCAAGCCACTATGTCATCATGATTACTGTTGCTATTTTGATTGGACTGTTCATGATGCAACGAATCGGCTCTTCAATCATCGGTTTAGTTTTCGGCTCACGAATGATTATGTGGTTCCTTGCAATTGGAGCAATGGGAATATACCAAATCGTTGAAAATCCTTCCATTATTTTGGCCTTCAATCCTTTGTATGCATTCGCCTTGATCAAAGATCATCCAAGCCAAGCATTCGTGGTCATTGGTGTTGTCTTTCTCGCTATAACTGGGGTTGAAGCCATTTATGCTGACATTGGGCACTTTGGAATACGACCCATTCAATTTGCATGGCTAGTTATCATCATGCCATGCTTGATTTTGAATTATTTGGGTCAAGGAGCAATGTTGCTTGTTCATCCTGAATATGTATTGAACCCATTTTTCTCAATGGTACCCAAGGCCTATACATTTCCCTTGGTACTGATGGCGACACTTGCAACTATTATTGCCTCTCAAGCAGTTATCTCTGGGGCCTACTCAATGAGCAGTCAAGCAAGTCTTCTTGGGCTCTTGCCCAAGTTACGAGTTCGCCACACCTCTAAAGTGAATACGGGTCAAATATACATTCCAACCATAAATTGGATTTTGTGCCTTTGTGTTGTGTTAGTCGTTTTGACTTTTAAGAAATCAGAGAACCTTGCTCCCGCTTACGGTCTTTGTGTTTCACTAACGATGCTGGTAACTGTAACTCTTGCAGCGATTGTCATTAAAAACATTTGGAAAACCAATATCTATTTGGTGACTTGCTTTTTGTTTTTATTATTCAGCATTGATA
>Ga0208618_1000610_pt1 | contig 15904 bp, 21 predicted proteins | sample CryBogCBE18Jul08_FD_184585 | JGI IMG/M metagenome (GOLD analysis project Ga0208618, IMG submission 184585) | Freshwater microbial communities from Crystal Bog, Wisconsin, USA - CBE18Jul08 (SPAdes) | ecosystem: Environmental > Aquatic > Freshwater > Lake | place: Crystal Bog, Wisconsin, USA...
CATTAAACAATGCGTAAGTGGTGGAATGGTATACACTCTGGTCTTAGAAGCCAGCGCCGCAAGGATTGAGAGTTCGAGTCTCTCCTTACGCACCAAATTTTCAACAACTCCTCGAAGGAATGACATGCAGTACAATAGCCGTGGTACAACAATTGACACAGAAAAATGTGTTGAGAACATTGATAACAACCGCTACCTGATGGTTATCGTAGCAAGTCTACGTGCTCGTGAAATTGCAGTACAAAATCGACACAGCGATCGATTTGAACACTGGCATACTCCTGTTACAGCTCTGTTGGAAATTCAAGAAGGTAAATTAGACCTTACTAGTATTAAAAGACTTAAATAAGAATACTGCGGGATTGGCATATTGGTTGTGTTGTAGCCTTCCAAGCTACCTAAAGGAGTTCGATTCTCCTATCCCGCTCCATACTATGACAGACGAAAAGAAATCTCGTAATCCCTTTATTAACGCGGCAAATGCTGCCAAAGCAGCAGCCGCAAACCCTCGTATACCAGCCAGCACTTCGGCAAAGGTACAGCAAGCCAAGTTCAAGACTCAGGTTAGTACAAACAAACCTACAGGACGAAAAACTGGCCGAGGTGGCTAATGACTTGGCCTCTGTTTAAACCCCCAAAAGAAAATACCGGTTGGACCTGGCGTGAGCACATCTTCACTGATCAAGAACTTGATCGTATCATTGAACTCGGACTTGAAGCGGGCATAGCAGATGCCACAGTGGGAGTTGGTAATGTAGACAGTTATCGTGCCAGCAGTATCAGCTGGTTATCTACCGACGATCCGGAACATGATTGGATCTATGCCACACTTGAGCCAGTTATACGCAAAGTCAACGAAGAATACTTTAACTTTGATTTAACACACATCCTGCCCCTACAGTTCACAACCTATAACGAATCCAACTCAGGACACTACAAACCACACTTGGATCTTGGACTGAGCGCACCCAAAAGAAAATTAAGTTTTAGCCTACAGCTCAGTGATCCTTTTAGTCACGAGGGCGGTACACTACAGTTTCCCTATAACCGTGTAGAACCAGAACAAGCACCCCGAGCACGTGGCAAGATTATTTTCTTCCCCAGCTATATGCTACACGAGGTCACTCCAGTTACACAGGGCACACGCTATAGCCTAGTGGGTTGGGTAGCAGGACCATTATTTAGATAAGGCAAACATGAAAGTTTTATTTCATACAACAGGATTGAACTACCGTGGTACAACTGTGGCAGTTATGGACTATGCACGTTACAATCAAGAAGTACTGGGCAACGAAAGCGTAATCAGTTATTGTGCCGACAGTGTGTTTGGCAATGATGGCGGTAACGAACAGCCCATGATTGACAAAATCAGCAGAGAGTTCGAACTACGCAGCGTCTATCAAAACAATTTTGAAGACATCAGCCAAGGTATTGACGTCTGTTACTTTCTAACATCCGGATACCGCGTACCCGAAAATCCAATCTTGCAAAACGCCCGCAACTGTGCTCACGTTATCTTTCAGTTTAATCAACCCTATGCTGATCGCTATGCCTACATTTCGGATTGGTTAGCAAATCACATGAGCGGCGGTGCATTGCCCTACGTGCCACACATTGTACATCTTCCTGAACACAATGCAGACTATCGTAAACAGTTGGGCATTGGGACAGATCAAATCATTATTGGACGACACGGTGGACTACGCACAATGGATATTAGATATCCTTGGGAAGCAGTGGCAACTCTACTAGAGACACATCCCGACTATACCTTTGTGTTTTTGAACACACAAAAGATCATTGAGCATCCTAAGATCATTTATCTTGATGCCATCAATGATCCGCAGGAAAAATCAAACTACATCAACATGTGTGATGCTTTTATACAGGGCAAAAGCGGTGGGGAAAGTTTTGGACTAGCACCTTGTGAAAGTCTCTACTTCAACAAGCCTACATTTTGCTTTAACGGTGGCACGGATCAACATCATGTGCAACTATTACAAGGTACCGGTCTATTGTACAATGACGCACACGATTTGTACTATAAACTAGTGGACCTGGGTCAATTCAAGGGCGACTATCACAGCATTGTGTCCCGTTTCAATCCAGAGGCAGTGATGCAAAAGTTTGATCAAGTGTTTTTAAGATGAAACCCAAATTTCAACAACTATACATGGACTGGGCTCGTAGAGCCGCAGAATTAAGTTATGCAAAAAGATTACAAGTTGGAGCAGTTATTGTCAAAGACGATACAGTTATTAGTTACGGCTACAACGGTATGCCTGCAGGGTGGGACAACAACTGCGAATTCGAATTCACACACCCGCAGACAAAAATAACAGAACTAGTAACAAGACCCGAGGTCCTACATGCTGAATCAAATGCTATTGCAAAATTGGCGAAGTCTAACAACAGTGGTCTTGGCGCAGACCTATTTGTTACTCACAGTCCTTGTATCCACTGTGCCAAGCTCATCTTTCAGTCAGGTATTAGCCGTGTATATTATGGCGCGAACTATCGTGATGATGCAGGCATCCAATTCCTCAAACAAAGTGGAGTTGAAATCAAGCAGATTTTAGACAACTAGTATAAATACTAATGTATCCAAAAGAGTCGACACAGACTCGCTTTTCAAGTTATAATAGTTTTTTAACTATACAACAACACTTTTCATTCACACAATCAAGGAGTTATAAATGAAAAAAATCGCAATCTCTGCCGTTTTGGCAATCGCAACTTTGTCAGCAATGGCTGATAGCGTTTTCTTAGAGCACCAAAGTGCTACTAACACTGATGGTTCTGCTGGCCAAGTCAGCATTGTTATGGGTGTTAAGCACAACATCAACGACAACTTTGCCGTTGATACATACTTCACAAACACACAAACAGAGAACACCAATGCACTTGGTACTCGTTTGGAAGTTGGTGCAACTGGTACATACCCAGTAGCTGGTGTTAACTTGTATACTCGTGTTGCACTTGGTAACAAGTTCTCAAACACAGCTGACTACACTTACTACAGCATCGAACCTGGCGTTAAAATCCCAGTTGGTGAAAAGTTTACAGTGAGCATCAGCGATCGTTTCCGCCGAGCTGTTGAAGAAGATCTGCACTATGATCCAACTCACACAATGCGTTACGGTGTGAGCTATGCAGTTACTAAAAATGACACAGTTGGTGTGCGTTACGACCAATTGCGTGGTACAGCAAGCCAAAACATCACAAGCGTGAACTTCACACACAATTTCTAATATAGAAATTATAGGTTAGATTGAACTTGGCCCGTTATTTGGGCCAAGATGAAACAATATATTAATGGTAAACAAAAAAGCCCACTTCGGTGGGCTTTTTCTTGACTTGAACGTCTATGTATGTTATAATAGTGTTTAACAACTTCTAGGAACACTATGTTTGAAAGTATCGAAATCCGCAAAGCCGCTAACGGTTTTATTCTTATTGTCAACAGCGAGGATGACAGCAAAGAATACGTTTATGATACAGAACGCAAATTGATGCGGGCCCTAAAGGCCCAACTTGGTGAAAAGATTACAGCAGAAGATCAAGACTAAAGTCTAGCGATTTTGTTGTAAGCAGGATCTGTCGCACAGTCCTCAATTGTGTATCCCCTGGCCGATAATAGTTTAGTAAAACCATCTAGGTCGGGGATATGCACATATTCATATCTTATTACTTGTGGTGCTAGTGTAACAAGATCAAATTGTTTCAGCACAGTATGCTCGTAGCCTTCGCAGTCTAACAGCAGCAAATCAATCTTATCAAGACGGTATTCGGCTACGACACCTGTCCATGTTCTAGTCACTATATCCAAGCTACCGTTGTCAGTAATCTTAGACATACCACCAGCATCGTTCATTTTTGCATTGCTATTAGATTCAGCAATGGCATAGTTGCAGTAGTGTATCTTGCGTGTGGGTCCACTGAAACGATCATAAACACTTGGCAAGTTTGAAAAATGTTTTTCAATTGGCTCAAACAGATATAGGTTAAAGTTTTCCAGTTCAGACAAGAACTCTTGAAATCCATACTCCTCACCCTCTTCGCCGTTGTTGGCACCTATTTGTACAATAGTAGGACAGGTACGGTCAGTATAGTCAAAGCATTGACTTGGCACATCGTTGGCTCTAAAAGGCTTAAATCTTGTCGTTACTGGCGCCATTTTTAATTTTATTCACATAGTCAGAGCAGATGGCATAGCACTTGGCATCTTGACAAATGGCCAGCGCGGGATCTACTAGTTCGGGCATGACCATAACACTACGCATGGTCAACTCACGTCCGGGGTAAGCCCAAATATAACGATGACTGGTTAGTGCATAGTCGTCGTTTTGATTCCAAAAATAGTTGTTGCTGGTATCCAGTAAGTAACGAAACGCAGCAAGGTTCTTGGCATGTACCCAAAGTCCAATTTTGTTTAAGAAGTCGGGATCAATTGGATAAGTAGGCGCATCGTGTCCTAGATACAGTTCACCATTATGATGCCAAAGGTCAACTTCGCAGTCGTAACCTTGAGCCAGACTTTGTAATATCTGTTCAGGATGGTTCTCTAGTGACGAGTTGGGACCATCAACTAGTCCACGATGTGCAATATACTTCATTGATGATCGGCTCTCCAACGTCCCTTGTACTCGCCCTTGTCCCAGTGTGGTTGTACGTGTACAGGAATACACTCGTAGGGTATTTCTTCAATTTGGAAGTAGAGTTCAAGACTTTCTTCGGGATGGATAAATGCTTCTGCTTTGCTGAAGTTGTCCAAGAAGTCCCAATAGCCTACAAAACGTTCGTACAGCTCTTGTGTACCGAATAGGAAGTTGTCTGCAAAGTTTTTGGCATTGTAGATTTTTGTTTTGTCTGTGTACTTGGTTAAGTCAATCTCGCCATCAGGTATCATGTCTGTACGCATACGGAACACTAGGTCATACTGTTCGCCAGTTTCTTCAACATAGTTCTTGAACAGCTCGTAGCACTTTACAACACCCCACCACAAGATTAGTAGATTAGGCGCCCAAGGTGCAATGTTTAGCGGAGGCATAGGAGGCGGTGCATTTTCTGCATTATCGTCTAATACCTGCACTACCCGATAGTTGAACTTGGGACCATCTAGTCCGTTTGACTTCAAGTAGTTGATAAACTCTTCGGGAGTGTTACCATACTCGTCTGTTTTCCATGTGCGGATAAAGAAGTCTGCTTGGTCAAATCCCTTGATAGCGTCAATTAATTTAAATAATCCACGTTGTTTAAAACGTGGGCCGCCACTAAGGCAAAAGGCTATCTTCATTTACTAATCCCTCTTTGATATAAATTGTGTCGCCTTCGTGTTTGAAGTTCAACTTGAATCCGTCACGCAGTTCTCTAAAGCCCTGTGTACGCAAGAAGTCATCAATCTGTGGCTTTAGACTTTGTCCATCATAGTAGGCATTGAGTCCTACTTCTGTTAAGATTACCTTAACATCTTTAAGTGTTTCGGTTGCACCCAGCAGTACATCCAATTCTCCGCCTTGTACATCCATCCAAATTAGATCAACGGGACCAATGTTGTTTTTGGCTCGGTGTCCGTCAAGTGTAACCTGCGATACTAAGATTTCATTCTGTGTCCAAGCCTTACCCCACCAGCTGCCATTCATTCCGGGAATGAACTTGTACTTGCTACTAGCACCTGCCCAGTTCTCACCGTTAACATCGTTAACTGGATAGAAAGGAATCAGCTTGTCTTCGTTGCCTACTGCTAGGTTATAGATATTGACACGGGCCTGTTGTTGCGATTCTAGTGCAGCCAGTGCGTTAAGGCAAACTTGAAAGCTTTCGGGCACGGGCTCGTAAGCATAGATATTTGCAGTATCAAAAATGTATGCAAACTCTTTTGACTGTTCTAGGAATCTAGAACCAATGTCACAGATATTTTTGATAGAGTCAAAATCAATCAGTTCTGATATGACAGCAAGTCTGTCAGCAGCAGCGGAGTCTCTAAAACCCCGCGCTTCTACTAGTCGTTCGGCGTAGCGCTCGTTCACGATATCAAGCCCCATTTGGCAATGGCTTGTTCGTATTCTGGGCCGTATGCTTTATCAACAGCTTGACGCATTGCCGCAGCACCTGCTCGTGTACCACCAGGGTGTCCATGAATAGCACCGCCAACGTTGGCCAAATAGTCATTGCCTGCAAGTGCAGTGATCTTCTCTACCAGACCAGGATGGAATCCACAGCTGAGTACAGGAGTTGTATTGCCTGCACGTAGAATTTCAATTGCCTGCTGTAGTTCAACAGGATCATCGTTACTGTAGCCACCCATCATGCCCGTTTGGATAGTGTCAACGCCCATTAGTGTAGCAAGTTGACACATGACTGGCCAGCTGATGCTGAAGCGATGGTTCTTGTCTGTAAACACCTTGTCGCCTGACTTTTGGAAGTGCAAGAACAAGGGCAAGTCCAATTTACGGATACTGTTATAAACACCCAGTCCACTAAACACGTTGATGTGTACGCCCGTGCCGCCTAGTTCGTGTACACGTTTAACACGATTAACAACAATGTGTGGATCGCAGTTGATAGTATGACAGAACACAACCTTGCGGCTCTGTTTTGCTAGGTAGTTGGCAATTAGGTCAACTCTGCGTTCTAGTGGGGCACAAGCAGGGTTACTCATGATCTCGTCTTCTTTGATAAAGTCAACGCCACCATCAACCATTTGCTTGACCATCTCTAGCAACACTTCGGGGCTAACACCAATCTTGGGTTTAACAATGCCACCAAACAAGGGCTTGTCATATTGTCCAGTATAGGCACGTATGCCGCTGAATCCAAACTTTGGACCTAGGAAGTGACTGGTAACTGTAGTTGGTAGTTCTAGTTTAACCAAGCGACACCGTGTAACAACGTCAATGTCTACATGTCCTCCCATTAGCTGGCACAGCATGTGGCTAATGCCGTCTGTGTCCCAATCAGTATTGGCAACGGGGAAAGCAATTTCCACCGTGCCAACATTGTGTGCTTCCAGTGTAGATTCGTCACCTAGGATAATACAACTGTGGTTCTCAAACATTTCGTCTGTTTCCCACATATTGCGAACGTTGGGATTACCAACGCTTTGTCCAATTGCAAGATTCCAGGCAGCGTCACGTAGGCTTGTGCTACTAGACATCTCGTAGGTTGCAATGTAGTATTTGTTTAAATCGATTTCGTCTCGTGTTCTATAGAATTTCATGGGTTGAATTTGTCGTTAGGTATGCTGGGAGTTTTGACACACAGGATTGTGCTGTCTTCGTGATAAAAGGGATAGACAATCTCGTTAGGTTCGATAACAAAGATGTCACCGGGCAAGATTGATTCGCCGGATAGTGTAAGGTTGCCGGACAGTAGAATATTGTATTCTGTGGCTACAGCATGGTAATGGGGTTCTTCGCCCCCTTTCTTACGCTGTAGTACACCAACCTCAAATTGATCAGTTTTTAGGATACTGGGTTCAAAGTGTCCTATGAACCAGCCCTTGACCATGTCATTAAGTTTTGCTCTTTTCATATGCGATGTAACGTTCTAGATCTTCCGGCACACCCACTGCATGATGTTGTTGATTAGGAATATGATAGATCCCTACTCGCAGTCCTTGGTTGATCATATAGTTATATGTTGGCCCAACGTAGAACTCACCATTTGCAGCACGGTCATCTGCCGCTATCATTGATTTTGCACTTTCAACAAAGTAACGGCCTTTCTTCCAGTAGTGGATACCGTTTAATGCAATATTACTTATGACTTGCTTTTCACGGATCTCAGAAACTTCGCCCAAACTGTTGATTTTGGCATAACTGTTTTTGTCTGTGGTCTCGTGATATGTAACCACCGCGCCATCGTATTGTCTCACGTTCAACAAAAAGATATCAGGATTCCATTCCATGATTTGATCACAGTTGGCAATAATCAGTTCTTCATCGTTGTTGATCTTGTCTTCAAACATCAGTGCGCTACAGGCAGCACCTTCTGTGAGATAGTTGAGTTCAAAGAACTCACAGTCGACCTGTTTGCCGACTTCTTCTTTGATTGTTTCGGTATGTGCATTTGTTGATACTACAAACAGATACTTGGCATCTTTGATACCCAAGCTGTCTATGGCTTTAACAATCATTGATTTACCGTTAACGTCGATTAGGGGCTTGGGCAGTTTAAACCCTTTTGTTAAAAAGCGAGAGCCCAGTCCCGCCATTGGTATTAAAATATTCATTTGTTAAAATAATGTGACCATTGTAAAAAATCATCGCGTATGAGCGAGTGCGGAGTTCCATTTCTGAAACCTGGGGGGAACGGATGATGTATATCAAAATAGGTTAGTATTTTGTCAAGTCCAAAGTGAGCATGGTTTGCACGTTGCAAAGCTTCTCCAATAAAGGGAGTTCCGTTATTGTAGTATTCATCAATGTGTGTAAATGTTTCCATGTGTTGCATCATGTTGGCTTGCGAGCCAAATGCAAACTGATCATTGCCCTCGTCGGGAATGTAGAGCTTGCTGCGGTCTAGTTCGGCAAAGGGAATAAGACGATTTAGTGCAAAGTCAGTGCGTGATCTAATGACCCAATCGTATTCACCTTCAATCAACAGACTAGACTTCCAAGTAGAGTAGACCATCATCCAGTTGTTATAGGGAGGATAGTCTCTAGCATTGGGAGTGTTGGTGTAGCGTTGATTTGCATCGCATGGGGGATGATCTTCAAACTCGTATGCTTTTGGTTTGAGCAGTTCTAGTAATTCTTCACGGCCTTCATTCATGGTCCATGTATGCAAGTAGATGTCTACATCATAATTATCCAGGAGATTCCTGCGGTAAAAATCATAGCTCTGTCGATATGCACGTGGTTGTCCACTAAAACACAATGCTATTTTCATCGTTTTCTCTTTAGGTTCAAGTAAGCGGGTCCTGCTGTGCGAATGAATTCGGGAAACTGTTCAAGCAGTTCGTCAATGTTGGCAGGCTTGTAAATCTTAACATTGGGTACACTGGCCAACACAGCCTCGTCATCGTGTGCCCAATGACTAATGCCATCGTGCTCGTAGTCTTGATCACGTCCTGAGCCAACCAGTTTAACATTGGCACCTTCGTGATTGAGATAGTTACGAATAAGTTCAAATGGGCGATACAGCACAAAACTGCTCATGCTGTAGCACACAGGTGTTAATCCCTCTTGTGCCATACCAATGCCTACACCCAACATTAACTGTTCAGCAGCGCCCACATTGTAGCTGTATTCGCCGTGGTGTTTGCGTATGTTGTCCAATATGCCGTAACCCAAGTCAGCAGTGATCAGTCTCACCTTTGGATTTACAAACATTTCTTCATCTAGTAATCGTGCAAAAGTATTTCTCATTTTAGGCTCGCATAGTCATTGTCGCTTAGGACATGGTAGTGTGTTTGCAATCCTTTTGCAAAACTAAAGTCAGTTGGTTCACTGACACGAATATTGATACGTGGTAAAAAGGCCTGTAAACGTCTTGTTAGTAAGTCTGTATCAATCATGTCGTATGCACCCATGCCATTGATGTTAGCATAGACTTCGATGTTGTCCACTGGGTAGTCTGCAATAAAGCGCAGGCTTTCCCAAATTGATCCTTCAGCACATTCGCCGTCGCTAATCATACAGTAGACAGTTCGGTTGGGGTTAGCCAATGCGTGGCCGACTGCTATAGGAAGCCCAGATCCAAGGCTACCTGTGCTACAGTACAGATGATTAGGCAAGTCCCTATTAGGATGAATACCATGTTTGTGCAGTAGCGCGATGGGGTCGATGCCATATTTTTCCTCCAATATACAGTATAGTGCAAGTCCGGCGTGTCCGTTGCTGAGTACAAATACTTCATCTTCGGCCTTCTTTGCGTAGATTTCTTCTAGGATGGGTGCGGCGCTTAGACAACTGCTAAGGTGACTCATCTTTTCTTGATATGTGATATCAATTATTCGTTTGGTTAGTGAGTTCATGTTTTCTCTTGATAAAATCTCTTATGCCCTCGTCGAGCGTATATGCAGTTTGAAAACGATACTGGCTCAGTGCGTAGGCAGTATTGCAACGCCAAACCTTGCTTTCAAATGCTTTACTGAATCCCTCAACGTAGGTTACAGGTGCGGTGATGCCAGTGATACGTTGCCATGCCTGTAGCACTTCCAAATTGGTATATTGTGTGCCCGACCCAAAGTTTACAATCTCGCCTGCTGGCCATTCGCGATCCAATAACAAGCTGATGCCGCGCATGAAGTCGTCAATGTAGATAAAATCATGTACACCATCACGCAGTGTCATTGCTTCGCCTTTGAAGAAGGCACGATACAGAGTTGGGAACAGTCTACGCTCACGTTCGTGTGCGCCGTATCCACTGTAGATACGAGCAACACAGGTATGTAGCCCATACTGTCTAGCATAACCTTGGCACAGCAAACTGGCAGCACCCTTAGTTGCTTGATAAACGTCTACGGGATTGATGGGATCTGTTTCACTGGTAGCATGATCTGCAATACCATACTCGCTGCTGGATCCGATATAGATCATGCGTGTAAATGGATGCAGACGCAACCATTCCAATATGTCATGTGTCATACCCACATTGCTGTCAAACATTAGATCAGCATTGTAAATCTCTCCTGCACAGTGCAAGATCAAGTCAGGTTCAAATATGTTTAAATCGCTAGTAACGCTGTCGCCACGCTTGTGGCAAAATATGGTATGTTCGCGAAAGTGTTCTTGGAAGCTGAGTCCCAAAAAGCCTGTAGCACCTGTTATGTAAATTCTCATCTTACAATTTGAGTTAACATGCGTGTGGCTTGATCCATACGCAGGGGCTTGTGTAGCCCGGGCCAGTGTACAATCCAATCACCCGCTGCCCATTCACCGCTATTGCCCAGGATGTCTTGGCGCACATCACAGTAGTCGTATGGCTCTTGGATATAGCTGTTCATGTACTTCTGTGGCACAATCTTTACAATATCCAAATTGTCATCAATGGTGTCAATGATGACCTGTTGTTCTGCCCATTCTGCATCACGATACTTGGGCTCGTTGTCCATGATCATTTCTAAGTATGCACGACCCGCCTCACTGTTACGTGCTAGAAAGTTGCCAGCATTGAGGTTCAAGCGGTCTACTGGGATAATAAAATGATAGTCGTTGTCAATGCGGTCTTCAATTTTGACAGTTAGGTTGGTAACTGTGGCATCGCATTCTGTGAACAACAACCATTCAATCTCGGGATGTTGTTTGAACAGGTCTAGCACATAGCCAATCTTGTTGAAGCCCATGCACTCGCTGTACTTTTTCTCCTTGAGCACATGGAATTGATATCCGTGTCGCTCACAGTATTCTTGCTTGGGTGCGTCTGTTAAGTCTGCTAGGTCTTGGTAGTTGGGTAAATTGATACTGGCAACAGCGTACATTGCGTTCCTTGAAAATATGTTGTAAACTATTTATTCAAATTAAATACTGCTATGAAAATATACGATTGCTTTACATTTTACAACGAGACTGATTTACTTGAAATACGTTTAGCTGAATTATACAACAAGGTGGACCACTTTGTCATTGTGGAATCTAACCAAACATTTACAAACCGTGCCAAACCTTGGAATCTTGATCTAGTTCGATTTGCACAGTACGCAGACAAAATCATCTATGTACAGGTCACAGACATGCCCAACAGCAGTAATGCTTGGGACAACGAGCACTTTCAACGTGACGCTATCCTGCGTGGATTGACAGATGCAGCAGCAGATGACATCATTATGGTTTCGGACGTTGACGAGATTCCACGTGCAGCAGCCGTAGATTGTATACGTGCTAGTGATCAAACCATATTTGCTCTACGTATGGCCCTGTACAATTTCAAATTGAACTACATGCGTACCACTCCTGGCCAGTACGACATTTGGGCAATGGCAGCAAGACGTGAGGTCTTAGACACTATAACACCCAGCACACTACGCAACATGAGATTCAACTTTATGGGCACAGCCTATGAGCATGCCAACAACGGATGCCAAACAGTTGAACACGCCGGATGGCATTTTGGTTACATGGGCGACAGAGATTTCTTAGTGGACAAGGCACAGAGCTTTAGTCACCAAGAAGTAAACAGACCCGAGTTTATTGCACAGATAGACATTGAAGCCAGCATTGCAGCACGTACTGAATGGGACCGTAGCAGCACCAATAGATATGCCATTGCAGAGCTGGACAGCTACTTTCCACACACCGTGGTCAACAACAGAACACACTACAGCCAATGGATTTTGGACAACGCAGAAATAAAAGCGCTTGACATACTGCCTCCATATAATTACAATAGTTAAATTACTTTAGGAACCTATGACAAAAAGAGTATTAGTCACAGGTGGCGCAGGATTTATTGCCCACCACCTTATTGCACGTATCATTAGAACAACAGATTGGAATGTAGTCTGTTTGGACCGTTTGGATTTTAGCGGTAACCTAAATCGTCTTGCAGACATCATGCAGGACTTTAGCGCCCTAGACAAACAGCGCATTGAGATTGTGTACCATGATCTCAAAGCAGAACTGAACCCACAAATTTCAGAAGCACTAGGCGATGTCAACATTGTGTTGCATTTGGCAGCAGGATCGCATGTGGATCGCAGCATCGAATTCCCCATGGAGTTTGTTATGGACAACGTTGTGGGCACAGTTAATCTCTTGCAGTATGCTCGCACACTGAAAAACCTAGAGCGTTTTGTCTACTTTAGCACAGATGAAGTGTTTGGCCCTGCACCCAAAGGGGTACGCTTTGCAGAACGTGATCGCTACAATGCAACCAATCCCTACAGCGCCAGCAAAGCCGGTGGCGAAGAAATGTGTGTGGCATTTGAAAACACCTACAAGTTGCCTATTGTGATCACACATACCATGAACGTGTTTGGCGAACGTCAACATCCTGAAAAGTTTATTCCCATGTGTATCAAACGTATTCGTGATGGTGAACTGATTGGTATTCATGCCAATGCAGAAATGACCGAAGCTGGCAGCAGACATTGGATCCATGCTGCTGACGTAGCAGATGGCTTGATGTTTATCTTGGGTCTCAACGTAAACGGACTTGAACGTGACTTTGGTGGAGCCAAGTGTCCCAAGTTCAACTTGGTCGGTCCCGAAGAAGTAGACAACCTGGCACTGGCACAGATGATTGCCGATGCTGTAGGCAAGCCCTTAAACTATAAAATGGTTGACTTCCACAGTCAGCGTCCCGGACATGATCTACGCTATGCCATGAGCGGCGACTATGTTAAACAGTTAGGCTGGGAACCAAAACTAAAACTCAGTGAACGTATCAAAGAGATGGTTGAATGGACACTGGCAAACGAAAGATGGTTAAGCAAATGAACCACGCATTTATGATTACCAGCGCCATTAACACCAAGTTTGGCGTATTCACAAGCGAACAACGCTTACAACAAACCAAAGACACAATCAACAGCATCACTGGACGTGTGCCTGGCGCACGAATCTTTTTGATTGAAATGGGTGCTATTCCGCTGACAGCAGAGCAGCACAGCGAACTTGAATTGGTTGTTGATGACATTGTCAACTTTGATGACGATCAAGACGTCAAAGACATCTTTAATGGCAGCGAGAACTGGGACTGGGTTAAGAATGCAACTGAAGTCATGTGCTTTAAACAGGCCATTGAGCAGTTGCGTGACAAGGGCGCATTCAAAGACATTGACCGTGTACACAAGATCTCGGGACGCTATAGACTATATGAAGCATTTGACCTGTCGGTATATGATGCACACCCTAATAAAATTGTGGTCAAGGAAGCTATGCCTAGTCAGTTTCCCTTGGGCATGACATTGGTAGCCAAGCAGTACATGAGCAGATTATGGTCTTGGCCCGTTGCATTAACGGATGAGGTTATTAGAGCATACGAGGATGGATTTGTCTACATCGCTTGGCGCATTTCAGAAGGCGGCTATTGTGATATTGAACACATGCTCTACAAGTTCCTGCCTGCAGAACACATTCACACAGTCAAACTTACAGGTGTAACTGGAAACATTGGACCCAACGGTGCTAGGATTGAAGACTAATGAAACTGACTAAACCCATTAACATTTTGGTCAAGCGCCGTGCTGCCATTGGCGATGTTATCATGACTACAGGGGTTGTGCGTGAACTCAAACGCCGCTATGGTAAAGAAGCCAACATCATGGTAGCCACAGACTGTATTGAAGTTTACAAGAACAGTCCACACATCACCGGAGTGGTACCATTTGATGCTGCTGATGCTAATCGTTTTGATGTAGTCTACAACCTAGATGACTGTTATGAATACAATCCTGGCGTACACTATGTGGGCGCCTACTTCCATCGTGTGTTTGGTGACGCACCGGTCAACATGGCAGTGGAACTATTCGCCTCAGAAGAAGATCATACTCGTGTGCTGAACCTACAAAAACAACACCAGCTACTAGACCGGTACATTGTGGTTCACATGCGTAACTGGCATTGGCAAGCAAAAAACATTGACTTGGCTGTTTGGTTTGATGTCTATGCTAAACTGTTTGAGCAACGCGATGATTTTGCCATTGTCACAGTAGGCGGTACAACAGACCATACTGTAGAACATCCCAACTTTGTGGACCTACGTGGTCAACTCAACAGTCAAGAAATGATGTTACTGTGTAATGATGCCGCTGTCTTTGTGGGCATTGACAGTGGACCCATGCAGTGCGCCGCAGCCAGTGATACCAACATTGTGGCACTATTAACACACCTGTTACCTGAACGCATCATGCCATTCCGTAAATGGGATACAGGTTACAAGGCAACAGCAATCTCCAGCAGTGAAGATTGCACAGGTTGTAACGATCGACAGCAGCATCCTGTACGTCAAATTGTTTGTGAAAAAACAGACTATCCCTGCACAAGAAATTTTGACACTGATGCTATTGCACAGGCAATTTTGAAAACACTATGAAAATATACAAACACTCGGGCACCCTAGGCGACCTTATCTATAGCCTCAGCATCGTAAAGAAAATGGCACAGCGCGATGTGCTGTTCAAAGTAGCTATTGGCAATATTGAAAACTGTGTTGCACAGTATGGCTATCGCCCCGACGAGGTTGCACCTGAACATCGTGGACGCTTTACAGAACAAGACTTTGAGTGGTTGCTGCCCCTGTTGCGTAGACAGCCATATATTGAAACTGTGGGTCGCTGGTATCCTGGCGAACTAGAAGCTGACGTGGATCTTGATCGATTCCGTGGCACACTATTCCGTGGATTTGAGGGCAACTATGTACAGGCCTATCACCTGGCATTCAACTTACCGTTTAAGATGAGCGATTACGACACCCCTTGGTTGGAGGCAGATCCTGTTAAAACCAAGCCTATTGTGGTTAGCCGTACTAGTCGTTATCGTGATCTGCAAGCCGGGGATGCTTACTGGCAAAGTATTGTGGCCGATGCTGACCTAGCCAACAACGGTATCTTTGTTGGAACAGCCGCAGAGCATCGAGATTTTGAAACCACAATGGGCATTACTATTCCTTACCATCCAGTTAACGACTTCTTGGAGTTGGCCAACATTGTTGCTGGCGCTGAATTGGTAATGGCCAATCAAAACTTTGTCTACAGTCTTGCAATGGGACTAGGCAAGGACACAGTACTTGAGACAATCAAGATCAAGCCATTGCAGAACAACGAGTGCTTCTTCCCACGTACTAACTGTCAGTACTTTTAACCAAATTTGACTCAAAAAGAGCCCCATGCTATAATACACACATTGTAGCAAAGGGGCTTTTTTATGCAGTACACACTGATCACAAACTCCGGTAAAGTTTACACTTTCTTCTTGAAAGCCGTTGCTGACACATATCAACAAGCATATGGCGGTGTTGT
>Ga0208618_1000611_pt1 | contig 15898 bp, 14 predicted proteins | sample CryBogCBE18Jul08_FD_184585 | JGI IMG/M metagenome (GOLD analysis project Ga0208618, IMG submission 184585) | Freshwater microbial communities from Crystal Bog, Wisconsin, USA - CBE18Jul08 (SPAdes) | ecosystem: Environmental > Aquatic > Freshwater > Lake | place: Crystal Bog, Wisconsin, USA...
TTCTACTACGCCACAGATAACTACTTGATCTATTACTCAAACGGATCAAGCTGGCAGCAAGCTGAAGCGTTCGGCTCTGGACAATCGACAACCGTTTCAATCGCGGGATCAGCTGCAGACGGTACTTCGACTAACTACGCTCGTGCAGACCACGCACACGCAGGCCCTGGCTTTGGATCAGTCACAGCTCAGACAACAAACGGCGCTAGCTCATCAAACGGTACAGCTACCACCGTTGCTCACTCTGACCACACACACGGCACACCAGCGCTCACTTCTGTAACGCCTTCTAATATCACAGCTACTACAGCTGCAGTCGGTACTGGCGCTCTTGCAGCTCACGAAGACCACGTTCACGGATTTACTCCAGGTAATTTCACACTCGATACCTTTGGTGCTCCAGCAGCTAACGTCGCTTTCAACTCTAAGAAGATCACAGGCCTCGCTGACCCTACCTCAGCTCAGGACGCAGCTACTAAGAATTACGTCGATAGCACAGCTCAGGGTCTCAATGTTAAGGGATCAGTCCTTGCAGCTACAACAGTCTCGATCACACTCGTAGGCGCACAGACAATCGACGGTGTATCAGTCGTAGCTGGAAATCGCGTACTCGTCAAGAATCAGAGCACCTCTAGCCAAAATGGTATTTACGTCGTTCAGACTACTGCGTGGACACGCGCTACTGACCAGACAACTCCTGCAGTCGGTGACTTCACCTTCGTAGAGTCTGGCTCAACTCAGGCAGCTCAAGGCTATATCGTTACCAGCGTCACAGGTGGCGTCACCTGGACACAGTTCTCAGCTGCAGGCGAATACACAGCTGGCAACGGTATTACGATCACAGGTCAGTCGATCGCTTTCAACCCTACTTCTACTGGTGGACTTCAGGCAGCTTCTGGTGGAGCTTCGATCCTTCTCGCTACTAACTCAGGTCTCGGTACTAGCTCTTCTGGCTTAGCTGTCGGAGCTGGTACAGGTATCGTCGTAAGCACTGGCACTGTAGCGATCGACACCACTGTCGTAGCTCGTAAGTTCTCACAGACTCTTTCAACTTCAGCTACCAGCTACACCATTACCCACAACCTCGGTACTCTCGACGTTATCGTCCAGGTGTACACAGTTGCAGACGGTTCAGAAGTTGTCGTCGATAACCTACGCGCTACCACAAATACAGTGACCCTTAACTTCTCTGTAGCTCCTAGCGCTAATGCTTATCGCGTAGTAATCCTCGGATAGCGCTACTATTACACCTAGCCTGTAATTAGAGAGGCGCTATTAAGGAGAGACAATGGGTCTATTAGACCGTCTAGCAAAAGCGATCGTCGAAGCTCAATTAGAAAAGGCTCCTAGCCTGCCTGCTGGTGCAGTCTCTATGACTGAACAGCAAATGCAGCAAGCAGCTCGAGATAACAGCTATACGACTAAGCCTCTCCCGCGTAACCCTAATTTCGGTAACGTACCTTTCGCACCAGGTCTACCGATCACTCCTGGCGCTATCAACCCTGTCGGCCCTGGTGGACAAGCTGATCCACGTCGCTACGAATACCAGGTAGCTCAAAATATCAATGTCGCTACAGAGCAGAAGCTCGTACCGTTTAAGACTCTTCGTGGCGCAGCTGAGCAGATCGACATTATTCGTCGCTGTATCGAAGTTCTCAAGTCAAAGATCACAGGCTTGGACTGGGATATTGTCATAGCTGAGGACGCTTCAGAAAAGATTATTGCTGAGATAGGTGGCGATCACGTTCGCGCTATGGCGCAAGCTCGTGAAAAGTTTTCAGATGACATTTATCGCGCTCGCACTTTCTGGGAAAACCCAGATCCAGCTAACGGCTTTACCTTTACTGACTGGTTAATGATCTCTCTTGAGGAAATCCTTGTACTCGACGCCTGGGCTATCTGGCCTCAAAAGACAGTCGGTGGAGATCTATTCGGACTCCAGGTACTCGACGGCTCAACCATTAAGCCTCTTATCGACGATCGCGGTATGCGTCCAATGCCACCAGGAGCTGCTTACCAGCAAATCCTTTACGGCTTCCCACGTTCTGAGTTCTCAGCTGCAAATGAAACTCCAGACGCTGACGGAGAGTTCACAGCTGAAGAGCTGACCTACCTCGTGCGTAACCGTAGAGCTATGAGCGTCTACGGCAACTCACCAGTCGAGCGCTGCCTACCTGTAGCTGATCTCTACCTGCGTCGCCAGCAGTGGCTACGAGCTGAGTGGACTAACGGCGTACTCCCAGAGCTTATGTTCAAGGTCGATCCTGACTTTGGTAACGACCCAATCTTGCTACGTCAGCTCGAGGACTCAATCAACGACGATCTCTCAGGTCAGACTGAACAGCGTAAGAGAGCTCGCGTACTTCCAGCTGGCTTCGATCCAGTCCAATTCGACGGCTATGGCGAGAAGTTTAAGGAAATCCTGGACACCTATCTTGTCACCTCGATCTGCGGACACTTTGGCGTTATGCCGACTGAAATCGGCTTCTCTGGTCACGGCGGTCTAGGCAACTCTGGACACCAGCAAGGCGAGCAGCAAAGCGCCCAACAAATCGGTGTCGGCCCACTCGTTACCTGGTTAGGCAAAATGCTGACCAATATGAGCTACAGCTATCTCGGTATGCCTCGTGAGCTTGAGTTTAAGTTTATGATCGCTGAAGGTCACGATAACGAGTCAGAAGCTAAGCGAGCTGATCTTGAGCTTCGTGGAGCTACTCGCACAATCAACGAACGACGCTCAGAGCTCGGACTTCCTCTCTTGGACACACCAGCTGCAGATCAGCCAATGCTGGTCGCTGGTCAATCTGTATTCCTCTTCTCACCAGACGGCATAATTAACGTCGGAACAGCCACAGGACAGCCTCCTAGCGTCGATAACCTCGACACTAATCCAATCGCTCCAGTAGAAGATAAACCAGCTCCTGTAGCCCCTGTAGCCCCAATTCCAGGGCAAGAGCCTAAGCCTGGTGAGCCTGCAGCTGAAGAGAAGCCAGAGCCTAAAGTTGAGCCAGGTGATAGCAAGTCTGCAGATATTGACAAGGCTGGCGTACCTTCTAAAGCTGAGGTAAAAGCTGGACTATCACGCCTCAAGATCTTGCCTAACGCAGCTGGAGATCACCCTACTTCTGATAACCCTGACGAGCTTGCTGACACAGTAGCTAGTCCCTGGCCTGTAGTTGAGACCCAAAATGGCGACTACCCAGTCTCACCTGACGTATGGGAAAAGGCTGAGCTGGTCTTAGTGAACGTAAAGGATCTTTACGGCACAGATACCCAGCTTGATCGCTCTAACGTAGCTGACCATATTGAAGCTATGGGACAGGCACTAACCCCTTACCGTAACTACGCGCTTGTCTATGACGACGGCGAAAAGCAGATTATCGTGGACGGACACCACAGACTCTTTGCTATGTGGCTCCTCGGTATGGATCAAGTACCAGTCTGGCTTGGTACTCCTGATATGGGTAAAGCTGCTCGAGAAGAAGCCTACGCATTTATGGAATGGGCTAACAGACCCTGGCGTCGTACGCGTCACTTTGAGTTCAAGGCGCTAGATCCAATCGTCGGAGAAGCGCTCAATCGCTGTTACTTTGACAACGATATGGATACTGCTAAGTCTCTCGTCAAGGCCTATCTGCTATGAGCAAGGGCTCACGAGTAGCTAGTGCTCGTGTAGCAGCTAAAAGCGCAGTAAAGATCCGCGCTGCTCTTGCAGCTAGTATCGACGCTAGGCGTGTCTATACGCAATATATGGACACGAATCCACCTGTTACCAAAGATCAAGTCCTAGCTCGCGCTCGCGCTCGCGCCTGGGCTATGAAGAATGTAAATCTGGATTTAGCTACTTACAAAAAAGTTTTAGCTCGTTATTATGGCGATATGTATGTCCTGGGCCAGCGTGAAGCCCTGGAGAATATGGCTGATCGAGCTCAGAAAGGGCCTGTAGCCACAGCTAACAGCAAGCCTAAGCTAAACCCTCAAGGCCTGCCTATATTCGATCCTAGCTTTACGATCAACTGGGACGCTTGGACACCAGGTAACGAAGGAGCTGCAGCGCTACTCTCAAAGCCAGGTGGATTAAAAGATCTCCTGGGTGAGATAGATATTCAAGCTCGAGGTATAGCTGACTACAGCCACGATCTACTCGGTACAGCTTTAGCTGACGGCATAGCTCGAGGCGACACGCCAGTAACAATCGCTAACGCAATTCGAGACAGCTTGTCCTCACCAGAACGAGCTCTCACAATCGCTATCACAGAAGGTCAGCGAGCAAAGATCTCAGCTAATTTGGATAGTTACCAGGCTAATAACGTTGAACAAATCCAGTGGACAGTCAATGATCCTCAAGACGCTGACTGTTTAGACAATGACGGCGAAATCGTCAATTTAGGCGACGAGTTCCCTAGCGGTAATACTCAGCCACCAGTTCACCCTAACTGCCAGTGTGACGTGATCCCAGTTATGCCAGATCTCAGCGGTACGCCTGAGTATGCAGATCTGACGGACGAAGAAATAGCAGCTCGTTTAGACGACTCTGAGATGGCGGTCGTAGCTGACCTGGCTAAGTACAACCCTGACCAGGCTCGAGACGAGCGCGGTCGCTTTAGCTCTGGTGGCGGTGGGCTTGAAGATAAACACGGCGCTGAAGCAGCTTCTCACGCTCAGACCCTTTACTCTCACGCCAAAGGTATTGAGCCATTACTAACTCAAAATATGAGAGATTTAGCCGATAAACACGGTACAAAATTAGAAGGTTTAGATTTTCGCTTAAAAACTCAAGAATCTTTAACTTCTAAAATTGCTTTAGGTGTCAAAGACGGTAAAACTCCAGCAGAAGTAGCTCGTACCATTAGTGACGCTAACCGATACACAATGGTTACAGATCCAGCTAATTACCGAGCTGCAGCTGAAGCTGTCCAAAAGGATCTGCAAAACCAGGGCTACGACGTGCGCGTGAAGAATTACTGGCAAGAGGGCTCAAATTACAAAGGTGTAAATATGGCCCTAACAGATCCGTCTGGCAATAGGATCGAGCTCCAATTCCACACAGCTGAGTCTTTAGCTATGAAAGAAGAAACTAATCACCCTATTTACAAAGAATATCAAAAAATGGACGAGACAACCCCAGAAGCTCAAGCTCTTAACGCTCAAATGGTCGCTAACAGCGCCACGCTGAGCACTCCTCCAGGGCTTACAAATTATGGCGAGCCAAAAATCGGTAAGGCTGTTGATTTATCCGATTTTTATGGCTATGATCGAAGAGAAGGAGGCAATCTATGACTACAAAATGGTTTATCGGTCAGACCACCGAGCGCGTATTCGCTGTCTATAAAGCTACCTTTGACGGCAAGATCCTTACGTCTCAAAAACAGTGGCTTATCCCTAGCGGTAAAGCCTGGGCTTCAACAAAACGTGTAAGCGAGTGGTATTTCGTAGGTAATGACGAGATCTGGCCTGCTACAGAAGCTGAAGCTAGGAAGTATCTCCCAGCTAACGCCTAAGTCCTAAGCAGGGTGCGTGTGAAACCGTTACAATTTCTGTACACACGCAGATAGGACTCTTATGGCTCTGAATCATATAAACGTAACGGTCGGTACAACTCCGACTCAGCTCGTGACTTTACCTAATGGCGTCGGCTATGTAGCCTGCCAGATTTTCAACAATGACACAGTAGCTATTTTTATTGGTGACGCTCAAGTCGATAAGGCTAACCCAGGAATCGGTCTCAAGATCGCTGCAGGAGCTTCTCTCCAGCTTTGGGTACACGGTAACGAAACCATCTATGCAATTTCAGCAGCTGGTACAGCTAACGGCGCAGTAGCAGTCGTTTATTCGGCATAAGGAGAAATAATGGCCCAGGATTTTGCTACCTCATACGTTGATATTCTCAAATATGACAAAAATGACGACGGCACACTCACCGTCTACGGGAAAGCTACTTCAGACGATCTGGACATTGACCAGCAGATCTGCGACAACGACTGGCTCAAGAGAGCTATGCCAGAATGGTTTAAGTCTGGTGGAAATATACGCGAACAGCACAGCTCTATCGCAGCTGGCGTCGCTACTGAATACGAAGAAAAGGGCGACGGATTTTACGTCACAGCCAAAGTCGTAGACAAAAACTCTATCCTCAAAGTCGAGCACAAAGTCCTAAAGGGCTTCTCAATCGGAATTAAAGGCCCACGCGTAGTACGCGATAACAAAGCTGCTAATGGTCGCATTATCGACGGTCAAATCGTTGAGCTCTCACTTGTTGATCGTCCAGCTAACCCTACCTGCCAGCTTGTATTGGCTAAGTCAGTCGGTGGCGAGAGCACTCTTTCAGCTGTCCCAGAAGAGCTAATCGAAACAGAAACACCTACAAAGGAGACCCCAGTGGCAAAATCAGTCCTAGCAGAAACAATCCTAGAGCTGGTTAAGTCAGCCAATGGTGAGACCGTCAAGTTCGATCAGGCTTCATACGACACAGCTCGTCGCGCACTAGCTCAGCTCATCATTACAGAAGCTGGCGAAATGGCAGACGGTTCAGACGAGCGTGACGATATTGAAGAGCTAATCGAAGCAATCAAGCACCTATTTCGCTGGAAAGACGGCGAAGATGAAGAAGGCGAGACAAATATGGCAGGATCAACTATCGAGATGGCAGCTAAGGAAGCTGACGCTGAGTGCAGCTGCGACGGCTGCAAGGCCTGTAAAGCTGACGGTGGCTGCGATAAATCTCCGTGCGAAAAGTGCGCTATGGCTAAGTCCGCTTCTATCAGCAAGTGCCTAGAGTGTGGCTGCGGTATGCCTGGTCAGGATCACGGTAAGACAACCGTACAGATCCCTGGCAACAATGCAGGTATCGCTACAACAGCTAACGTATCGACAGCGACCATTATGACCCCAGAGCAAAACGCTGGGTCAATCAAGTCTGCAGAAGGCGAAGAGCCTGTAGCTGCAGAAGAAGCTCCAGCTGTAGAAGCTGAGGCAGCAGCTGAGGAAGCTGCACCTGAAGTTCTCGACGACGAAGCGACGGCTGAGATCGTAGAGAAAGCTGTAAAGACGGCGACTGAATCAGTCCGAGCAGAGATCGCTTCCTTAAAGGCTGCTACAAAAGCAGCAGAGGAAAAGGCGGTAGCTCTTGAGTCAGAGCTCGTGGCAGCAAAGTCGGCAGCAGTAGCTGGTGGGCCAAAGCGCACTGGACGTATTGCTGTCACACAAACAAACGAGCTAATGCTGAAGGCAGCAGAATATCGCGCTAAGGCAGCAGCAACATCTGACCCAATCTTGGTCAAGGGCTATAAGGCACTAGAGAAAGAGTTTCTCTCTAAGGCTGGCAAGTCTGACGACCAGGACTAATTAACCGACCCCTCTAAACAAAGGAAACCAAATTGGCTCTAACTCCTCCAAAGGCTACTGACCTCTTCTCAGACGTCAGCTCGCCTAAGAAGGCAGCAGCTCGTATGGACGAATACCAGGGTGAGCTTGCAAAGGCTCTCTCAGCTGGTACAAACGTTCCAGGACAAGCTCCTTCAGCAGATCCAGTCGCAGCTCTCGAAGCTATGGCTGCAACAAAGTCACTCACACCTGACGCTCTTGCTGGCCTTAATAACGCCATCTCAGCTCAGCGCCTTGCTATGCAGGATATTCAGAAGGATATTTCGCTTACTAGCCCACTCAGCACTTCTTTCGCTGCGTTCGACTTGGAAGCACCTGCAAAGCTCTTGACACCACGTCCTACACCTCTCCGTAACCGTATCCCTCGTAAGAAGGGCGTCGGTACTTCACACCGTATCAAGCGCATTACTGGTTACACAGGTACTGGTACTGGTGGACAAGGACAGATCTGGCCTGGCGTATCTGAAACTACAACTACTGCTTTCGGTTCAATCAACTTCGAGCGTGGCCCAAAGATCAGCTACACAGCGGACGATATTGTCTTGCCTTACAACTCCTACAGCTTGTCAGATAGCGTTTCATTCGACGCTAACTTCTCAGGCCTCGGATACCAGGATCTCCGTCAGCTATCTTCAACTTCTACCCTCTATGCAACAATGCTTATGGAAGAAAGAATGATGCTTATGGCTCGCGGTACTTCAACTGGCTACTCAGGCGCTCTTTCAGCTCCTACAGCTACAGCTGCTGGTGCAACAGCTTCAGGTTCAGTTACAGCTATCGCTGCTAACACCTACTACGTCTACGTCACAGCAGACGCTGGTGTATCTTCAACTGGTTTTGGTGAGTCGATCGTTTCTTCTGTCGCTACTGCTACAACCACTTCAGGTCAGGCTCTTGTCGTCACAGTTACACCTGTAACTGGCGCACTTGCTTACAACGTATATGTCGGTACAACTACTGGTGCAGCTAACGCTTACTACCAGGGTCGTACAACAGGTACAACCTTTACAGTCGGTGGCGCAGCTACTTCCTCAACAGGAAACCAGGGGCCTCTCAAGACCACTGGCGCAGTTGCCTCACGCGCTGCAGCTGATACTTCTGCTTATGCAACAGGATATGACGGAATCCTTCCTACTCTCCTCGGGCCTTCAAGCGGATTTATCAACAATATCGCTGGCGCCTTCTCGAACACCAACCCAGGTACAGAGTTCCAGTCAGTATTCGCTGGTCTCTACAACTCTGTAAAGGCTGATCCAGACGCTATCCTCATCAACGGTTCAGACCGTAAGCAGCTCTCTGACTCAATCAAGGGTGCAGCTAACGCTAACTACCGTCTCAACATCACTCAGGACGAAGCCACAGGAGCAATCCTCGGTTCTGTCGTCGGTGGTATCGTCAATGAAGTAACTGGCAAGTCAGTGGATCTAATCGTCCACCCTTGGCTCCCACAGGGCGTAGCTCCAGTTATCTCTTGGACACTCCCAATTCCTGACACAGAGGTCTCAGACGTATGGTCTAACTACCTCGTCCAGGACTATATGGGTATCCAGTGGCCTGTAACTCAGTTCGCTTATGAGTTCAGCACCTACTTCCGTGGAACATTCTTCTGTCAGGCTCCTGCTTGGAACGGTATCGTTTCAGGTATCACAGCTGCATAGTCGAAAACTGAATAAGATAGGGGGAGGGAGCTTCGGCTCTCTCCCTTTATCACTTTGGAGGCAAAATGGCACGGTTAGTACCACGCGACGGTTTCGTTAAAGAGACAAACATCAAGAGTCAGTCAGGCGTTCGACGCTACAAAGCTGACAAAGGTGGAATGTATGAAGTCTCAAACCCTAAAGATATTGCAGCTCTCAAGAGCCAGGGTTTCGTAGAAGAGAATCTATCTAGGCACACTCCAGGCGACGCTCAACGCGGGTACACTTGTACCCAATGCGGTTTCGGCAGCTGGTTTAGAAAGTGCTCGCGCTGTGGGCATACCTACGAGTCCACACCACGCACGGACGGAGATATAGAGTATGGCAACGACGGTAATAACTAATAACACACCGTATTACCAGGACGACGAATATCTAACCCTTGCTGAATATAAAAACGCTCCTACAGCGATCGACTATAACAATCTCGTAGTCGGTGGCACCCAGGCTCAGCAGGACGCTGAGCTTCTATCCGTTATCGGGCGCGCAAGCTCCTGGATTAACACCCATCTTAACCAGTCACTGATCGCTCGCTCGGTAACAGAGCAGAAGCGTACGCGTATGACTCCCCAGGGTAATCTCATTATCCGTCCCGAGATCACTCCTCTTATTGCAATTAGCTCGCTCAGCTATGGGGCTACACCTACCAATTTAACGGTCGTAAATGACCTTACGCCACTCTGGTTCGAGTCGGATAAGGTGATCTATCCAATCGCCCAGACAAGCCTCTCATACAGCTCTCAGGGGCCTTTAGCCTTTGGTTTCCCACCTTCGACTGGATCCCAGATCTACGTCAATTACAACTACACAGCTGGCTACGTTAATACCACTGGCACAGGCACAGCTGGATCAAAGAGCGTTACCGTAGCTAACCCTGTCGGTATCTTGCCTGGACAGGTTATTAACTTCTACGACGGTCAGTACAGCGAGCGCTTGCAGGTAGCTAATAACTACGTCTACGGCGCTAACCCAGTCACGCTTTCGACAGCTATGGCTTATAGCCACACTAATGCAGCTTTCTCAGGTATGCCTGCAGCTGTTAAAGAAGCTGCAATCCTGGTGGTCACAGATTTTCTCAAGGTTCGCGGTGATAGCTCTATGACTATGGCAGTAACGACTCGACCTTCTTCTGGCCCTAGCGTCCAGGACATTATCGGCTCAGATCTTGCTATGGCAAAGGAGCTACTGCGTCCATTCCGTAAGGTTCGTTAATGGCAGGTCGCGCGGACGTACGAGCTACGCTCTACAACTATCTCAAGACGGCAGGTATCGACCAGCTCAACCAGATCTTTACCTCGTTCCCTAAGCGTATTAACTACCAGGTCGGCGCTAAACCTGGACAGCTATCTCGAGCTGCAGCTGTAATCTTCATTCAGAGCGAGCGCGAAAAGCGCATAGCTATTGGTGGAGCTCACAACGGCTGGAAACAAGTCGATTTCACGGTAGTCCTACAGATCTTCCATCACTCAGTACAAAATAACGCTGAGGACTCTATGGCTGATTTTGATACACTTATAGACAACATCAAGGCAACGCTGCGAGCAGATCACAGGTTCGGTGATACGACTGGAAATCTGGTGTGGCAGGGTGCTGAGCCTGCGATCGACACTCTCTACGGAGAGCCTGTCACGTCAGACAACGGCGCTACTGACACGTTCGCAGAGATCCGCTTTGACGTTACTGAGATGATCCAGGCATAGGAGAATAATGGCAAGCTACACCTACACAGGCGACGCGGTTCGTGAGTTCCCTACGCTTGTACTGACAGTAAAACCAGGCGACACGTTCGACGCTCCAGCGGATTTCGTTGCAGCTGACGTAGCACCTGCAGCAAGTAAGAAAGCAGCTCCAGTAGCTGCACCACAATCGTCAGCCTCGTCTGACTCAACAGCAGGAGCGTGAATAAGTGTCAGTACAAAATACCCACCGTTCGTACGTAGGCATAGCTAAGGAAACTACAAAAGGTACTGTCGTTGCACCGACGACGTTTATCCCAGTCCTAGCTACAACCCTCAAGCCTATGGACAAGTACGGCCCACTCTATGATGAGGGCCTACGCGGATCACTCGTTAAGAATTACAACTATGTCCAGGGTCGCGGTAACTCTACCTTTGACTTTGGTGGAGCTGCTTTTGCAGACACAATCGGCTTCCCAATCGCAGGACTTCTCGGTGAGGACGTTCTCACAGGCGCTTCTGCACCATACACCCACACTATTTCGCTCAAAAACTCAGGTACTACAGCTGCAGACGCTCAGCCAGCTTCCTTTACGCTGACTGATTTCTACGCAGCTAACGTTCGCTCTTACCCAGGCATACAGTTCCACGATTTCTCTCTCAAGTTCACTTCTGAGGGACTTCTTGAGTACGACGCAAAGGCAACTGGCTGGCTCTCATCAACAGTCTCAACACCTACCCCTAGCTTCTCTACAATCTTGCCTACACCTGTCTGGTACGGCACAGTTTCAGTAGCTGGCACAACAGTCTCAAACGCTGTTACTGGAAACCTCGATATGAAGCGTCCAGTCTCACCTATCTTTGGTATCGGCAACACACAAAACCCTTACCAGGTATTCGTAGGAGCTCTCGAAGTCACAGGCAAAGTCACTTTCCTTATGGAAGCTGACACTCAGCTCACTAACTTCTTGACAAACACTCAGCCTGCTTTGGTCTTTAACTGGGCTCAAGGCACTGGTGCTGCAGCTACACAGATCCAGGCAACCGTAACAAAGGGTGCCTACACAGCTGCTGCGATCGAGCGCTCTAAGGATTATGTCGAAATCACAGTAGACATTAACGCTCAGGGTAACCTCACAGACTCAGGTACCGTCGGATACTCCCCTATCAAGTGGGTTATCCAAAACGCTAAGTCTGCTGCTTACCTCTAAACCCTAATATCGAGTAGGGGGATCACGGCTGATTTGCCTCGCCGTTGATTCCCCTACTCGGCTTTTATCCCCTAAGATATGGGCAACCTATTAGGAGGCAAAATGGCAAGCACAAAGATCACGCTCCCATCTGGAGCTACAGTCACTATTAAAGATCCGTCTACTCTTCGAGTCAAAGATCGTAACCGTGTTATTAAAGCTGGCGACGGTCTCACAGGCGATATTGCTAAGGGACTTGCTTTCAGCGAAGCTCTTATCGCCACAATCGTCGAGGACTGGTCGTTCGATCTCCTTATTCCTTCTGTTAAGCCAGAGTCGCTTGAAGAGCTAGAGATCGCTGACTACGACGATTTGGTCAAAGCTTCTGAAGATATTAGCTCGATCCTCTTCCCTACTCTTGCTAAGAATGACAAGAATGAGGCAGACCCAAAAGCGGTTACAGAAAGCTCCAACGCTTAAAAGCTACGCTTCAGGGCTTTCAACGTCACCCAGATCTGGATTATCCAGATGAAGAATGGGTCTATTTTAAGTTCGCTGATCGTTTCGGCTGGACGCCTAGCCAGGTAGATGAGCTACCAGCTAATCGTGCCGACTGGCTACTAGCTATCGCTGATACCCTAGACGAAGTGCAAAACGAGAAGATGGAGCAGGCGCAGCGGTGAGCGATAACTTTGCTGAGTTCGAGGCTGGTATGCGACGGTGGCTTGCTCGTTTTGACCAGGCTTCTGAAGCAGCTATGGGCTTGATAGCTCGTCGGGTATATGACAATGCAAAAGCAAATGCTCACTCAGCTTCTAACCCACCAGTGCGCGTTACTGCTCGTAATGGCAATCAGTATTACCGATACAACCCGCATATCTCTCCAGGCGACGGTCGAGGCCCTAACAGAGGTACAGGAAACCTTCTTACTTCTATGACTTATGGTTCAAGTCGTAAAGGTTTCGGTAGCTATACAGCTGAAGTAGGAGCTGGTGCTGTCTATGCTCGTGCGCTCGAATTAGGAAACCCTCGCTGGGCAAGTGGGGTAAAATACCCATATATGGAGCCTGCGCTCACTGGACTCGTCACGTCAGGGCAGCTCAGTCAGATCCTGGCATACTCGTTCAGACCTTTGGGGGGATAGTAAATGGCAGGTGAAATCCCTCCACTAAATATCACCGTCAATCTTGAGACTTCTGGTGTTCAGACTGGTGTTAATCAAGCTACGACCAGTATCAAAAACATTACAGCTGCAGCTGATACAGCGAGCTCAAAGTTCACTGGGCTCAAGACAGTTATGCTCGGTACCTTTGCCAGCTCAGCTCTGCAAAAAGGTATATCCGATTTTGAGGGTTTTCTTAAAGACTCAGTAAAAGCAGCTGAAGCAGCTCAGACTTCTGTAGCTGCGCTCGGTACAGCTATGAATAACGCGAAGGTCAATACCGACGCTAACCGTGAAGCCATTATGAAGTCCACTGAGGCTATGGGCAACCTCGGATTTAAGGCTAACGACACACGCGACGCCTTTACAAAGATGATTACAGCGACTGGATCAGTCACTGAGTCCACCAGGCTTATGTCCGTAGCTGCAGACTACGCTCGACTCAAGCACGAAGATCTTGCTACAGCTGCTTCTACTTTGACACGCGGTACTACTGGCGCAGCTAGAGCTTTCCGTGAGTTCGGTATTGTCCTGGACACACACCTACCTAAAAATGAAGCTATCTCTAAAGCTTTTGACCAGTTAAACCAGAAAATCGGCGGTCAAGCTGCAGCCTACGCTCAGACCTACGCTGGCAAAATGCAGATTATCGGCGTACAGACTGAGGATCTTAAAGAGAAGATCGGAAACCTTCTTCTTCCTGTTCTAACAAAGCTCGAGAGCTGGTTTATCGGATCTCTCAAGTGGCTCAGTGAGCATAAAGCAGCTATGGAGGCTATTGCTCTAATCGTAGGTACTGTTCTCACGGTAGTTATCGTTAATCTGACTAAACAGCTTTATGCTCAAGCTGCAGCCTGGGTAGCTGCCAATATCGAAATCGTCGCTATTGTCGCTGTAATCGGTCTAGTAATTGCAGGATTCGTCAAGCTATGGAATAGCTCAGAGACCTTCAGAAAGGTCGTTGTAGACGCTCTCAAGCTCGTTATCGACGCCTTTGGCTACCTTGTAGGGGCTATCGGCAAGGTAATCGAAGCAGCTACACACCTACCGTTTATCGGCGGTCACTTCAAGGGTATAGCTGACGCGGTAAATGGCGCAGCTAAAGAAATTGGCGGGTTTAGCAGCAAGCTCGACGATCTATCTAACAAGAAGATCGACATTAAGTTCCCTAACATTAAAGACGCTTTGGCTACGGCTGGAGGCACTAGCTCGGGCGAGCCTCTTGATATTACTGGCCTTGTCCCAGGTGGAAACGTTGATAAGGGAGCTGCTAAAGCTGCAGCTGCAGCAAAGAAGCAAGCTGACGCCTTAGCTACAGCTCAAGCTGAAATGACAAAACTTCAGACTGACTACGCGACTGCACTACAGGATCGCCAGGACAAGATGGACGCAGCTATGGCTGCAAAGATCGACCGTGATACCAAAGCTCAACAGGCTTATGACGACACGGTAGCGAGCCTTCAGACTAAACACGACGACGCTATGCAAGCAGCTCAGGACGCCTTTGATACAGCAAGCGCTAATGCTCACCAGGCTTACCAGGACAAGATCACGCAGATCGACGCTGACTATCAGCAGAAGCAGGCAGATCTCCTCGCTAACCATAATGACAAGATCGCCTCACTTCAGCAAGCAGCTGCAGATAAGGCTGTCCAGCTTCAGCAAGCAGCAGCCGATAAGCAGCAAGCTATCGTGCAGCAGTCGATCGACCTTCTTACTAGCTCGTGGGAAAGCGCCACAAAGATCGACGTCGGCAAGCTCTTTACCAGCTCTGGCTCAACAGCTGAGGGCCTTGCAAGTTCACTTAAAGATCAACTTGACGCTGTTCTCAAACTCCAAAAAGACGCTGGACAACTTGCAGCTGCAGGTTATACCCAGACCTTTATTCAGGAAGTTTTGGCTCAAGGCCCACAAGTGGGCGATCAAATGGCTCAGTCAGTCCTCAATGCCACACCTGATACAGCTGCTCAGATCAAGTCACTTTACGGTCAGATCCAGGACGTTTCCCAGACTGGGCTCGATCAGCTAGCTACACAAATGAACAGTGGCGCTCAGCTCGCTACTGAAAAGCTAATGGATCAGTATGCTCAAGTCGGCATTACTCTCCAGACGCAGATGGCTGATAACGCAGCTACTTTGCAAGATTCGATCGCTAAGGAAAACGCTACCTACGCAGCAGCCCTAGACGCAGCTACAGACGCTCATACAAAGGCTGCAGCTGCAGCTACTGACACGCTTAACAAAGCGCTCGCTACAGCTCAAGATAATCTCACCAAAGCTCAAAACGCAGCTAATAATGCTTTGATGACAGGTTTAACAGCTGCTCAGACAACTTTGACAGCTGCTTTAACAGCTTCTCAAAATACTTACGACACGGCTGTAAAGTCAATTTCAGATAGCACTATGAAACAGCTTGACGCGCTTATGGCAAAGATCGACGCTGCAGCTGCAAAGATTCAAGGTCTAGGCGGTACGGTTTCGGGTATTGGATCTTCTTACAGTGGATCTACCTACGGTGGAGCTAGCGGTACTTCTTATGTACCGTCTACTTCTTCAGGCGTGGATACTTCGACCTTAGCGGGTGTACTTGCAGCTTCTGGTCTAAGTGGCTCTACCACCACAGGATCTACCCCACGCTTGGGAATGGCTTTTGAGGGTGCTCCCCAGGTAGTCATTAACGCGCCTATCGCAGTAGACGGATCGACAGCGCCTACGGATATTCAGAATAAACTTGTCTCTATGGCTAAGTTCGGATTGGTGGCTATGTGAGCACAGTAACCTCGTTAAATC
>Ga0208618_1000613_pt1 | contig 15881 bp, 16 predicted proteins | sample CryBogCBE18Jul08_FD_184585 | JGI IMG/M metagenome (GOLD analysis project Ga0208618, IMG submission 184585) | Freshwater microbial communities from Crystal Bog, Wisconsin, USA - CBE18Jul08 (SPAdes) | ecosystem: Environmental > Aquatic > Freshwater > Lake | place: Crystal Bog, Wisconsin, USA...
GTATTTCTCAATCGTGTCGAGGTCTCGAATGCCGCCACCCAATTGGACTGGGATGTCATCTCCTACGGTCGCCAAAATTGAGCGAATGGCGCTGTAGTTTTGGGGTTTCCCGGCAAAGGCCCCATTCAAGTCCACCAAATGCAGTCTCCTGGCTCCTTTTTCCACCCAGTTCAGGGCCATTTGGGCTGGGTCTTCGCCAAAGGTGGTGGATTGGTCCATGTCGCCTTGCTTTAAGCGAACACAGTGACCGTCTTTTAAATCAATCGCAGGGATGAGTAACATGGTGATGAGGCCAAGCTTGTGGGGTAAGAGAGAAAAGAGTCAGAGCTCAAGTTAAAAGGGTAATCGGCAGAAATCAAACGGATTTGAAGGGCAAACCTCAAGGCTTCCAAGTCAAGAAGTTTCGATACAGGGCCAGTCCATTGTCGGCACTTTTCTCGGGGTGGAACTGGGTTGCGAAAATATTATCGCGCGCTATGGCCGAAGAAAACCAAGCGCCGTACTCTGTTTGCCCTACAGTGTGGCGTGCATCGGACGGTTGAGCGTAATAACTGTGCACGAAATAGAAGTGGCTCTCGTCCTCAATGCCCGCCCACAATGCATGGGGCTGGGTTTGTCTCACTTGGTTCCAACCCATTTGAGGAACTTTAAAGGGGTGACCATCGGCTTGTTTTTTCCCGTCCAAATCAAAGCGCTTGACCTCCCCACCCATGAGCCCCAAGGTTGGCGTTGGGCTTCCCACTGGGCCCTCATGGCTTTGGTCCAACAGCATTTGCATGCCCACACAGACGCCAAAGAGGGGTTTGTGCTGCGCAGCATGGAGCACCGCTTGCAAAAGACCCGACTCCTTGAGCTCTCGCATGCAGTCGGGCATCGCACCTTGTCCTGGCAAAACCACTCGATCGGCGGCCATCACCACCTCTGGGTCGTGGGTGATTTCAACGGCCACTCCCAGCGGATCGGCCACGTGTTTGAGCGCTTGCCAAACCGAGCGCAAGTTGCCCATGCCGTAATCGATCACCACCACCTTAGACATTGAGAGCTTTTTTAAATGTTATGAATATCGGACAAAGAAGTGCGCTTGAACCCAAGCGCTCAAAGCGAGCCTTTGGTCGAAGGCATGAGCCCTGCACCCCTTGGATCCATCTCCAAGGCTTGACGCAGAGCGCGACCAAAGGCCTTGAAGACAGTCTCGGCTTGGTGATGAGCGTTCTCACCCCTTAAGTTGTCGATGTGCAAAGTGCAATAGGCGTGGTTCACAAAGCCCTGGAAAAATTCATAGGCCAGTTGTGAGTCAAAGGCGCCAATCATGCCGCTCTTGAAGGGCACGTGCATGATGAGACCGGGGCGACCGGAGAAGTCCACCACCACTCGCGAAAGGGCCTCATCAAGGGGAACATAGGCGTGACCGTAGCGGCGAATGCCACGCTTGTCTCCGACAGCTTTGGCCACCGCTTGGCCCAAGGTGATCCCGACATCCTCCACCGTGTGGTGTCCATCGATGTGCAAATCGCCCTTGGCTTGGATGTTCAAGTCGATCAAACCGTGACGTGCAATTTGATCGAGCATGTGATCAAAAAATCCAATGCCGGTGGACAAATTCGCTTGACCTGTGCCATCCAAATTGACGCTCACCTCGATGGCGGTCTCATTGGTTTGACGCACAACGCTTGCACTTCGCGCTCCGCTTGGAGCGCCTGAGGAGGTCACAGGGATCAGTGGGTTTGACATAAATGATTGGGCCAATTGGTGAAATTCTGACAGAAGGCGAACCCAATAGGTTCACATCGTTGGGGCAATTTGTTGGAAGGCTTGAACCATGGCTTGGTTCTCTGCGGGAGCACCAACGGTGAGCCTCAAACAACCTGAGAGCAATGGGTGCATTTTAGAGACGTTTTTGATCAAGATGCCGTGCTCCAAAAGTGCTTTGAACCAAGCCTCTGTGAGGGCATGGCGTTGATCGACACTCGTATCTGCCTTACACACTCGCACGAGCATCATGTTGGCAGAACTGGGGTAAGGGGTCAAGCCTTCAATGGCGCTCAGTTGCGCAAAGAGCTTTTCACGCTCCTGCATGATGGTTTGCGCTTGGGCTTGGTACACCTCTTGGTGCTCGAGCGCAAAGAGCGCGCACTCGGCATTCAAGACGCTCACGTTGTAGGGAGGACGCAATTTGTTGAGCTCTTCGACCCAAGCGCTTTGGGCCACCAAGTAGCCAATGCGCACGCCCGCCAATCCGAATTTGGAGAGGGTTCGCATCAAAATCACTTGCGCATTTTGTTCAGGATGCTCACGCATGTGGGTGAGCCACGTGGCGGCCGCAAAAGGCTGATAGGCCTCATCCATCACCACCACACCTTTGTAAGCACTGACCCACTCAATGATGGTTCCTATGTCCGTCTCACTCCAAGCGTTGGCGCTTGGGTTGTTGGGATAGGCCAGATAGACAACGCTGGGTTGGTGGGCGTCAATGGCCGCTTGCATGGCAGCCATGTCAAGCGAAAAATCGGCTTTGAGGGAGACGCCCACAAACTCAAGACCCATTTGGAGGGCAAAGTTTTTGTACATCACAAAGGCTGGCTCTGGCGCCAAAACTTTGGCTCCTGGGCGTGCCATGGCCAAGGTCAGAAGGCCAATCAACTCATCCGATCCGTTTCCCAGCATCAAAGCATGACCTTGGGGCAAATCGATGAAGTCGGCCAAGGCCTTTTGCAGCTCCTCGGTGCGAGGTCCTGGGTAGCGGTTGATCTCCACCGATTGAAGCCGTTGACCCAGCTCAGCCTGCAACGCTTTGGAGAGCACGAAGGGGTTCTCCATCGCGTCCAATTTGATGAGCCCAGGACGGGTCGCTTGCACATGATAAGCCTGCATGGCTCGCACATCTGCGCGAAGGTGAGATAGATCAGGCTTGGACATGAAAAATTCGTCTTTAAAACTCAATTATAAAAGGCACAAACTTCGAGTTGAATGGGAGAGCAAGAGGCCACCCTGAACTCAAGGGACTTGGGGCAAAAAGAGATCAATCTTTGAATCCACTCAATTTCACTTGGTGATTCTTTGCGCTTTCAAAGCATTCAAAAGAACCAAGTCCTCTGCACCCAAATCGGCCTCGTTCGATTGCAGTCGCATCTCGGCCGCTCTTGCGTGAGCAGTGAGCCCCTCACCGTGCGCCAAAACGCTGGCGATGTGACCCAAGTGTTCGGCCCCTTTGGGACTGACTTGGATCAAACTGCTTCGCTTTTGAAAGTCATAGACGCCCAAGGGTGAGCTAAAGCGCGCCGTGCCCGATGTGGGCAGCACGTGATTGGGTCCCGCACAATAGTCGCCCAAGGACTCGCTCGTGTAGGCGCCCAAAAAGATCGCTCCCGCGTGTTTCAAATGGTGTTCCCAGCGGTGGGGGTCTCTGGAGCAGACCTCCAAATGCTCGGGCGCAATTCGATTGGAGATCTCACACGCCTCCTCCATGCTTTGGGTGAGGATGAAAGCGCCGCGGTTGTTGATGGACTTCTCAATGATGGCGCGCCTGGGCATGTCTTTGATGAGTCGCTCCATAGAGGCCTGAACACGCTCCAAATATTCTGGATCTGGACAAAGCAAAATGCTTTGCGCCAACTCATCGTGCTCGGCTTGAGAGAACAAATCCATTGCAACCCAGTCAGCAGGCGTTGAAGCGTCTGCCAAAACCATGATCTCCGAAGGTCCTGCGATCATGTCAATGCCCACTTGACCAAAGACGCGTCGCTTTGCACTGGCGACATAAGCGTTGCCCGGTCCCGTGATCTTGTCCACTTTGGGAACGGTTTGAGTGCCATAGGCCAAGGCGGCAATCGCTTGAGCACCGCCCAAGGTGAACACATGCGTGACACCGGCCAAGTGAGCAGCAGCAAGAACCAACGCATTTCTCTCGCCACCCGGTGTGGGGACCACCATAATAATCTCTTCAACCCCTGCCACATGTGCAGGCACGGCGTTCATGAGCACACTCGATGGATAGGCGGCTTTGCCGCCTGGGACATAAATGCCCACGCGGTCCAAAGGCGTTACCTTTTGGCCAAGGAGTGAGCCGTCTTCATCAAAATACTGCCAACTCTCGCCACAGGCCTTCTTTTGGGCTTCGTGGTAGAGGCGCACGCGCTTGTGGGCCTCGGTAAGAGATCGCCTTTGTTCTTCAGGCAACCCATCAAAAGCGGCTTTGAGCTCTTCGGGGGCGATGCTCAACTCTGCCATGGTTTTGGCGCTTGAGCCATCGAGCTCTTGGCTCAAAGCCAAAAGGGCTTCGTCACCTTGTGACTTCACACGCTCAATGATCCCCTCCACTCGGGCTTCGATCGTTTTGTCTTCACTCGCACTCCAGTGCAAACGGGCCGTGAATTGAGCATCAAAGTCCGCTTGCTGCGTGTTCAAGTAAAGGGGTTTTAAGGTAGACATGTTTGAGAGTCACTCACAAATGTGTTTCAACAACTGCTTGAAGGGTCGGCCAAGTGTTCGCTCAAGGTTTGGAGGCAGAGACTGCACGCTCAAAGGCGTCCAGCAGTGGGCGAAGCTTGGACTGCTTGAGCTTCAACGCCGCTTGGTTCACCACCAAGTGAGAGCTGATGTCCATGATCCGCTCCACCTCCACCAAGTGGTTGGCCTTCAAGGTGCTGCCCGTTGAGACCAAATCCACGATCGCATCGGCCAAGCCGGTCAAAGGGGCCAACTCCATGCTGCCATAGAGTTTGACCAAGTCCACGTGCACGCCTTTGGTGGCAAAAAAATCTTTGGCGATTTGCAAGTATTTGGTGGCGATTTTCAACCGCGAGCCTTGTCTCACCGCACCCTCGTAGTCAAAGCCCAAGGGTGTGGCCACACTCATGCGGCACTTTGCGATTTGCAAATCGAGTGGCTGGTACAAGCCGTGGCCACCGTGTTCGATCAAAGTGTCTAAACCTGTGACCCCAAGGTCTGCACCACCATACTGAACGTAAGTGGGCACATCAGAGGCCCTCACCAACACCACACGCAGGCCTTCTTGGTTGGTTGGGAGAATGAGCTTTCTTGAGGTCTCGGGGTGCTCGAGCACCTCCACACCTGCCGCGCTCAAGAGCGGCATGGTTTCATCAAAAATGCGTCCCTTAGACAATGCCAGTGTGATCATTTGATTCTTTCGATGTCTGCACCCAAAGCGCGCAGTTTAGCCTCCATGGCCTCGTAGCCACGGTCCAAGTGGTAGATGCGTTGCACACGGGTCTCGCCTTGCGCGACCAAGCCCGCAATCACCAAGCATGCCGAAGCCCTCAAATCGGTGGCCATCACATCGGCGCCCGATAGGCTTTGCACGCCTTGAACCAAGGCCACTTTGCCATCGATTTGAATGTTCGCACCCAACCTCACCAACTCATTGACGTGCATGAAGCGGTTCTCAAAAATCGTCTCCGTGGCTTTGGAGCTGCCTGAGCACACCGCGTTCAAGACCATGAACTGAGCTTGCATGTCGGTGGGAAACCCTGGGTACTCGGTGGTTCGAAAGCTTTGAGCTTTGAGATCGCGAAAAGGCTCGCCAGACGCTTTGACCCATATCCCGTTGTCTCGCCTCTCAATATGCACGCCGCAAGCAATCAATTTCTCAATCACCGCGTCCAAGTGCTCTGAGCGTGCGTCCTTCAAAAAGACCTCACCTCCTGTGCAGGCCACTGCGCACAGGAAAGTGCCGGCTTCAATGCGATCGCTCACCACGCGGTGCTGCACGCCATGAAGGGCATCCACACCCGTCACACGGATGCGAGAAGTTCCAATGCCTTCGATCTTGGCGCCCATGGCAACCAACATGTGAGCCAGATCGGTGACTTCGGGCTCTTGGGCCGCGTTTTCCAAAACGGTCTCACCCTGGGCCAAGCAAGCGGCCATGAGCAAGTTCTCGGTCCCGGTCACGGTCACCATGTCCGTTGTGATGCGAGCCCCTTGCAAGCGCTCCAATCCAGGCTTCAAAGAGGCGAGCATGTAGCCATGCTCCACTTTGATCTCCGCTCCCATCGCCTCCAGCCCCTTGATGTGCTGGTCCACAGGCCTGGAGCCAATCACGCAACCCCCCGGCAGTGAAACTTTGGCATGACCAAAACGTGCAAGCAGTGGACCCAGCGCCAACACAGAGGCACGCATGGTTTTGACCAAGTCGTAAGAGGCCAAAGGCGTCAACGTGTTGCTGGCCACCAAGTTGTAAGTGTGCGCTTTGGGGGAATGAACTTCCACGCCCATGCTGCGCAGCAGCTTGACCATGTTGGAGACGTCTTGGAGCTCGGGCACGTTGTCAAGGACAACCTCCTCTGAGGTGAGCAGGCTTGCGCAAAGCTCTGGGAGCGTTGCATTCTTGGCGCCAGAGATTTGCACCTCGCCCCTTAAGGCGTTACCACCCTTGATGAGAAGTTGATCCAAAACTAGGCCCCTTTGTTGGCCGCTTGCGGCCGGGACTCAAGAGCCCACTCTTGAGGGGTGAAGGTCTTCATGGAGAGCGCGTGCACCTCGTCGGTGTGCATTTTTTGACCCAAGGTTTGGTACACACGTTGATGGCGCTTGATGGCCCTCATGCCCTCGAACTCCTCTGAGACGATCGTGGCAAACCAATGCCTGCCGTCACCCTCGAGCTCCATGTGCTGGCACGTTAAATTGCTCTCAATGAGAGACTTCAATTCATCCGCAGTCATGTGAAAACCTTGCTTGAAAAAAAATACGCGCCTGCCCACTCAGATCTCGAGCGCTTGAACTTCATCCTCGAATTTTGTAACCCGTTTTGAGCAGCGTGAGCGCCAGTCCCGAGACCAACACCAAGGCTCCACCCACCAAGGACAAACTGAGCCAAGGCGAGACATCGCTCACCCCAAAAAAACCAAACCTGAACCCATCGATCATGTAAAAGAAGGGGTTGAAGTGACTGGCCAACTGCCACAGTGGGGGCAGCGTGTGAATGGAATAAAACACACCGCTCAAAAAGGTCATGGGCACGATCACAAAGTTTTGAAACGCTGCCATCTGATCAAACTTCTCCGCCCACAGCCCAGCAATGAGCCCAAGGGTCCCAAGCATTGCAGCACCCAAGAGCGCAAACACCACGATCCAAATGGGGTAGACAAAGGTGAGCGGGACAAACCAAGCCGTCACCAAAAGCACACCCAAGCCCACCGCCACGCCACGCACCATGGCGGACAACACGTAGGCGAAAAACCAACTCCAGTGACTCAAGGGAGTGAGCAAAATGAAGACCAAATTGCCCATGATCTTGCTCTGCACCATGGAGGATGAACTGTTGGCAAAGGAGTTTTGCAACAAACTCATCATCACCAAGCCGGGCAAGATGAAAGCGGTGTAACCCACTTGGTCATAGACCTGAACCCGATTGGCCATCACGTGACCAAAGATCATCAGATAAAGAACGGCGGTCAAGACGGGGGCCGCAATCGTTTGAAAGCTCACCTTCCAAAACCTCAAGACCTCTTTGTAAAACAGCGCTTGCCATCCTCTCATGATGCAACCCTCGCGGAAGTGTTGGCTTGGGCTTGGCTCATGACGTCGATGAAGACGTCCTCCAAATCGGCCTTTCTGATCTCAATGTCCTCGGGCTCCAGTCCATGCTCGCGCAAGGTGGCCAAGTGCGTTTCGATCTCTTTGGCATCGTGCGCGGGAAGCTGCACGATGCGCCCTGTCACCCTGGCCAATTGAGCCAAGGATGCAGGCAAAGGCACATCGAGTTTGAAGCGAAGCACATTGCTGGACGCGTTGGCGAGCAGTTCACTGGTTGAGCTGAGCGCCACCACTTGGCCCGTCTTGAGCATTGCAATGCGCGAGCAAAGCGCCTCGGCCTCTTCCAAATAATGGGTGGTCAAGAGCACGGTGTGGCCTTGTTTGTTCAATTTGGCGATGAACTGCCAAAGGGTTTGTCTGAGCTCGACGTCCACTCCAGCGGTGGGCTCATCGAGCACGATCACGGGTGGCTTGTGCACCAAAGCTTGAGCGACCAAGACGCGTCGCTTCATGCCACCAGACAACTGCCTCATGTTGTTGTTGGCTTTGTCGGCCAGACCCAAGCTCTCGAGCAACTCATCGATCCAAGCGTCGTTTTTGGTGATGCCGAAATAACCCGATTGAAAGGTCAGGGCTTCACGCACAGTGAAAAAAGGATCGAACACCAACTCTTGGGGCACGACACCCAATTGCCGTCTGGCATTGGCGCTGTCGCCTTGCACATCGTGACCCAAAACCTGTATGCGACCACTCGTGGGCTTGGCAAGTCCAGAGAGCAAACTGATGAGAGTGGTCTTGCCCGCGCCGTTTGGTCCCAAGAGTCCAAAGAACTCGCCTTGCTCGATTTGAAAACTCACGTTTTGAAGGGCCTCGAAAGGTCCCTTGGCCGTGTGATAGGTTTTGCAAATGCCTTCAATCGAGATGGCAGATCGCCCACTCCATTGGGGGTTTTGCACAAGAGAAGGTTCAGCAGCGCTGGTTTGGGGTGTGGGATTCATAAGAGGGTAGATTTTACGCCTGAGGGGGGTAATTTGCCTAAAACAGGGGTGTTTTAATTTTTTTCATGGGCCCATTCGTTTTGGGCCACCCCTTTGAGCCAAGCCTCAGTGGCTGGGTCGGATCAAAAAGTCAGCCACCCCGTAGACCTTGACCAAGCTCAAAAGCGCATCACTTGGCTCATCGATCACCAACTCTCTTCCCTGCTCGAGGGCTTGTCGCTTGAGCTCCAAGAGCACCGCCAACGCGCTGGAATCGAATTGGCTCAAGGCTTTTGCATTCAAATGAATGGGGCCTTGTGAAGGGGTGTTCCCATTCCCGAGAGCTTGCAAGAGTCCATCCAAGCACTCGCGTGCTTGGCTGTGCGTCAAGATGGAGGGCAGGGCCAAAGTGATCATGAGGGCTTATTTTTTGGCGCTTTGGGTGTTGCCGTTGCTTTGGTTACGATCGGTGAGCGTCGCAATCAAACCATCGATGCCTTTGGCATTGATCTCTTGGGAGAACTGAGTGCGATAGGTGTCCACCAACCAAACGCCCAAGACGTTCAAGTTGTAGATCTTCCAGCCCATGCCAACACCTGGGGTTTTCTCAAGTCTGTAGTCGAGTTGAATGGGCTCGCCGCCTCCTTTGACCTCGGTTTTGACCAAAACCTCTTTGTCTTGCGGGTCAGACCTCAAGGGCTTGACCGTCACGGTTTGGTCCCTGATCTGGGTCAAAGCGCCCGAGTAGGTGTGCATCAACAAAATCTTGAATTGCTCTTGAAGTTTTGCTTTTTGCTCATCCGTGGCACTCCTCCACTGAGGCCCCACCGCAGAGGCCGTCATCCTTTGAAAATTCACATTGGGGAGCACTTGGGTGTCCACCACTTGGCGAATGCGCTCGGGGTCTCCGCTTTTGAGGTTCTTGTCGGTTTTGACCGACTCCAAGAGCGAATTGCAAAGGGTTTTGATGAATTCATCTGGCGCCAAGTCTGCAGCGTGTGCAAAGGGCGCAAAAAGAAGCGCCAGCGCCACACCCAAAGCGGCAAGTGTCTTGCCGGATTTCATCTCCAAGTGCTTGATCGTAGAAATCATCAAATTCATTTTTTCTCTCATCCTCAAATGTCTGTTCACCGATTCATCAACCCTGCTCATCACTGACTGAGTTCTGGGTCGTCCTCTTCGGGGGGATCTCCATCGAAGACCTCGGAGCGCCTTTTTTGCAAAAACACGTCTCTCACAAAACTGTAGCGATCTAGAGCCACCTCGTTGAGCTGGTCTCCCAAATCCAAATACTTCGCACGCTTGTCCACCAAATTGAGGGCCGTCAATTCATACCGGTTTTCTGCAGGCCTCACGCGCGAAACAGGACTTGTTTTCAAGTCCAGCGCCATGGCACCAGTGTCTCTCAAAGTGGATGGACCCAAGAGGGGCAGCACCAGATAGGGACCTGAGCCCATGCCCCAATAGCCCAAAGTCTGGCCAAAGTCCTCGGGGTGTTTATTCAAGTCCATTTTAGTGGCCCAATCGATCACGCCACCTAAGCCCAAAATGGTGTTCACCCCGACCCGGGCCAAACTCTCGGCGGTGGATGCGGGCTTGAGTTGCAAGGCGTTGTTGACGGTGGACCACATGTCGCTCAAATTGCCAAAGAAGTTTCTGACCCCCGTTTGAACCAAATCAGGTGTTACTTTGACATAGGTTTGCGCAATGGGTTTGGTGATGGATTGGTCCAGTCGATCGTTGAATTCAAAGACCGAGCGGTTGAAGGACTCAAAGGGATCTTTGGGATTGACTGTTGTGGATTGAGTTTGAGCTTGAATTTGCGATGGGGCTTGCGCATGCGCAGTTGAGACGCCAATCAAGACACTCAAGACACCAGCCAAAACGAGTGCAAGCCTCTTCCTAGAAAGAGTTGTGGGAAAGCGAAGAGCGGCTTGCATGTTGGTGTTGAAGGAGTTGAATTTGAAGAAAAGTCTTTGAAGTGAGTGAGTGGCCTCAAGGCTTGCTGGGCGCGTCTGAGGCTTTGTTGTAGAGGAATTGACTGATCAAGTTCTCAAGCACCACGGCAGACTGGGTTGCTTGAATTTTGTCGCCCGCGACCAAGTTTGCTGCATCGGATCCGGCTTCAATCCCAATGTACTGTTCGCCCAAGAGACCACTCGTCAAAATCTTCAAAGAGCTGTCCTTGGGAAACGCAAAGCGCTCGTCCAAGGCCAAGTCCACTTTGGCTTGAAAGGTCTTGTCGTCAAAGGTGATCGACTCCACACGGCCCACGACCACACCCGCGCTCTTGACCGCAGCTTGTCGCTTGAGTCCACCGATGTTGTCAAAGTTGGCGCTCACGTGATAGGTCTTTTGCCAGTTCAGACTGAGCAAATTGGCCGACTGCAAGCTCAGGAACAAAACCGCCACGAGCCCCACCAATACAAAGAGACCCACCCAAATGTCGTTCTTAGATTTACCCATTTGCTCTATAACCCCATTAAATGCTGAACATGAGTGCGGTGAGCACGAAATCGAGTGCCAACACAGCCAAGGATGCCATCACCACCGTTTTGGTGGTGGCCTTTGAAACGCCCTCTGGTGTGGGCTGTGCTTCGTTGCCTTGGTACAAGGCCACAAAGGTGACGGTGAACGCAAACACAATGCTTTTGATGACGCCGTTGCCCACATCGGCCCAAACGTCCACGCCGCCTTGCATTTGTCCCCAAAACGAACCCGAATCCACACCAATCATCACCACACCCACGATCCATCCGCCCACAATCCCCAATGCACTGAAGACGGCAGAGAGGATGGGAAGAGCAATCACGCCGCCCCAAAACCTGGGCGCCAAAATGCGCTGCACGGGGTCCACCGCCATCATGTCCATGGCGCTCAACTGTTCTCCCGCCTTCATGAGACCAATCTCCGCGGTGAGTGAGGTGCCAGCTCTTCCTGCAAAGAGCAAAGCCGAGACCACTGGCCCCAACTCACGCACCAAACTCAGCGCCACGAGCAGCCCCAATGCAGAGGATGAGCCATAGCGCTGCAAGGTGTAATAACCCTGAAGACCCAAAACAAAACCCACAAAGAGGCCTGAGACCGAAATGATGGCCAAAGAATAATTGCCCAAGAAATGAATTTGATCGCGAACCAAATTGGAGCGGCGCACATTGCTCCAAAAACTCATGATCAAGACCGCAAAGAGCCGCGCCGCATGCCCCATGGCTTTGAGCTCAGACCTGGCCCATTGCCCCAAGCGCTCAAGCATTGATAGAAACTTTTGCATCACATCTGTCCCCGAGCTGATGGGCTTTGAGCAGCGTGCCGGGTCCTGGGACCAAACTCGTCTTGCAAGCTCAGAGCCGGATAGTGAAAACGCACGGGACCCTCGGGTGAGGCGCTCACAAACTGGTGCACGAGTGGATCGATGCTTTGTCTCACCTCGCTTGGTGTGCCACAGGCCGCCACTCGTCCATTGGCCAAGATGATGACTTGGTCCGCGATGTGAAAGGTCTCATCCAAGTCGTGTGAGACGATGATGCTCGTGAGCCCCAGGGCGTCATTGAGCTCGCGGATGAGTCTTGCTGCAGTACCCAGAGAAATGGGATCGAGTCCCGCAAAGGGCTCGTCGTACATGACGAGTTGTGGGTCCAGGGCAATGGCACGCGCCAAGGCCACGCGACGCGCCATGCCGCCAGAGATTTCACTGGGCGCCAAGTCTCTGGCTCCCCTCAAACCCACGGCTTGGAGTTTCATGAGCACAATGTCTCGAATCATGGACTCGGACAAATTGGTGTGCTCCCTTAAAGGAAAGGCCACGTTGTCAAAAATGTTCAAGTCCGTGAACAAGGCTCCAAACTGATAGAGCATGCCCATTTGACGGCGAGCAGCATAGAGTTCGGTTTGATTGAAGTGGGCAATGTTCTTTTGGTTCCAAAGGGCCTCGCCCGAGTTGACCGTGTATTGACCAGCCACCAAACGCAAGACGGTGGTCTTGCCGCCACCGGACGCACCCATCAAAGCCGTCACCCGGCCTTTGGGAATTTCAAAGCTCACGTCGTCCAAAATCAAGCGCTGCCCGTATCCGAAAGAGACGTGCTTGAATTCAACGATGTTGGAGCTTGAATTGGGGGTGTTCATGGATTGGGTTGAGTGAAGGGGCGTGACGTGCGAACAGATCCAAGCTCCCAAAGGAGACGCCCTCTGTATTCCCAGCATTGTAGTGGCAGAAGCAAAAACACGTGCCCATCGGGGCTTGTGAAGAAATGTGAAAGGACCCGAGCCCCCTGGGGCTCAGAAGTCCGTTGTGCTGGTCTCAAACCTTGGGCAAAAGCCCAAAATCAAATACACCCAGGGACTCAAGTCCCTGATTAGTACCTCAAAGGGGTAAAACGCTCTCGCCCATCAAGAATTCGTCCACGCTCTTGGCGGCTTGACGTCCTTCGCGAATGGCCCAGACCACCAAAGATTGACCGCGGCGCACATCTCCTGCCGCAAAAACTTTGTGTTGGTTGGTTTTGTAAGCCAGAGCACCCGCTGTGCTCGCAACCGCTGCTTTGGCGTTGGAGCGGGCATCTTTTTCAACGCCAAAGGCGTCGAGCAAAGAACCCATGGGGTTCACAAAGCCCATGGCCAAGAAGACCAAGTCTGCAGGAATGACTTTCTCAGTACCAGGAACCTCAACCATGCGTCCGTCCTTGAACTCCACGTGCACAGTTTTCAAGCCGGTCACTTGACCGTTCTCGCCCACAAAGGACTGGGTGGAGATGGAGAATACGCGCTCACAACCCTCTTCGTGAGAGGAGCTGGTTCTGAGCTTCATGGGCCAGTAGGGCCAAGTCAATGGGCGGTTTTCTTCTGCAGGAGGCTCAGGCATCACTTCAAACTGAGTGACCGATTTGGCGCCGTGAAGGTTGCTGGTGCCCACACAGTCGCTGCCCGTGTCTCCACCACCAATGACCACCACGTGCTTGCCGTCAGCCCTGATTTGGCCCTTCAAGCTGTCGCCTGCATTGACCTTGTTTTGCTGGGGTAAAAACTCCATCGCGAAATGAATGCCCTTCAAGTCCCGCCCTTCAATGGGGAGGTCACGGGAGACTTCGGAGCCCGCGCACAGCAGCACGGCGTCGTACTCTTTGACCAAGTCCTGGGCCTTCACGTGCTCTTTGGACCAGTTGGTGATTTTGCTGCCCTCAGGCCAATCTCCTACCAAGACACCGGTCTTGAAGACCACGCCCTCAGCTTTCATTTGTTCCACGCGACGATCGATGTGGGTTTTCTCCATCTTGAAGTCTGGGATGCCGTAGCGCAAGAGGCCGCCCACGCGGTCGTTTTTCTCAAACACCACAACGTCGTGACCCACACGCGCGAGTTGCTGCGCAGCGGCCAGTCCAGCAGGACCGGAACCCACGACCGCCACTTTCTTGCCTGTTTTGTGAGCAGGCGTTTGCGGCTTGACCCAGCCCTCATTCCAGCCCTTGTCAATGATGGCGTGCTCAATGGATTTGATGCCGACGGCATCCGAATTCACATTGAGTGTGCAAGCGGCCTCGCAAGGTGCGGGACAAATGCGACCTGTGAATTCAGGGAAATTGTTGGTCGAGTGCAGCACATCCAACGCTTCCTTCCAGTCGCCTTGGAAGACCAAGTCGTTGAAGTCAGGAATGATGTTGTTGACTGGGCAGCCGTTGTTGCAAAAAGGCGTGCCGCAATCCATGCACCTCGCGCCTTGCTTCTTGGCAGACTCGTCATCCAAAGTGATGACGAACTCTTTGTAATTTTGAACCCGATCGGCAACGGGCTTGTAGCCCTCTTCGATGCGATCAATCTCTAAAAATCCGGTGATCTTGCCCATGATTTAAACCTCGGTGTTAACTTTTCTATCTGTTCATTGCTGGGGGTTTGAGCCAGATCATTGATCCAGCCCAAACCCTTTGAAGCTTTGAAGGCTTGGTCTGAAACTTCAAACCCAAGCGTCTTCAATGCATTCAAGTCCTCATTAAGCTTTGGCCTTGGCAGGCTTTTTCTCTTTGGTCGCTGCTTTGTCTGCACCGCTTGAGGCGCTGGGACTGTGTGCAGCTTGAGCCGCCAACTCTCGCAAAGCTCGCTTGTATTCCAGGGGGAAGACCTTGACGAACTTGCTCCTTGACTCACTCCAGGTGTCCAAGAGCTCTCGCGCTCTCTTGGAACCCGTCCAGCGGTGGTGCTCTTCCAAAAGCCCTTTGAGGTTGTGCTCATCGCTTTGACCCAAGTGCCAAATCGCTTTCTCAACGGTTTTCTCTTGCTCTTCTTTGAGAAGCACACTCTCCAAAGAAACGGACGCCGTGTTGCATCTCTTGGCGAATTGGCCGTCCTCGTCGTAGACGTAGGCAATGCCGCCACTCATACCGGCCGCGAAGTTCCTGCCTGTTTTACCCAAAACCGCAACGGTTCCACCGGTCATGTACTCGCACCCGTGGTCTCCTGTGCCCTCCACCACTGCGGTGGCACCAGACAAACGAACCGCAAAGCGCTCACCGGCGACGCCACTGAAATACGCCTCTCCAGAAGTGGCACCATACATGACGGTGTTGCCCACGATGATGTTGTTGGAAGACACGCCTCTGAAATCCAAACTGGGTCTGACCACAACTCGTCCACCCGACAAGCCTTTGCCGGTGTAGTCGTTGGCGTCACCAATCAAATACAGCGTGATGCCTTTGGCCAAGAAAGCACCAAAGGATTGACCCCCCGTGCCCTCCAGTTGAATCCTCAAGGTGTCATCGGGCAAGCCCTCGGGTCTGACCTTGGTCAATGCACCAGACAACATGGCGCCCACTGAGCGGTTCACGTTTCGGGCAACCTCCATGAACTGAACCTTCTCGCCGCGCTCGATCGCCGCTTTTGATTTTTCAATCAAGCGGTGATCCAGGGCTTTCTCCAAGCCATGGTCTTGTTCGAGCGAGTGGTAACGCGTGACCTCGGGTCCGACTTGAGGAGCGGCCAAGAGTCTAGAGAAATCAAGGCCTTGAGCCTTCCAGTGCTCGATGCCTTTTTTGATGTCCAAGTGTTCGACTTGTCCAATCATCTCTTGCATGGTCTTGAATCCCAACTGGGCCATGATGTGTCTGACCTCTTCTGCAACGAAGAAGAAGTAGTTCACCACGTGCTCGGGCTTGCCAGAGAATTTCTGTCTCAAGACTGGGTCCTGGGTTGCAACTCCCACGGGGCAAGTGTTCAAGTGGCACTTGCGCATCATGATGCAACCCTCGACCACCAAAGGAGCCGTTGCAAAACCAAACTCATCGGCGCCCAGCAAAGCGGCAATGGCCACGTCGCGACCGGTCTTCATTTGTCCGTCTGCTTGAACGCGGATGCGGTCTCTCAGACCATTGAGCACCAAGGTTTGTTGCGTCTCGGCCAGTCCAATCTCCCAAGGAGATCCAC
>Ga0208618_1000614_pt1 | contig 15871 bp, 7 predicted proteins | sample CryBogCBE18Jul08_FD_184585 | JGI IMG/M metagenome (GOLD analysis project Ga0208618, IMG submission 184585) | Freshwater microbial communities from Crystal Bog, Wisconsin, USA - CBE18Jul08 (SPAdes) | ecosystem: Environmental > Aquatic > Freshwater > Lake | place: Crystal Bog, Wisconsin, USA...
CCGTGGGTCCCGTATTCCCCGTGGGTCCCGTATTCCCCGTGGGTCCCGTATTCCCCGTGGGTCCCGTGTTGCCTGTGGATCCTGCTGTGCCGTTGAAACCTGTGGGTCCAGTGGGTCCAGTGTTACCGGTGGGTCCCGTATTCCCTGTGGGTCCCGTAACACCCGTGGGTCCCGTATTTCCCGTGGCTCCAGTGGGTCCCGTGGCTCCAGTGTTCGTTGCCGTTCCAGCTACGCCCTGAAGTCCTGTAGGACCCGTATTCCCCGTAGGCCCAGTGTTACCCGTGGGTCCCGTGACACCCGTAAATCCGGTTGCTCCAGTGTTCGTAGCAGTTCCCGAAATACCCTGTGGGCCTGTATTTCCTGTGGGTCCCGTGTTGCCGGTGGCACCCGTGGACGTTGCCGTTCCAGCCACGCCCTGAGGTCCTGTCCATCCTGTCCATCCTGTAGGTCCTGTATTTCCTGTCCATCCTGTAGGTCCACCCGGTAGCCCCGCCGGTCCCTGCGACCCACCTGGGCCCTGAAGACCGGTTGGCCCTTGGATCCCCTGAATTCCCTGAACACCTTGTAAGCCCTGTACTCCTTGCGGGCCGGTTGACATGCTTATTACGAGTATACATCAAAATACACAAGCATTCCCACATCATCAGGCGAAGTGGATGACAATCCAAAACCTTCGCCTGATGTAATTTCTGAAACCACTACAACCCCCTTCATGGCGGCCGAAACCATCTTCAAAAACACTCGGTGATTGAGTGTTATAGAAGGCACGGCAACTTGGCAACGAGCCGTTCCATTGAGGGCGATACTGCCTGTGACAAGGACCTCCATTTTGTTTTACGTAGCTAACATTTTCGCAGTCACGCCAACGTAAGCCGGATTGAGACCAACTGGACTCAATGCCGAAGTCAAATTCGCAACGGATAGAACCAAGTTGGTTGCCGAAGGAGGAATGTACAATGGAACTTGAAGTGGTGTAAGACCTGTAACACCATTGGTCCCCAGAAGGTATCCATTTGAACTCATTGCATAGGTTGAAGCGGTTGTTTGGACGTAGTGAACAGTGTTCGATTCTCCTATTGAAATAGGTGTGCTGTCAATGTATAGCCCGTAGTCCATGGCAAAATTGGAAGCAAACTGAGTAGCTGAATACAAACTGAAAAACACTGACAACGTTCCTGCATGTCCCTTAACACTTGAAGGCAGTGCAGTCGACCAGATGGTTGTTGGTGTTGCGTTCGACTGGGAAACAGCATTCGCAATTGTGGTTTGAGATGGACCAGTATAACTTGAGATTGTGACCAACTGCCCAGAAGCTGCCGATCCCGTAGGCCCCTGAATTCCCTGTAACCCCTGTACTCCTTGAGGTCCAGTATTACCAGCGGGACCCTGTACACCCTGAACTCCCTGTGACCCAGCTACGCCTTGAGGTCCCGTTGCTCCATATCCTGCTGCTCCCGTGGGTCCCGTGTTACCGGTGGATCCTGCCGTGCCGTTGAAACCTGTGGGCCCTGTGTTTCCCGTAACACCCGTGGGTCCCGTGGGCCCCGTAACACCCGTGGGTCCCTGTCCACTAATGGATTTGAACGATGATCCATTCCAGTAAATATTGACAGACGTATTTGCATTCAGCGTGATGCTCGATCCCAAACCTGAACCTGACGTATAGGTGACACCAATCGTCAAGTTTGAAGCGGTTGCATTCGCCAAGGTCCAAAACACACCAGGAGAGGCTGAGGTATACGTGGGCAGAACAAGGGCGTTGAAACCAGTGTTCGTAATGGTATACAAGGCAGCGGACTGAGTGGCAGGTAAACTGAGTGTCGGTGTAGCAATGGTCAAGGACGTTCCGCTTACAGTAATCATGTTCGTTCGCCATTCAGTCGGTCCAAGAACGCGAAAGGTATTGGTTGGGACCACTTCAATGTTACCGATTGTGTCGACCGTCATACTGCCAACCGACGTGACACCAGCTGAAGGCGTTGCAGAGTAGTATGGATGAGTGTTCGGTAAGGATGCTTGCAGTCCCCACTTCCACGCCAAATACCCCTCGATTAACTGTCGATTCGCCAGCGATAACCCTGTATTGAACACGACAACCTCAGCCAAGTAGGACGCGTAGGAGTTCGTGGAGGTTCCTCCTTGACCGTTGATGTACAATGGCGAAGTCACAGCCGTCGTTCCAGATTGCGAGGTTCCAGATGCGATCAACGTGCCGTTTGTGTAGACAGACATTGTGGAGGATTGTGAGGGGTCTGGATTGATCGCCTCTAACAACTGCCATGTATTGGCAGTGGTTAAATTCGTTGATCCTACGCTGGTTGCCATTGTTGATTAGTAAGATACAATACTGCTTACGGCAGCGGCGGATACACCACTTGCATTGGATGAGTAGACCGTGAAATACCAATAGTATCCTGTCGAAAGTCCAGTGGGTGCTGTGACAGGCGCTGTAGCCGATCCAGATGTGCTTCCAGATGCATTGGACGTTCCGTTGTAGTTCGACGTAGCAGAACGGAAGAATGTCCAGTAGTTGCTGGTGGCTCCAGCCAAGGGTGTCCACGTGAGGGTTGCAGTGCCGGCCGAGATGGCGAGAGTGAGAGAAGTTGGGGGCGTTGCTGTATACAAAATAACTAACCCATTGCCTCCAGCAGCTCCTACATTTCCTTGTGCTACACCAGATACGTACCCAGTTACTGAAGTACCTGGAGCACTGTTCGACGAATTCGGTGAATTGGATCCAGATACTAATGTAAAGTTTGCATTCGTAGTATATGATGAACCACCGCCACCGCTACCGCCATCACCAGATGACACGCCGCCACCACCACCACCATAGTATCCTCCACCACCGCCACCAGCAAACATCGTACCATTGCCACCTGTAAGAGAGCCCCCACTTGTGCCAGCGCCGCCTCCGCCGCTACCAGCGCTTCCACCACCTGTTTGTGTTCCACCAGAACCATTTACCGAAGAAGTAAGACCAGTACCAGCGGCTCCAGCTCCAGATGGATTAGCACCAATATCAAGGGTTGATGAGTAATTTGCACAACCTCCGCTTGTTCCATAATATCCGCCACCGCCACCGCCACCGACGTCAACGAGTTCAGTTCCACCCACTCGAATTGCCGAACGCCCACCGCCGCTTCCACCATCATACGAGTAACCAGCACCGCCGTTACCAGATCCTCCGCCACCGAATCCACCAGCATTTAGGGCACCTGCACTGCTACTGTTAACACCACCGCCCCCCACGATAATAGTCAGTTGTTGACCAGATGTCACGGCAAGGGTGCCTGTTAGATATGCACCTGCACCGCCAGGAGTAGTGCCCTGACCTATGTCATTGCCACCACCTCCACCCGCTGCACCCCACATTGCGACAGTAATGGTTGAAACTGTGGGAGTATAGTATTGGTTGGCTCCTGTATATTGATATACATACGGTGCAAGCATAGGCGATGATAAATACTGCACAATCGGACTCTGATATGTCAGTGAAGGTCCAAAGCTGGTCATCTCGTAGACCTCGTAGAAGTAAAAGTTGCCCGAAGTCGGTGTAAATGAGTAGACGACGCTTGTCGATCCAGTGCTATTGCTCGTTACGGACGTCTTGCCAGTGTATGAGTAGGATGTGTTGGAATACAGAGTGTAGTAGAACGTAGGCGAAGTTCCAGTGGCTGACCAAGACATTGTGGCGTTGGATGAGGTCAGTGCGAGCGTCAAGTTGTAGGGGTTCGGATAGTATTCTACGATGGGAGAGGTAGCCACTACGGACTGTCCTGACGCATTCGACGAGTAGACAGTGAAATAGTAGAAGTTACCCATCGTTAATCCGGTAGGGGCTACAGCTGGCGTCGTGGCAGATCCGCTGACTGAGTTGTTTGAGAAGGACGTTCCATTGTAGTTGGATGAAGTGGACTCGTAGAGCTTCCAGATATTGCTGGTTGCACCGGCTGCGGCTATCCACGTCAGGGTTGCAGTACCGGCCGAGATCGCGAGGGTGGGTGCAGTGGGAACGGTAGGGTTGCCTGAAGGTGCAGTAGATAAATAGGGATGTCCTGCAGGAAGACTCGATTGAATTCCCCACTTCCACGCAAGATATCCTTCTACCTTACGAATGTCATTGGATGACAACACATTACTATAGATAATGACGTCACCAATATATCCGTTGTAATTGTTCTGAAAACATATGGAGGTTGCATAGTTTGTAAATCCACTCGTGTATGACGCCGAGTATGTACCGTTAACACCAATTGAGTTTGAACTACCTGTAATGAACCCTTCACCGATATTTGACTGATTAAAATTCGAAATAGTTAGTGTTTCTCCGTTGTATTGACCAGCAGCACCAATTTGCCAGTTAGTTGCATTAATGTGCAACGAACGTCCACCAAAATTGTTGTTAGCGTACAATACGAATTGGTATGAAGCATTACACTGAGTATTGAAAGCTATAAAAGACATCTCATTCGTATTTGGACCCACATAGCTAGTTGTAAAGTATACGTTGGATCCGTTGAACCGAACTCCAGCAGCAGATACAGTTGCACTTGAAGTACCGGCTGGCGTTGCATTATATCCCAATCCTGACTTGTCCTTCCATAGTGTGACATTTGCACCAGATAGTGTCATCGAACTAGCACTCTGATCCGCACCATCCAACCACATAACAAGTCCAGAACCAATTACGAGAGGAGTTACAGCAACTGGCGTAACATACTCTACGATCGGACTCTGATACGTCGGCGAGGTTCCGTAGCTGGTTTGTTCGTAGATGTCGAAGTAGTAGAAATATCCATTGGATGATGTGATGTTACATGTGACCGTATTGAGCATAGTGTCAAGAGCGCCACCCAGAAGTGTCGTTTTTGTTCCAGTTGTGTAGGAATACTCGGTAGTCTGATACAGCGTGTAATGGAAGTTCGTCGGAGTTCCAGTCGATGACCAACTCAGGGTCGCGTTGGAACTGGTGACCGCCAACGTCAGATTGTAGGGGTTCGGATAGTATTCTACGATGGACGAAACGGCCACCGGCGATACCCCCGACGAGTTGGAGGCGGACACTGTGAAATAATAGTACTTGCCAATGACCAGATTGTTACTTGACGTTGCACTGAAGACTGTCGAGATGGTGGATGAATTGGACAAGGAAACCGACGCGTTGTAGTTGGAGGTGTCTGACTGATAGAGAACCCAGTTGTAATTACTGGCTCCTGTTGAGCCCCAACTCATGGTTGCAGTGCCAGTGGAAATCGTGAGGGTGGGAGAGGCAGGCGATTGCATAGGCACCACAGGTAGTGAAATAACGACTAGACCTTGGTACCCATTTCCACCCTGATACGAACCACTTCCACCAGCTGATCCTCCACCACCAGATCCATACGAAGTTGCGTTGCACCCACTTTGGCTACCTGCTCCATTACCACTTCCTCCACCACCAGTACCTCCATTGCTTGCGAATACTCCGGTATAACCACCACCTCCACCACCTGCACTGTAATATGCACTAGTTACATTGATTAAAGTTAACTGTAACCCAGAACCTCCATTTCCACCTAAGTTGCCTCCACTACCAGGACTTCCTACACCACCCATTCCACCACCACCGCCACCGGCGTTAGTTCCATTCCCTACACCGCCACTTGATCCAGCGTAAGGGCTAGCAGCATTTGAAACTTGTGTTGCACTTCCAGCCGCGCCAACGCCTCCACCGCAGCCTCCACCTCCACAACCTCCACTGCCACCGCTGCCGCCGTATCCTCCGCTCCCTCCCACTCCTCCACCGAGACCTGTATATCCAAGAGCAACAGAGTTGTTTCCACCAGTTCCGATCGAAGTTCCTCCAGTTCCACCGGTTCCAACTGTAATCGTATACGAACCAGCCGTAATCGTTGTATTTGATAAAAACACCAATCCACCTGCACCGCCACCACCTGCACTATTGGTACCACCAGATCCACCGCCTCCAACAACCAATAACTGACTATTTGAAAGAGTACTAGGAGATGTGAATGTAAATGTATTCGTCCCTGTTGCCGTGAATTGATATGTATAATAGTTGTTCGCGATCGTTGGCGTAACCGTTGTGCTTGTAGGCGATAATGCTGTAACTGTGGGAGGAACGCCAGTCACATACTGCACAATCGAACTCGTAGCCAACAACGAGGTTCCTACCGACGTTGTGACGCTCACCGTGTAGTAGTAATAGGTTCCTGAAACAGGTGAAGAATATGAGAAGGTTGCGGTGGGTGCCGTGATTGTTCCCGTCGCCCCCGACACTGCCGTGCCATTGTAGGCGTAGATCGTATTCGAGTATACGGTGTAGAAATACGTTGAAGCACCTGCATACGCCGTCCACGCGCCGACCATTGCGGTGCCTGATTGGGTAAACGTCAGTCCACTTGGAGCCGGAATACTCGTGCGAATCAAAAAGTTCGAGATTCCAGACTCCACCAGGAAACCGGGATACAGGGAAGAGTTGCTTGACTGTTCAATCGGAGGTCCGTTAACGCCTTGACCGTTGGGGTAATATACCATAAAGACGCTCATCTGAGGACTGATAACAAATGAGGGAACGGTCACTCCTGCTCCGGTTGTGAACTGAATCACGCCACGAGAGTTCTTGACGTTTGCAGTGTAGACCGGTACTCCGAAGTTGGTCGCGGAATAGTTCTGAGTCGACTTGTCCCTCCATGCAGTCAGATTGGACGTTCCGGAAAAGGTCATGGTCGACGTATCCGATCCATCGAGCCACAGAATACAGTTGGATGTTCCTACTGAAGTCGGTGCAAACGGCGCAAGGTAACTGTAGTTGGTAGTCCCAACGTTCGAGATCGTATTGTTACACATGTTCTGGTTACCGTTCACAGTCAGCGTGGATCCGTCGAAGGTCAAGTTGGATTGACCGATGGCGGCGTTGGATCCGTTCGCTGTCAAGAGGTTCGTGGTTCCCGTGGGTCCCGTAATGGTCGTGAATCCTGGTCCCGTGTTTCCCGTGTTGCCAGTGGGTCCAGTATTCCCTGTGGATCCTGCTGTGCCGTTGAAACCTGTGGGTCCAGTATTACCGGTGGATCCTGCCGTACCGTTGAAACCTGTGGGTCCCGTGGGTCCCGTGTTGCCGGTGGATCCTGCCGTGCCGTTGAAACCTGTGGGTCCAGTGTTGCCGGTGGGCCCAGTGTTTCCCGTGGGTCCAGTGTTACCGGTGGGACCTGTATTCCCAGTAGGCCCAGTGTTACCCGTGGGTCCAGTGTTACCCGTGGGTCCAGTGTTCCCCGTGGGTCCTGTATTCCCTGTGGGTCCGGTGTTCCCCGTGGGCCCAGTGTTGCCAGTGACACCCGTAGGACCAATCGATCCAACCGTTACTAACGACGTATGTAAGTGAGACAGTGTCAGGCCGCGGAAATCAATTGTGAGCGTGCTTCCCGAGGCAGTCTGGGCATACAAATTGATCGTCAGGTTGTTCGTGTACGTCCATGCCGGAACGTACAGTGTATACGTGAACAACTGAGCAGGCGTTCCTAAGTTCACACTCGTTGCCGACGCGAGAGTTCCTGATTGGACGGGGGTTGATCCATCGTAGACCGCGAAGTAAAAGAGAGCCGGCGAGCTCGGAACGGATACAAAGGCATACAAATTCAGGTCCCACAGCGAAGCAACGGCTACAGTTCCGGGCAATGATCCCGTTCCGATGATAAATGTAGCGATTTGAGTGCTGCTCGTATTTGCAGGGACAGTGATAGACGTTTGTGTTCCCGTATCATAGCTGGTCAGCAGAGTCCCTGACAATGGGGTCCCTGCGAAGGTTGACGTGGTCGTGTACTCAAGCTGAAGAGTCAAACCACCCGAAACACCAGAGGCACCCTGAGATCCCGTGGCTCCTTGTGGACCGGTAGCGCCCGGCATTCCTGCGACATAAGGCAAGTTTGAGAAGGCTGTTACGCCGTCCCCAATCTTGACGTACTCAAACGCCATTACTGTATCGCCGTAAAGAAATTAGAAACAATCTAACTGAACGCTCACATCCTGCGTTGTGTTCCCGGCAGCATCATACGAAATTCGTACATGGATGTAGTCACCGGCTGCGAAATTGACTGATGCGTCATACTTGCTCAGGGATGTCGTTCCATTGGAAAGGACCAGAGAATACACCGTGTCGGCAATTGAACCTCCGGACGGTGTCTTTCGCACAGTGATCGTCGTCGTATGTCCAGTTCCAGGCGATACGTTCAAGGATGCCGACATTCCCGACAAAATCAAGGGTTGCTGAACACGATAGGACGCAGCTGGTGTTGTCACGTCAGGATACTGAATGAACTGACCACCTGATGAGTGAATGACCACCGAGCCCGGCCACAAGTACGCCGGTGTTCCAGTTCCAGGATTTCCAGATGTATTCAGGGTTCCCATTGCCCCGTAGAAGAGCGTTGTGGGATAGACGTAGGTCGAGAAGCCCTTGCCACCTGCTGTCTTGGTGACCAAGTCAGTTCCCGGACCTACCTGAATACCCGCCGACGACAAGTAGGTTGGATTGGTGATAGTTACAGGATTTGTTTGAAGAATGTCTGAAGCCGTATACGTCTGATTTCCCGTAGGCTGAACACTTCCAATCGTTGTAGATCGGATCTGAATAGATCCGGTATTGTTGTTGTCGATCGTTTCAATTCCCACATACGATCCAGCAAAGTTAGAATTGGTGGGAGGAGCAGCAACGTAGACGTTCGTGTCACGTAATGTAGCAATATTGGTATTGGTCACAATCAGACCACGTTTGTTACCGGATCCGTTGCCATATACGTTGATCGTCGATCCCTTGACGCAATTGAAGGAGAATGTATTTGCGCCCAAAGACCCTGTGCCGTCAAACTGAATGCCGTACACGTTATTCGATGATGTATAGGGCATGTTTGCATTGGACAAATTCACAATCGACGTTCGCAGTTTGGATGAAACTGTGGTCGTGCCTCCAAAGTACAGACCCACTAACTTATTTGACCCCGTATACGTTGAACTGCCCAGTGTCAGGTTCAGGTCTTCTACGCGGCAATTGGCTCCCATCTGTAGCAAGACGGTATCCTGCGTAGGACTAGCACACTGAATCACGCACGTTTGTAGACTGATTCCACGCAGCGCAGTGGTTGCGGGGAGTGACAGAATTGGATACATAGTTCCTGTGACACCTGTGGGACCGTAGGGCGTGATGGAAGCGTTCGTGCCAGTAGGACCGAGCAAATACGTTCCGGGAAGGACCCAGATCGTCGTATTTGAATTCTGCGGCGCAGTCACTGTTCCCGTACCAATGACGGACGAAATTGCCGCTCCGATCGTCAGGAAGGGAAGGCCACCGATGTACCCTGTAGAATCATTACCGTACACTTGGTCGACGCGAGCCACGTTTCCAAGCTGAGTGGTTGGTAAGGCAAAGTTCGAGGCCGTCGTCATGTAGCCAATGTATCCCGTAGGCAATACATAGGATCCCGTAGGCACCATAGTTGCGATACCCGTCGGCCCCGTATTCCCCGTTGGCCCCGTGGGTCCAGTATTTCCTGTGGGTCCCGTGTTACCGGTGTTTCCCGTGTTACCCGTGGGCCCCGTATTTCCTGTGGGACCTGTATTCCCCGTGGGTCCAGTGTTCCCTGTAGGTCCAGTATTTCCTGTGGGTCCAGTATTGCCAGTAGGTCCAGTGTTTCCCGTGGGCCCAGTGTTCCCTGTGGGCCCAGTGTTGCCTGTGGGTCCCGTGTTGCCTGTGGGTCCCGTGTTACCGGTGTTTCCCGTGTTACCCGTGGGTCCCGTATTTCCTGTGGGCCCCGTGTTGCCTGTAGGTCCTGTATTTCCCGTGGGTCCAGTATTTCCTGTGGGTCCAGTATTCCCCGTGGGCCCCGTGTTGCCTGTGGGTCCAGTATTCCCCGTGGGCCCCGTGTTGCCTGTGGGTCCAGTATTTCCTGTGGGTCCCGTGTTACCGGTGGGACCAGTATTCCCCGTGGGTCCAGTGTTACCGGTGGGCCCCGTGTTGCCTGTAGGTCCAGTATTGCCCGTGGGCCCCGTGTTGCCTGTAGGTCCAGTATTCCCCGTGGGTCCCGTATTTCCTGTGGGTCCAGTATTCCCCGTGGGCCCCGTGTTACCGGTGGGACCAGTATTCCCCGTGGGCCCCGTGTTACCGGTGTTTCCCGTGTTACCCGTGGGTCCCGTATTTCCTGTGGGTCCAGTATTTCCTGTGGGACCAGTGTTCCCCGTGGGCCCCGTATTTCCCGTGGGACCAGTGTTACCGGTAGGACCTGTGTTGCCTGTGGGTCCGGTGTTTCCCGTATTCCCAGTGGGTCCGGTGTTCCCAGTGGGACCAGTGTTACCCGTGGGCCCAGTGTTGCCTGTGGGACCGGTGGGACCCGTATTTCCTGTGGGCCCAGTGTTCCCTGTGGGTCCAGTGTTGCCTGTGGGTCCAGTGTTGCCTGTGGGTCCAGTAGTTCCAATATCTACGGCAACCTTCTTGATGTCCACAGCAATAGACGGTCCAGACGGCGAGGCACCATGAGTATCCACACCAAACGCGACGGCACTCACGTTTGCTGACCCCGTAGTTGCAGCAATCTCAATGTAGTCTCCGACATTCAGTGAATACATGTACGGCACCGCAATCAGCGATGCGGCCGACAAGCTGGGCGGAACGAGAAGACCGCCATTCGTTGCGGGTACATCAGCACCATTCACTCGGATCCACGTATACGCATTCGTAGGTGTTATGTTAGTGTTTGCGATCTGAATCGAGGTAATGATCTCGTAAATTCCTTGGCTCTCAATCACGATCTGTGTCCCGTTTTGGAGATGCGTACCGCGTTCGACGTAGACGCTGTCAAACGGGAAAATCGTCACTTGACCATTCGGAAGATTGAGAGACTGCGAGTATCCGTAACTCGATGCGATATTCGTCCCGTTTGCCATCGGACCCGTGTTTCCCGTAGGACCCTGGGGGCCAACAGAGAGACGGCTCATATTGAGCGTGGTGCCCGCATCAAGGACAATGGCTGAAAACGTTCCAGTCGAAATCTGGACGTTGATGTAATCGCCAAAGTTCATCACCTGGAACAAGCGGACGGGAAGGATCAACTGCGAGACTCCCATCGTAACAGGCGAGGTCCAAATGACAGAACCATTCTTCAGAACGGAAAGAACGACAGATGCTGGCTGCGACACAGCAGTCAATACAAAGATCGATTCAATTTCGTAGGTTCCATACCCGTCCATTTCTGAAACGGTGAATGCGCCCGTGCTCGCCGTATACGTGATGCCCGCTGTTCCGACTTGACTCAAATTATTTGTGATCGGAACATTTGCAAAGCAGTCGTGGCTGAATGTATTTATGGGAACGGGCAATGAGTTTGCAGACGTAGTAAGACTTATGTATCGATCTGAGCTCACGCCAAACATACCCTGAGCACCTGTAACTCCCTGGGGTCCAGTGGGTCCAGTATAAATAGGTCCAGTCACTCCTTGGAAGCCCTGAAACCCTTGCGGTCCCATAGGACCTGTTACGCCGCTCGTTCCAGTGAATCCTTGGAAACCTTGAGGACCCTGTGGACCAGTAGGACCTTGGTAGCCTGTTACACCCGTAAACCCCTGAAATCCCTGCGGACCCGTGTTACCTGTGAATCCCTGAAACCCTTGAGGTCCAGTGGGTCCCTGCGACCCCGTGTTACCTGTGAATCCCTGAAACCCCTGCGGCCCTTGGGGTCCAGATGGACCTTGGTATCCAGTTACGCCGGTAAATCCTTGCGTGCCCTGAAACCCCTGAAACCCCTGAAACCCCTGGGGCCCAGTGGATCCTTGGGAGCCCGTTACTCCCTGGAATCCCTGAGGGCCGGTATATCCCGTGAACCCCTGCGGACCTGTGGATCCCGTTACACCCGTAACTCCCTGAAACCCCTGAGGACCTGTGTTGCCCGTGAAACCCTGAAACCCTTGAGGTCCTGTGGGTCCTTGCGAACCCGTTACACCCGTGACGCCCTGAAATCCCTGAGGACCCGTGTAGCCGGTAAAACCAGTTGAGCCTTGAGGTCCGGTAACTCCTTGGAACCCTTGCAGACCCTGAGGTCCGGTATAACCTGTGGTGCCTTGAAACCCACGAGGTCCAGTGGGACCAGATACACCTGTAAACCCGGTAGATCCAGTCGCTCCCGTATTCGAGGCAGTTCCATCTACGCCTTGAGGTCCCGTGGGTCCTTGTGTGCCGGTTGCTCCAGTATTCACTGCTGAACCAGGAACGCCTTGAAACCCTTGTAAGCCCTGATATCCAATGGGACCCATGGCACCTTGCAAACCGGGAACTCCTTGAGGTCCTGTAGCTCCTGTATTTGTTGCAAGTCCCATAGGGCCTTGAACTCCGGTGGGACCTTGAACACCTGTGGGTCCAGTTACGGTCGATCCGGGACCTGTGGATCCAGTTACACCTGTAACTCCTTGAGTACCCTGAAATCCCTGCGGACCTGCTACACCCATAGGTCCGGTAGATCCAGTGAACCCAGTGCTTCCTGTAAACCCAGTTGGGCCCTGGGGACCTTGTAATCCTTGTTCTCCAATTGGTCCAGGCGCTCCGCGAGGACCAGGAATTCCCTGGGGACCTGTAGCCATCTTACTTTCTACGAGGAAATAGAAAACACTTCAACCGCCCCAGTCGTAAATCCTGTCGTAAACGTCGTTTCTTTCATAACGGTCCCAGAAGCAAGAAACCCATCCCGTGCGGCATGGCGACGAAGATCTTGAGTATACATAGTTGTATCGCGATTTGACCCACCAAGGTTTCGGTCCTTGCCAACCTGCATTGGGACTAAAAAACCTGGGATATTGCGTTGGTCTTCAATCTTGACTCGCTTGGATTCCAGATAGGCGTTGTATGTTAAAAAGAGTAGAAAGGCTCCGAAGCCTACTGTTGTGATATTGACCATTGTTAGATGGCTCCGATATCAATCTCGTCCTCATCCTCCTCGGCGAACTCAATCGCGTCCTCCACGGACTCAGTCGTCTCCGCGCCCGACTTCATGAACAGCCGCGGGTCGGCCGTGGGTACCAGCTTGCGATAGCGGGCTGTTTGTTCGAGCGTGAGAACCGAGATGATCTCATGCGTCTTGCGTCCCAGGTCCGTCTCGGCGACAACGACGAGACTGTCGATGTCGACCCAAACCGTCTTCTTTCCCTTTCCACGAAGTCCGCCACGCAGAGGGGCGGTCAGCATAAATGCCTCGCCCTTGTCGTTGAAGTGGCACACCTCCATGCGCCCGCACCCAAGTCGCTTCATCACGCGTGCAACGATCACGCCCTTTGTCTCGGTTCCATCCGAGATATCCTCTAGAAGAAGGTCACCCTTGACCCTGTTGTTGCGTGCCTTATTTCCCTCGGAGTTACGCTGAGAGCGGTGGCCAGAACCTCCAGTCATATTGCGAGGCATTTTGTTCTTGTCGAGGTTGATTTTATTGGCGCGCTCAAATCTGTTTTGGACGAAACGTCTAAAATGGAATTTGTCGGAGCAGAAAAGTGGAAGTTGGCCGGTCAAAATGTCTTCTATCAAGCAGCTCATCAGCAATGCAGTTCACAAGCTCTACACCATCGGCAAGCGCTACGACGACGCGGACGATTTCTGCGTCGATCTCTTCAAGCTCCTTGACAACGAGGATGTCTCGGTTGAGGAGGAGCCTGTTCCCCAGGCTGCCGAGATCCCCGTCGTGAAGGAGGTCAAGGTCAAGCCCCCCAAGGTCAGCAAGGAGGAGAAGGAGGCCGCAAAGGCTGCCAAGGCTGTCGCAAAGGCTGCTAAGGTCAAGCCGGCCAAGGTGAAGGCCGAGGTCAACATCGAGAAGCTGAACCCGACTCAGACCAAGCTCTTCAAGAAGGTCTTGGAGGGCAAGGACAGTGACGAGAACAAGAAGGCGTTCCTCGAGCAGATGAACGCTCTGAGTTCCGACGAGTACAACAGCAAGAAGATGGAGGACCACATGAAGTCCTTCCTCGCCGGTCTGGTCCCCGAGCCCGAGCCCGAGGCCGAGACCGAGGAGCTGGAGTGCGATGTTGTCGAGTTCAAGGGGAAGGAGTACTCGGTTTCCGCAGACGGGACGGTCTACGACGAGATCGATGGCGCATACAAGAAGGTCGGGATGGTCGGGATGGCTGACTTCGCCGACATGAAGATCCCCACGGAGTGAGTAGGAGTAGAGTAGAGTGTAGGTCTAAACAAAAAATCTTTTACTTTTTGCAGCAAGGTACGTCCGGTGTATTCACATTCGCAGCGCCGGGAGACTGTAGGGATCCAAGTGACATATCTGCCGTGGGGTACACCACTCCATCGCGAGAATTCTGAGCACCGTTGACAGTGACTTGGTTACGCAGTAACACAGTGTAGGCCGAAGCACCAGTTTCCTGTGGGTTCACGAAGAAGGGCGTAATCACTCTCATTTGAATTGTTTTGAAAGTGACCTTACCATTGTTGACTGCGTAGACCGTGATGGAGCTTAACATATCGCTATATACGGCCGGCGTTCCCGAAATTGTAGCGGTGCTCGTATCGAAGGTCAGTCCTATGGGCAAGTTCGCCTCAACCGTGTAGTAATAGACAAATCCCGTATTGCCCGTAACGTGGAATACAATCGGCTGAATCGGACAGTGCTGATACAGAAGGAACACCGGTTGTGTCGGCGTAACAAACACGAGACTTCCTGCCGATACGGGTGTGGAGATGCTTCCCACTCCCCCGTTAAAATACAGTGTGACCGGAAGAGTTGACGTTGTATTGAGATAGGTGGCGTCCACTGTGAACACAAAGGAAGTCGGATAGGAAGGTAGAGTTCCTGACAGTACAGTTCCCGAAATAGAGAGTGTCGTATCCGAAGGGACAGTCGCGTCGTCTATACTTAGAGTTCCTGTGTAACCACTGTACGTGACAGCGCGGAACGCATCGACCGAGAATGTGGTACTACTGAGCGCTATGGGATTTGTGGTCATCAGAATCAGGACGTTATCGGGTGTGACGGTATAACTGAATGCTGGCGATGTGACAGCTGGCGGGTATCCTGTTGAGGCTACCACCGTAAACGTTCCCGAGTTGCTGTTCGCTGGCGTTCCCGTCAAGACTCCGAGACGGCTGAGTGAGAGACCCGAAGGCAGGTTTGACGAGGAGTAGTAGAGTATCTGGCGGCCACTGAGTGTTGACGCAGTGATCTGAACAGGCGTGATGGCTACATGCTGAACAAAACTCAACGTTGGAGTGTTGAACGAATACGCATCAGCAAGAATCGTCAATTGAATAGGGACAGAGGCTGTAGTACCAAGCACATCAGACGCAATGATGTTCAGAGTGGTTGTCGGCAGAGGTCCAGTAGGCGTACCTGTTAGAGTAGCGCTTCCGTTTGAAGTGACGAGCGCAAGACCATACGGTGTAATGTCAAATGACGTTGAATATGTGATCGACTGCGTGGAGATAGCCGACGTGGCGGTGAAGGTGATTGGGTATGTGTAATACGTTGATAACGGTGCTGTGAGAGGGCGAGAGACAATGAACGTCGCGTTCGCTGGCGTTGAGCTCGTGAATGTAACCACATTTTGTAGAATAGGAATCGCAAGGTTGAGCATTCCTGCAATTCCAAGGGAATTCACGGCCGTGAAGGTGTAGGTACCGGACGATACAGTCGTGGGTGTTCCGTTGAGGTATACGCGATTGGGCGGACTGAATGTCAACGTCAGGCCAGCAGGTAAACTTAGAGCTGTTATGGAGAGGATTGGTGAACCCGACGGGAAATATGTAGCGGCAGAAATGACGATAGAGTTTGTTGGCAGGGTTTCTGTGGCGTAGATGTTCGGCAATGTGACAGGCGTGAAGAGAACCGAGGTCACAAAT
>Ga0208618_1000621_pt1 | contig 15763 bp, 17 predicted proteins | sample CryBogCBE18Jul08_FD_184585 | JGI IMG/M metagenome (GOLD analysis project Ga0208618, IMG submission 184585) | Freshwater microbial communities from Crystal Bog, Wisconsin, USA - CBE18Jul08 (SPAdes) | ecosystem: Environmental > Aquatic > Freshwater > Lake | place: Crystal Bog, Wisconsin, USA...
TCATGTAGTTGGAGCAGTTCGCCGATGCTGGGCTGGGCATAAGCCAAGCTCGCTTGAAGTAACAGGCTGAGGGTGAATAATTTTTTCATGGGACGACCTAGTTAAGAAATGAGGTATAGAGGTTTTGTCTGTAGTGCCCTCCTTAGGTTCAATAAATTTTGATGGCAATCAGCAGCATTCGACTTGAGCTGAACTTTTTACCATCGACACAGACAAAAACGCTGACTCAAGTCGGGTGGAGTGTTATCAGGGTTCGCTCTGCACACTTGTGTCTTTTGGGAGGCCGCTGTGCCTCCTTTTTTTATTGGGATTTGAACCATCGCCACCTTAAGATGGTCGGATGTTTAGGTATTTAAATACGCATGAAAGGTAAGCTATGTTTGCATTATTGATCGCCGCATCTATTCTTGGGATGATGCTTTTTGTGAGTCTTGTCATGTTGCCAGTGGCGTTTGGCACCCTAACGAAAGAGCTCGCGGGTAACTTTGTCAGAAAGCTTTTTCCCATCTACCACATTGTGTTGTTTTTGGCCTCTCAAGCAGCTGGTTTCCTAGCCCTTACTCCACACTTAAAACCTATCGCATTTCTTGCGGGCCTATTGTTCGCCCTGCATTTTGTGTTTTTAACGCCGGCTATCAATCGCGCATCGGATGCCCAAAATACCCAACGATTTAAAAATCTGCATCGTCTCAGTGTGTTGGTGCATGTGTTGGTGATGGCCCTCTATGCTTTTGCACTCTGTGTGGACGCCTGTTTTTTCTAGGGACGCTTAAGTCGTGTTAATTAGATCATTTGCCTTATTTCTCTTTGTCTGCTTGATAGCACCAGCCCATGCTGCGCCACCATCGAATGAACTTGTCTACAACCTCAAAGCTAGCATTGCCAAGATTCGTAGCGTTAATGCGACTGGAGGCAGAAGCACGGGAACAGGGATTGTGGTGGCCGAGAATCAGGTCGCAACGAACTGTCATGTCCTCGTTAACTCGGTTGGCATGGACATTGGGGCGATGGGAGAAACCTATCAGCCCGTTGGCTTGCAAGCGGATTGGAAGCACGATGTATGCATTCTGAATTTTAAATTTCTGCCACTCAAACCAGCGACTTTGGGCGATAGTGAGCATTTACAATATGAGCAGGAAGTTTTCTCGATTGGCTTCCCCGGCGGGCCACCAAAACCGCTCACGACATGGGGTACCATCAAGGCGCTTTATCCATTTGAGGATAGCGTGGTCATCCGGACGTCTGCCTCATTTCAAATGGGCGCAAGTGGCAGTCCGCTCTTTAATGCGAATGGTGAGGTGGTGGGAATCAGCACCTTTAAAAGCCCAGGACGAAATGCTTTCTTCTATAACATTCCTGTGAAGTGGGTGAAGTCGGCAATGCAATTGCCAGTGTCAGAATTCACGGTGAATGAAGCGCCTGCTTTCTGGGATGTCGCCTTAGCGCAAAAGCCTTATTGGATGCAGATCGTTTTGCCCTTTCAGAGCGAGCAGTGGGATGAAGTTGAGCGCATTGTGAAGGCGTGGGTCGCGAGCACGCCTGACGATCAGGAGGCAATGTATTATCAAGCGATCACGAAAGAACATGGGGGAGATTTGATTGGCGCGAAAAAAATCTACCAGAAAATACTTAAACAAAATCCCAATCATTCAGCCAGTATGATTAATCTCGCAGCCATTGCAAAAGTCGAGGCGAGCCAAGCGGATTTCGATCAATATCAAGCACAATTGGCGAGGCTCAATATTGATGGGGCAGAGTTAGACGAACTATTGAAGGCACGGAGCCACTAATGGCGATATCAATACAAGCAAAGTGGCCACGCTGGTTGGGTTACTTAGGCTTAATCCCCATTGTGTTTGCGACCACCATGCTCATCTTTAATCGTCAGCATGGGATGCTGTGGGGCAATATACTCGTGACTTATGCGGTGGTAATTTTAAGTTTTTTGGGTGCATTGCACTGGGCGTTTGCAATGACCTTGGATCGTCTCACTATAAATAATCGTCAGGCCATGTTTGTATGGAGCGTGATTCCCTCGCTCATCGCTTGGGCTGCCCTTTTTCTCCCACAAACACTAGGATGTTTACTCTTATCTTGCTTCTTTGTGTTTGCCTTATGGATGGATATCCGGCTCGGCCGAGTAGCGAGTTTGCCGGCTTGGTATCTCCCCTTGAGATTTAAACTCACGACGGTGATGACCGTCGGTTTAATGACGGCAGCTTATCTTTTAAAACCTGTCATTATTCATGCTTGAGCACTTCAGCGCCCACCTCATTCCAGTATTTAGAAAACCGAACCATACCCTTTCGATGTAGTTTTTCTCTTGCGCTTTCTGAGTAGATCGACTGCTCTGCCACATAAGTGGTATTGCACGCTGAGAGTTGTTTTCGAAGTGCGGTATTGGGCGTCATTTGCGTTTCAACACTTCCAGCGTTAAGCACTTTCAGTACTGCCAATCGATCCCCGGCCCATACTTCAACCTCTGGCATTTCAGCTAAGCAGTCAGCTAAAAACTGTAATCGATGGAGCGCCCAATCTTGGTAAACATGCGGATCAAAAATAAATACCTTGCGTCCCTTACGCTGATAAAGCGGATGGCTAATTGATAGCATCTCATCATGAAATAGGACGATGGACTCTGTTCCCTTGAGGGGAGATGTTGCTGGAAAATCTTGTGGCGATGAAATTTTGGCAGGGGCAGTGCTTGGCTCAAAGAGCACAGCATTTAAGCTTTCATAACTGTGCTTAAAAGGGCAGCTAGCCTGGCAGTTTTTACATAACTGATTGTCTGTGTATTTGCTTAAATTTTCTTGATTGAAAAAGTAGGGCTTGCTGCCAAAGGTGGAGGCAACCCATTGCCATGAAAGGGTATTGGAAGCTTCATCCCCATCAAGTAATAAGTCGTGCATCCATTTAGCGGCTTCTCTCCAGTCAACCTTCTCCCAGTGAATAAGATAACTCGATAGCCACATCCGTGCATGGTTATGAAGATAGCCTGTAGATTTTAGTGTCTCAACAAACGAATCGATACAAGGTAAATTTGTTTGCGATGAGGTGATGGTTGGCGGCAAAGGTTTTCTGCCAAGCTTAACCTTGGGTGGTTCCATTTCAGAATGAATACGCTCGCCGGTCATGTACCAAATATGCCGCCAGTAATCTCTCCAGGCGAACTCAAATAAAAGCTTTTCATTGCCTGCGGGTGACAGCTCTTTGGTCATATGAATGGCCTCACTGAGAGAAATGCAGCCATGTCGCAGATAGGGCGATAGCTTAGTGACCGCGCCGTTTAGGTGATTACGTGTTTTCCCATAGAGCATAGGCTTCATGGCTTGAAGTCGTTTTAAAGCCTCGGCTCTTCCCCCCATCCAGTGTTCAGTTAAATCCGGTCCTAAGTGACTAGAAAAAATCGACCGAATTTGGGCAAGCCGATCGTATCTGGAAGGGGTGAGATGAATTCTGATGGGAGACATGATTTGATCTATGAGTTCGTTAATCTACATTGCAACTTTCATTACTTATGAGCGCGGTCCAGAGCACTTAGTTCATCTTAACTAAGATGTGTGTGAACTAACTTTGTATTGCTATGACTAACCTTAAGTTCCAAATAGAGACTTTTTATCTTGATTAAAAAAAGTGACCTTCCAACCAAGATTTGTTTAACCTGCCAACGGCCTTTTGCTTGGCGGAAGAAATGGAAGTTAGTGTGGGAGGAGGTGAAGTACTGTTCTCACGCTTGCCGTTCATCCAAAAACTTAACTCAATCTTAACCTTAACTATTTAAGGATCATCTAATGCTACTCAAATCTAAATCCTTATTCATTGTTGCGCTCATGAGTGTTTTGAGTACTTCTGCTTACTCTGCTACAGAGTCCATGAATAATTTTCCAAGAGAACAGTTAAGGAAATTTAGCGAAGTTTATTCCGTCATTAAGGACAACTATGTCGAAGATATTGATGACAACAAATTATTTAATGATGCCATTGCAGGGGCGCTTGCAGGATTAGATCCACATTCAACGTACCTTGATTACGAGGGATTAAAGGACTTTGGTATTGCAACGGGCGGAGAGTTTGGCGGCCTCGGTTTAGAGGTTGGGATGGAAGATGGTTTGGTTAAAGTGGTTTCACCGATTGAGGATACCCCAGCTTACCGGGCGGGCATTCGCTCTGGAGATTTGATTGTGCAACTTGATGGCGTGCCTGTTAAAGGTCTGTCGATTAGTGACGCGATTAAAAAGATGCGTGGTAAGCCAGACACGCAAATTAAATTAAGTATTTCAAGAAAGGGTGAGTCAGGGTTGGTTGATATCACGCTTACGCGCGCTATCATCAAGAATCCAAGTGTGAAATTTAAGCTTACAGATACAGGTTACCCTTATGTGAGAATTACCCAGTTCCAAGAACATACTGGTCAAGACTTAGCGAAAGCCTTGATGACGATACATGAAAAAACAGAAGGCCCGATTAAGGGCTTGGTATTAGATTTAAGAAACAATCCAGGCGGATTGGTGACGTCAGCTGTGTCAGTCAGCGCTGCTTTTCTCAAAAAAGATTCGCTGGTGGTCTATTCGGATGGGCGTACCGCTGACTCTAAAATGCGTTTATTCGCAAACCCAAGAAATTATATTGGTCCAGATCCAGCCGATGATTACCTCAAGGATTTGCCGGCTGATTTCAAAACCATACCGATGGTCGTGCTTGTGAATGCAGGTTCAGCCTCTGCTGCCGAAATCGTCTCTGGTGCGTTGCAAGATCATCACCGTGCGACGGTCTTGGGTACACAAAGCTTTGGAAAGGGAACGATACAGACCTTGTTGCCACTGAGTAACGGTTCCGCAGTGAAGCTCACAGTGGCTAGATACTTCACGCCAAGTGGCCGTTCAATTCAAGCCAAAGGCATCACCCCCGATTTGATTGTAGAGGATCCAGCGATTACCCCAGAAGATGATGCTAAATTAAGAAGAGAAGCGAATTTGGCCAATCATTTAGCGAACCCTAAAGATTCAGAGGCAAGCGCCAAGGTGCCGGCGAATGTTGCCGTTGTTGAGAAGAGCGAGCCTAAAACGCAGTTCGCGGATCACAATCAATTTGAAGCGGGCACTGATAAAGACTTTCAATATACGCAGGCGATTAATGTGCTGAAGGGTGTTGCGATTGCGAAAGTGAAGAAGCCTTAAATCGATAGGCAGCTCAAGGCGCGGATGAGGATTCACCGCGCTTATTGGGCATAATAATAAAACCATCCGTTTGAGAGCCGTAGGCAGTGTATTCTTGGTTTACAAAGAAGTCTGCCGTTACCGCACAAAGCGCTGCATCAATAAAATCGATACAGGTCAGTGCACTTGTATCGTAATTAACCAGAGTTGCTAGCGTATATTGCCGAGTCGATTGCTTACTGCCCTCAGGGCTGGCTGCTTTTTCATTGGCCCAAAGCGATATTTGAATGCCGTGTGGGAATGTTTCAATCAAACAAGGCTTTTGATGGGGATCGCCCATAAAGATGGGTAGGCCAAGTGCTTGGTATAGCCGCTCTCCGTTAAACACCCAGTCATAAAAGTGACTTTGCGTGGCAAGCGTTCTAGTCGGGGTATAAAAGCAGCGCATCCCATGTTTCACCAACTCTCTTTCCGCTTGCCTTGATGCGCCTTCAAGGCTAAACATTGACGGGGCATCAATCGCGATGGCGGACGGTTGATGGGCATGTGCCCATGCGGCAACTTCATCAGGACTTTGAGCGTGAAATTGTGCAAAGTATTGGCCGTTGCGATTCGCGACCGCATGAAATCCTTTTTTGATGCCGCCAACGTCGATGCCAATTGTGGTGAAGTGTGATGTCATTGATCAATGAGATGCTAATGATAGACATTAGTTTAGTAATGAGAGAAATATACAGCATGGACGAAAGTGATAAAGGCTAAAATTTGCGCATGAAAAGACTCATCCTCGTTCTAGGCGATCAACTGGATATCAATAGCGGCGCATTGCGTCATCTTGATAAAAGCACAGACCAAGTCATCATGATTGAGTCCAAGCATGAGTCTGATTACGTGTGGTCGCACAAAGCCAAAATAGCTATTTTTCTATCGGCAATGCGTCATTTTGCGCAAGACCTCATCGCGCAGCAAATTCCCCTTATCTATCTCAAAGAATCTCATCTGACGATTCAAGATGCACTTCGCGCGCAACTGATCGAAAAGTCTGCCACGCATTTAATCTGCACCGAACCGGGGGAGTGGAGATTAAAGCAAGCGATTGAAAATTTGGCGCGTGAATTAAACCTTCACCTCGAGATGCGAGAGGATGAGCATTTTTATTGTAGCCATCCAGAATTCCGAGACTGGGTCGCGGACAAGAAAGAGCTGAGACTCGAGTATTTTTATCGATACATGCGCAAAAAGCACCATGTCTTAATGGATGCAGATTCTCAGCCGATTGGGGGGCAGTGGAATTTTGATGACCAAAACAGAAAGCCCTATTCAAAAAATGGGCCAGGACTGATTAATGAGCCCCTAGCATTCCCGGTAGATGATGTGACGCGTGAGGTCTTAGCATTTGTTAGTCGTGAGTATCCGGATCATCCCGGCTCGCTTGACCACTTTGTTTGGCCAGTTACCCGCGCTCAGGCCTTGCTCGCTTTAGACCATTTTGTGAATGAACGTTTACCCAGCTTTGGCATGTATCAAGATGCCATGTGGAAAGAAACGCCTTTTGGTTGGCATTCCATTCTCTCCACGAGTTTAAATCTGAAGTTGCTCAATCCAAGAGAAGTGATCAGCAGCGTCTTAAATGCCTATCAAAAGCACGGACTCGATTTAGCCACAGTAGAAGGATTTATTCGACAAATTATCGGATGGCGTGAGTTTGTTCGCGGCATTTATTATCTCGATATGCCGCAAATGGCGCAGGCAAACTTTTACCAGCATCAACGCGCCTTGCCCAATTGGTATTGGACGGGTGAGACGCGCATGAACTGTATGAAAGACACCGTCGGGCAAACACTTAAGTATGGCTATGCTCACCATATTCAGCGCTTAATGATTACGGGTAATTTTGCGCTGTTGGCAGAGGTGTTGCCGCAACAAGTCTCTGACTGGTATTTGGCTATTTATGTTGACGCTATTGAGTGGGTGGAATTACCGAATGTGGCGGGGATGGCGCTATTTGCGAATGGAGGACGCTTCACGAGTAAGCCCTATATTGCAAGTGGTGCTTACGTTAAACGCATGAGTAATTATTGTGATCGATGTTCCTATAAGCCGGAGGTTCGATATGGCGAACAAGCATGCCCAATGACGACTTTATATTGGAATTTTTTGATTAAGCATCGTGATGCCTTTAATCAAAATCCACGTACGCGTTTAATGACGGCTAATTTATCTAAAATTAGTATTGAGGATCAGGCAAGCATTCAAGATCATGCCAAGATACTTTTGTCTAACCTCGATGCACTCTAAAGAAACATTTGTAATAGTTCGTTGAGGAAGCGCTGCCCCATTAATGTGGGCTGGATGATGATTTGGTTTTGAGAATCAAGGGACTGTGTCAGCAGTCCTTTTTTTTCAGCTTCGCCGAGTGGTTTGGCGAGCGAATGCGTCCCTAATCCTGTGCGCTGCTCGAGCAAGCTGAGCGGCGTGCCACCTGTTAGCCGAAGCGCGTTCATCATAAATTCAAACCCCAATTCCTCACGCGGAATGGACCATTCTTGATCCACGGCTTCACCTTTCACGGCATGCGCTAAATAACGGTTGGGGTGTTTATGGCGGGTTTGGCGAATAATCTTGTCGTGGAAACTCAGTTTGCTATGCGCGCCAGCCCCGATGCCAAGGTAGTCGCCAAAGGTCCAGTAATTAAGATTGTGGCGACATTGTTGACCCGGTTTCGCAAATCCCGAGGTTTCATAATGCTCATAGCCGTTCGATTTTAATATGCCTTCTATCTGCTCTTGCATCAATGCGCTGGTGTCATCATCCGGTAAACTTGGCGGCGTGCGATGGAAGGGGGTGTTGGGTTCTAATGTCAAATGGTAGAAAGAAAGATGGCTTGGGTTTAATGCGCAGGCGCGCTTCGCATCGCTTAATGCGTCTTCTAGCGTTTGATCAGGCAGGGCATACATGACATCCAAATTAACGCGATCAAAGGTAGCAAGTGCTAACTCGGCTGCCTTCATAGCTTCATCTTCATTGTGAATTCTGCCAAGTGCGCTGAGGTAGCGGCTATCAAAACTTTGAATGCCGATGGAGAGTCGATTAACCCCCGCCGCTTTATGACCAGTAAAGTGTCCGGCATCGACCGTGCCTGGATTAGCCTCTAATGTAATCTCCGCGTCATACTCTAATGGCGTGAGCATGCGGACATGACTTAAGATGCGATCAATCCCTTCTGCTGAAAATAAGCTTGGTGTGCCGCCCCCAAAAAATACGCTGCGTATTTTTCTTCCCCAAACTAAAGGGGTGGCTTGCTCTAAATCCGCAATTAAGGCATCAATATAAGCATCTTCAGAGAAGTTATGCTTATTTTCGTGGGAGTTAAAGTCACAATAAGGACATTTGCGTACACACCACGGAATATGAATGTAGAGAGAGAGTGGTGGTGGGTTCTTTAAGCCTGAAATGGTGTGACCGCCCGCTAAAGGCGCCTCGGCGTTCGGCGGCGCAGCATTTTCAATCGGAATGATGGGAATCATTGATTGCTTAAACTAATTTGAATCGTTGTGTTGATAAGGATTAATCAAGTCATCCACCAGCGCATGTAAAGCCTCACGCATTTGTGCTTCTGAGACTTCCATGAGCAGACCGTCTTCGAGTGCGTCTTGTGCCATTTGTTTGAGCTCATCAAAATTTTCGGTCATGACCTTCACTTTTTCAGTGCAAGACACCACACTCTTGTCATCTCGTACCCATTTTGGCCAACTCGATTTGTTTGCATCACTCATACGACAAGTCTCTCTAATTTCTGGAGTAGCTTTGTCATCGCTTGTCCGCGATGACTAATCCGACTTTTAATTTCCAATGGGAGCTCGGCCACTGTTTTGCCTGTTTTAGCATCCAAAAATAATGGATCGTAACCAAAGCCATCTTCGCCCTTGAGCCCCGTTAAAATCTCACCCGCCCAAACACCTTCTGCAATGATCGGTTCCGGATCACATTCATGACGCACCAATACAATCACACAGTAAAAATGGGCATGTCGATTCTTTTGATCTGCCATCACAGATAATAATTTTTCATTATTGCGTGCATCTGATTTTGGGGTCTCAGCAGTCTCACAGGCGTACCGCGCCGAGATCACACCCGGCGCCCCTTGCAGTGCATCCACGCATAAGCCAGAGTCATCTGCCAAGGCAGGTAAGCCAGTGATTTTGCTGGCATGGCGTGCTTTTGTTAACGCGTTTTCAATAAACGTTGCGAAGGGCTCTTCCGCTTCCGGCACATTGAGTTCGGCTTGCGGAATGATTTCCAAACCAAGCGGCGCAAGTAAATGCGCGAGCTCTTTGAGCTTACCTTTATTCCCTGAAGCAATGACGAGTTTATTGAAAGGTAATTGCATTACAAACCTAAAGATTGTTTTTGTTGAATGGAGAGCTCTTTAATACCGGCATGCGCTAGACTGAGCATCGCCGTCATATCTTCATGGCTAAATGGTTCCCCTTCTGCTGTCCCTTGAATCTCAACGAAACCACCTTTGCCTGTCATCACCACGTTCATGTCGGTATCGCAGTCAGAGTCTTCGATGTAATCCAAATCAAGCACCGGTGTGCCCTTATAAACCCCCACGGAAATGGCGGCAACAGAGTCTTTAAGAGGAGACTCTTTGATTAGTTCTTTGCCAAGCAAATAGGTCACAGCATCTTGCAAGGCCACATAAGCGCCAGTGATACTAGCTGTGCGTGTGCCACCGTCTGCTTGAATCACATCACAGTCGATTTGAATGCTGCGTTCACCGAGTTTTTCTAAATCAATGATGGCGCGCAAGCTGCGACCAATTAAACGCTGGATTTCTTGTGTTCGGCCTGATTGTTTTCCACGCGCTGCTTCTCGGTCCATTCTGCTGCCAGTGGAGCGAGGTAACATCCCATACTCTGCCGTCACCCAGCCTTGGCCTTTACCCTTTAGAAAGCCAGGTACTTTTTCTTCAACGCTCGCTGTGCATAGCACGTGCGTGTCGCCAAATTTCACTAATACGCTCCCTTCAGCATGCTTAGTGTAATGACGAATAATCTCAACAGTGCGTAGTTGATTGTTTGCGCGCCCACTTGGGCGTGAAGTATTGGCCGACATCTTGAATCCTATTTTTTAGCTTGAAGCCATCATTATAAGCTAGAAATATCTTGTTATTCATGGCGTGAAGGGGACTAGATTTGATACCATCTAAACTCTTAAAAGGAATCACACTTAATGATTTATAGCATGACAGGTTTTGCCTCACTTGAAAGGCAGTTGGCAAATGGGGTGTTGGTGGTTGAACTGCGTTCAGTGAATCATCGTTATTTAGAACTTCATATGAAGCTTGACGAGAATTTACGCAGTTTCGAACCAGTTGTCCGTGAGCTTATTTCAGCAAAACTAGGGCGCGGCAAAGTTGAGTGTCGTATGAGTTTGGTGCAACGTGGTGCGACAGATAAAGCCTTGTCTTTAGATGAAGAGGTGTTAACCAATCTTTCTGAAGTTGCCACCCAAATTCAGAAGCGTTTTCCGACTAGCCAAGCACTTTCAGTTGCGGAGATTTTGCATTGGCCAGGGGTTGTTCAAAATCAACAGGGCGATAATGCTCAACTAGTAGAAGAAATTAAAAGTGCGCTCAAGCAAATTTTAGAGGACATGACCGCCTCACGCGCCCGCGAAGGGGCAAAGATGAAGGCATTAATTCTTGAGCGCTTGGTCGATGCTGAACAAATCGTTGCGACGGTGAAGCCATTATTACCGATGCAGGTAAAAGCCTATCAAGAAAAGCTCACCGCTAAACTTCAAGAAGCTTTAAAAAGTGTAGACGAAGATCGCGTCCGCCAAGAATTGGTGTTGTTCGCACAGAAAATAGATGTCGATGAGGAGCTCACCAGATTAACGGCACATGTGAGCGAGGTGAAACGAATCCTTGATGCGGATCAAGCTGCGGGTAAGCGTTTAGATTTTCTGATGCAAGAACTCAATCGTGAGGCGAATACCCTGGGCTCTAAATCTGTATCGACAGAAGTATCGCAAGCATCGATGAGCTTAAAAGTCTTGATTGAACAGATGCGTGAACAAATTCAGAATATTGAATAATTAAAGGTTAGGATATGTCAGGCAACTTATTTATTGTCACAGCCGCATCTGGCGCAGGTAAAACGAGCTTGGTGCGCGAACTCCTTGCGGCAGATCAACAGATCAAACTTTCTGTGTCGTACACTACACGCCAACCACGTCCTGGTGAGGTCAATGGCGAGCATTATCATTTCGTGGATGATGCGACATTTTTGAAGATGCTAGGTGAAGGTGACTTTTTAGAAAGTGCGCATGTGCATGGCGCACGATATGGCACCTCACAAACGCGCGTGGATGAGGCCTTAGCCGCCGGCAATGATTTGATTTTAGAAATCGACTGGCAAGGTGCTGCACAGGTACGTAAGCTCTATCCATCAGCGATTAGCATTTTCATATTGCCGCCCTCAATCACTGCACTCGAATCTCGCCTTCGTGGTCGTGGCCAAGATAGTGAAGAGGTGATTATCAAGCGATTAGCGGCAGCACGTGAAGAGATGAGCCACGTGGGGGAGTTCGACTATGTTACAATTAACGACAAATTTGAAGAGTCGTTGCAAGACTTAGCGGCGATTGTCCGTACGCAGCGTCTCAAATGCACTACCCAATTAACGCGACATGCTGCGTTAATTAAAGGGCTCGTTTAAGATTTCTTACTAAAATTCAGGAGTAATACCATGGCTAGAATGACAGTAGATGATTGTCTAGAAAAAATCCCAAATCGCTTTCAATTGACTTTAGTGGCAGCTTATCGCGCACGCCAATTGGCGAATGGTTCAGAGCCATTAGTAACGACTTACGGTCAAAAAGACAAACCAACTGTGTTGGCTTTGCGTGAAATCGCCGCAGGCAAAGTTGGCTTGGAAGTGTTGAACCGCGGTCACGCTTAATTTACGGTTGTCTTCATTGACTGTAGATAAGCTGACATGCCCAATGATAAAAATCATCACGTAGGAAAACGCGCAGCAGAATTTCTAAAACCTGCTGCGCCGTTGTTACCCGCGGATCGTGAAGATTCGCAACTCACGTTAGCCCTCAAGAAATACCTTAAACCTTCAGATATCGAGCAAGTTTGGGAAGCCTATCGCTTTGGCGATGCGGCGCATCAAGGCCAAATGCGTAAAAGCGGTGAGCCTTATATCACCCACCCCGTTTCGGTCGCCTTGATTTTGGCTGGGCTTCATTTAGATACCCAAACCATTATTGCGGCCCTATTGCATGACGTCGTTGAAGATACGGGAATTACCAAAGAAGAAGTCAGCGAAAAATTTGGTGTTCAAGTTGCCGAACTAGTCGATGGCCTGTCTAAATTAGACAAAATCGAATTCCAAAGTGCCACAGAAGCGCAGGCTGAAAACTTCCGAAAAATGTTGCTCGCCATGTCACAGGACGTACGCGTCATTTTGGTCAAACTCGCAGACCGTTTGCACAACATGCAGACGCTTGATGTGATGAAGCCAGAAAAGCGTCGCCGTATTGCGCGCGAAACCTTGGAAATTTATGCCCCAATTGCCAACCGCTTGGGCCTTAATGAGATTTACCAAGAGCTTGAAGACTTGAGTTTTAAAAATCATTATCCGATGCGCTATCGGGTTTTATCCAAAGCGATTTTGGCTGCGCGCGGCAATCGCAAGGAAGTGGTCGGTAAGATTTTAGAGGCGATCAAGGCCCGATTAGCGGAGATGAAAATCGATGCCGATGTATCCGGTCGTGAGAAACACCTCTACAGCATTTACAAAAAGATGACGGGTAAAACCATCGCTTTTTCTCAGATATTCGATATTTACGGCTTTCGTTTAATCGTCAAAGATCTCCCCGCTTGTTACGCTGCACTTGGCGTATTGCATGGTTTGTATAAGCCAATTCCTGGTAAGTTTAAAGACTATATTGCGATCCCAAAAGCCAATGGCTACCAGTCATTACATACGACCTTATTTGGCCCATTTGGGACGCCGATCGAAATTCAAATTCGCAGTGAAGAAATGCACAATATTGCAGATGCAGGTGTTGCCGCGCATTGGTTGTATAAAACGACTGATGCCGACTTTACCGCGATGCAGCAACAAACCCATCAATGGTTACAACGCTTGCTCGATATTCAATCAGAAAGTGCTGACTCATTAGAGTTCTTAGAACATTTGAAAGTGGATTTATTCCCAGACGAAGTTTATGTGTTCACGCCTAAGGGCAAAATTCTTGCGCTCTCCAAAGGGGCAACTGCGGTCGACTTCGCCTACGCGGTGCATACAGACATTGGTAATCGATGCGTTGCCGTGAAGATCAATCAAGAATTGGCTCCGCTTAGATCCGAACTGAGAAACGGCGACCATATTGAGATTATTACGGCCGCTCATGCGCATCCAAATCCAGCTTGGCTTAATTACGTAGTATCAGGCAAAGCACGTGCGCATATCCGTCATTTCTTGAAATCGATGCAATCCACAGAGTCAGCGCATCTGGGTGAACGCATGCTGAGCCAAGCACTGCGCGCAATGCATACTGATGCGAGTAAGATTGATGAGTCTCAATGGCAAAAATTATTACGCGATTACGGCGCTAAAAATAAAGAAGAAATTCTCACCGATATTGGACTTGGTAAACGCCTCAATGTGATGGTAGCCCATCAACTCATGGCCATGGGCGAAGAGCATGGTGAGCGTCATGCAAAACATCCAAACAAACCGCTTGGCACAATCACCATTCGCGGCACTGAAGGAATGGCCGTGCAATTTGCACAGTGTTGCCGTCCAATTCCAGGCGATCCGATTTTAGGCTTTATTAATAAAGACAAGGGGCTCGTGATTCATACCCACGATTGCCCATCTATTCGTAAATTCCGTGTCGATCCTGACAAGTGGCTTGATGTCGAGTGGGATCCTGATACGAAGCGTTTATTTAAAGTTAACCTTAAGATTGCTGCTGCGAATAAGCCGGGTATGTTGGCGACCATTGCGGCCACGATTGCGGATGCAAACTCTAATATTGATAACATTAGTATGGAAGAGTCAGATAACAGCACCTATACCAATATTCTATTTACCGTACAGGTTCAAAATCGTGTGCATTTAGCAGACTTGATGCGCCGTTTACGTAAAATTCCAGATGTAGTTCGAATGAACCGTACCAAAGGCGTAGGTCCAGAACAAAGAGCGCAATAAAAGTAGTGATAAGATTTACCCCATCAAAGTGCAATGAAAGGTAAAGCATGAGCGAATACTTCAATCCAGGTCAGCGACAACTCCAAGAAACCTTTGAAACACTCCCTTTGGCGGATAGACTGCATGCGGGCATCATTGCTCCAGAAATTAATCCCTTGGATGCGGAGTTTATTGAAGCTCAAAACATGTTTTTCTTGGCGACGGTGGATGATAAAGGCCAAGCCAACTGCTCTTATAAAGGGGGTCAAAAAGGCCTAGTCAAAGTGGTTAATTCAACCACACTAGCGTTCCCGATTTACGATGGCAATGGCATGTTTATGTCTGCTGGCAATGTGCTCGTCAATGGTCAAGTGGGTTTGTTATTCGTCGACTTTGAAAAACAAGCGCGCGTGCGTGTGAATGGGCTAGCTAGCATCACTGAAAATGATCCGTTGCTTTCGAACTGGCCTGAGGCTGTGCTGGTGGTGCGTGTCGCGGTGCGAGAAACCTTCCCGAACTGTCCACGCTATATTCACAAAATGACCTTGGTGGAAGAGTCTGCTTTTGTACCAAAAGCACAATGCAAAACACCAGATGCCCCATGGAAGAAATTGGAAATTGTGGCGGATGTATTGCCACCCAAAGATGCCCACTTGGCCAGTAATGAGCAAGATGTGCTCGCGGCGATTAATCGTAATTAAACTGATTCAAACCAAAGATACAATTTTTAATCACTACATCTCTAGGAAAACGTAATGAGCAAGCAAATTATTCATACCGATGGCGCCCCGCAAGCAATTGGTACTTATTCACAAGCCGTTAAAGTAGGCAATACCGTGTATTTGTCTGGTCAGATCGGATTAGAGCCAGCATCCATGCAAATGGTCGATGGCATCGAGGCCCAAGTGCATCGCGTATTTACTAATTTAAAAGCCGTAGCCGAAGCCTCTGGTGGGTCATTGGCAGATGTGGTGAAATTGAATATTTTCTTAACAGATCTTTCAAATTTTGCGCTGGTGAACACCATTATGGCTGAATATTTCACACAACCTTATCCAGCAAGAGCAGCGGTGGGTGTCGCTTCATTACCTCGCGGTGCATTAGTTGAGGCTGACGGTGTGATTGAGCTTAACGCTTAAATTCATCACATCAGTTTGACCAAGCTAGCTGACATTAAAGGTATCACCAAGCCCGTATTATCGGGTTTGCATAAGTTAGGTATTCACGATGTTCAGGGTTTGTTGCTCCATATGCCATTAAGGTATGTGGACGAAACCCATATTAGTGAAGTGCGTGCACTTCGCATGGGCGAGCAAGCACAAGTAGAAGGTGAAATTATTCATCTCGAAGTCAGCTATAAACCACGTAAATCTTTAATCGCTCGTTTGT
>Ga0208618_1000622_pt1 | contig 15719 bp, 13 predicted proteins | sample CryBogCBE18Jul08_FD_184585 | JGI IMG/M metagenome (GOLD analysis project Ga0208618, IMG submission 184585) | Freshwater microbial communities from Crystal Bog, Wisconsin, USA - CBE18Jul08 (SPAdes) | ecosystem: Environmental > Aquatic > Freshwater > Lake | place: Crystal Bog, Wisconsin, USA...
ATTATTCACGTAAGGCACAGTACGTCGATCCTGCCCAGACTCTATCGCTTGCAACAAGGTATCATCTTGCATTTCTTGTTTGTGGTCTGAGATCGGATTTATTTTACCGCTATGAACGAAAAAGCCTGAATAATTTTTAGCTTCCATAAAGCTGCGCACCGAGGCAATGGCATGGGGGCGATGTCGGTCCTCCACTTCGATGAGAATGATTGGCTGCTGGCGATCAAGCAATTCGCGTGCGCCTTCTAGAACATTCAGTTCATGACCTTCAACATCGATTTTTATAAAGCCAATTGGGCGATCGGCGAGCTCATCCAATGTTACCGCCTCAACCGGAAGCTCAGAAAGCGCTACGCCGTCATTAAAGCCGCCGATACGGGATATCCCTTCGGAAGGCTTGCCATCAATGATGGGGGTCGTAAGCGCCAATACGCCCGGCTCATCGGAGACAAGAACTTGATGCACACTAACATTGTCGTCCAAGGCCGCGCTTAAGACATAGGCCAAGCGTGGATGAGGTTCGAACGCATGGACATGACGCGCAAGGCGCGAGAGCGGTAGCGTGTAGCGACCAATATTAGCACCTACATCAACGGCCTCCCGCTCGGGGTCAACCAAAGCTGGCAATAAATCCATCTCGATCTCATCGTGATGGTGGCGCATGTGATGAAGGCGAAAAGCCAATTTCGGCATGGAATAGTAAATACCCGTACGTATCAGATTACCAAACGAGCCGATCATGGCGGTACTCCTCAAAATACTCTGGCGGATCAACCCAATCGGCGAACTAAAGTTCCAGCTTTTCGGTCATCCCTCCCGCTCAAAAGAGCGCTCACCACTGTCCCGAAAAGTGATTTTGAACGCGTTGAGATATACATTTTTGCATAGCGCTACATCAGAATACCGGAAGACTTGCATTTTGTGCAATGCAGCATCATATTATTGTGATACTAAAGTCCAAGGACAAACCAATCATGGCTTCGGTCAACCCCGGTTCAAATGCGACTCTTTCTATTAGGCGTTTATGGCCAATGGACATCGCGTCTTACCGTGAGCATTTGCTAAGGCTCGATCCGGAATCGCGGTATTCGCGGTTCGGTGGCAGCGTGTCGGACACCTATATCCATGACTATGTCGATACCGCGCTGCGTCCTGATACGCTGATTTATGGTACGTTCAACGAAACCCAACTGATTGCAGCCGGCGAGTTACGCATTTTATTCGGCACATGGCCGCTGCGCGCGGAAACGGCCTTTTCGGTTGAGAAGCCCTATCAGGATCATGGCTTGGGTGATCAATTGCTCTCGCGCATCATCACCGCCGCGCGAAATCGTGGGGTCACGAGATTAGGCATGCAATGCCTTAGCCATAATCAACGCATGCGGCATCTCGCGCAAAAACATCATGCCGAAATGACAACCGCCGATGGTGAAACAGAGGCACAGCTCATACCGCTAACCTTCAACCCGATTAGCCTTTTCGAAGAATGGATGGGTGAAGCGGATGGTACTCTAAGTCGCCTCAATCCATGGAAACAAGCCGGCCTTCAATAAAGCCGGCTTGATCCGTATTTTCCGATAGGAACGACCTTAAAAAACCAAGGCACGCGCTTGCTTAACGCCAGGCAAGCGTTGAATACCTTGCAGAATGTGGGGCGGCGCTTCACCATCAATTTCAACAAGCGCGATGGCAGAACCACCTTCATTATCGCGACCTAAGGCAAAGGTAGCGATATTGACGCCCGCATTACCGAGCAGGGATGCGAAACGGCCAATAAATCCAGGCTTATCTTCATTCGTCACATAAATCATGGATGGACCAAATTCCGCATCCATTTTGATGCCCTTAATATCAACAATCCTTGGCTTCCCATCATTGAAAACAGTACCGGAAATCGAGCGCACAAGCTCATCGGTCACCACTTCTAGCGTGATCAACGAGTCATAATCCCCCTCGCCTTCACGCACTGTTTCTTCAATCACAATGCCGCGCTCTTTTGCGACAACGGGTGCAGAGACCACATTAACATCTTGAAGAGCAGGACGAAGCACACCAGCAATGGCAGCCGCTGTTAAAGCTTTAATCTTTAGCGCAGCAACACCACCTTGATAGGTAATGCGCACTTCTTTCAAGCCGCCATCCGTAAGCTGGCCTGCGAAGGAGCCAAGCTTTTCAGCCAGCGCGATAAAGGGGCGCAGCTTTGGCGCTTCCTCAGCCGTAATCGATGGGAAATTGACGGCGTTTGAAATCGCACCACGAACCAAATAATCAGACATTTGCTCGGCCACTTGCAGCGCCACATTTTCTTGCGCCTCGGTTGTTGCAGCACCCAGATGCGGCGTGCAAACGACATTTGGATGACCGAACAAAATATTCGACGTTGCAGGCTCTTCGGCAAACACGTCAAAAGCCGCACCCGCGACATGGCCCGTATCAAGCAAAGCGCGCAAAGCATGCTCATCCACCAAGCCGCCGCGCGCGCAATTGATGATGCGTACGCCCTTTTTCGTGCGCGCCAAATTATCGGCAGAGAGAATGTTTTTTGTCTGCGCCGTAAGGGGCGTGTGCAAAGTAATGATATCGGCTCGCGCCAATAATTCTTCGAGCTCGACTTTCTCAACACCTAGATCAATCGCACGCTCGGGTGACAAAAACGGATCATAAGCAATCACGCGCATATGCAAGCCAACGGCCCTATTCGCAACAATCGCACCAATATTTCCGCAGCCGATAATACCAAATGTTTTGCCGGTAATTTCAACGCCCATAAAGCGGTTCTTTTCCCATTTACCCGCTTGTGTTGATGCATCTGCTGAAGGGATTTGACGCGCTAAAGCAAACATCATCGCAATCGCGTGTTCTGCTGTCGTGATCGAATTACCAAACGGCGTGTTCATAACGATCACGCCCTTGGCCGTTGCCGCCGGAATATCGACATTATCAACGCCGATACCTGCGCGACCAATCACTTTCAACTGCGTCGCATTAGCCAATATTTTTTCCGTAACCTTGGTCGCAGAGCGGATGGCGAGACCATCATATTGGCCAATTATAGAAGCCAATTTTTCTTTATCTTTTCCAAGATCCGGTTGGAAATCGACCTCAACGCCACGTTCTTTAAAAATAGCGATGGCGGCCGGAGAAAGAGCATCAGAAATGAGAACACGAGGTGCCATAGAATTTATCTTTCAAGTGCAAAGCGCAAAAGCGCGATAAGGGAATTGGAGGGAGACGTCCCCTCGAAAGAGGACGTTAAAAAACGAGGTCGTTAAGCGGCTTTGACGAGGCCCGCTTTGACTGTGCGATAGGCCCATTCAATCCAGGGCATCAACGCCGCAACATCGGATGTTTGAACGGTTGCACCACACCAAATGCGCAAGCCCGGAGGCGCATCACGGTATGAACCCAAATCCAGCCCAACACCTTCTTTTTCAAGCAAGGAAGCAACAGACTTGGCAAAGTCGGCTTGCGCCTCGGATGTTAGCGCCTTGATTTCAGGATCTGAAAAAACAAGACACACGCTCGTATTGGAACGCGTTGCTTGATCGCGTGCCAGAAAGTCAAGGAAAGGCTTTTCAGCCACAAAATCGGCAACAGCCTTGGCATTGGCATCGCACCGCGCGATCAAGCCAGAGAGGCCACCCACCGACTGCGCCCATTCAAGCGTATCGATATAATCCTCAACGCAAAGCATCGAAGGCGTGTTGATCGTCTCACCAGAAAATATTCCCTCGATCAGCTTACCACCCGAGGTCAGCCGGAAGATCTTGGGCAATGGCCAAGCAGGCGTATAGCTCTCCAAGCGCTCAACGGCACGTGGGCTTAAAATCAACATGCCATGAGCGGCCTCGCCACCCAATACTTTTTGCCATGAATAGGTGACGATATCGAGCTTCGGCCAATCCAGATCTTGGGCGAAAGCGGCAGACGTCGCATCGCAAAACGTAAGACCCTTGCGATCCGCCGAAATCCAATCGGCGTTTGGCACGCGCACGCCGGAGGTTGTGCCGTTCCACGTAAACAAAACATCGTGATCGGGATGAACCGCGGCGAGGTCTGGCAGCGCGCCATACTCAGCCTTCATCACGCGCGTGTCTTTAAGCTTTAATTGCTTAACGGCGTCATTCACCCAGCCTTCGCCAAAGCTTTCCCAAGCCAGACAATCGACAGGGCGGGCGCCCAGCATCGTCCACATCGCCATTTCATAGGCGCCGGTATCGGAAGCAGGCACAATGCCGATGCGGTAATCCGCTGGCACCTGCAAAATCTCGCGGGTCAAATCAATCGCACGCTTCAAACGCGCTTTACCAACCTTCGCGCGATGCGAACGGCCTAAGGGTGCGTTTTTAAGAGCGTCAGGGGTCCAGCCAGTGCGCTTGGCGCAGGGACCGGAAGAAAATTGCGGATTAGCCGGCCGCAAGCCGGGTAGCGTCTGTGTCATCGTTTTCTCCATCCTCACAGATGGGCGCCTCTCGTTGGGGAGAGGTGTCCCGCTGATGGAGATACGCGGACGAATGTGTTCCGTCAATCGGCAAATGTCGGTTTGGGGATAAAAAGATTCGGCCTTCTACTAGGTAGCGGTTAAGCCGCTACCTGCCCCAAGGCGGCCACCACATCATTAACCGCCCGCTCGACCAAGGCCTGATCATCGCCTTCCGCCATCACGCGGATCACCGGCTCTGTACCGGATGGGCGAATAACCAAGCGCCCCCGCTCGCCCAGCACCGCGGTTGAGGAGGCAATGGCTTCCACGACGCGTTTATCTTTCAGAGGTTGGCCTGATTTGTAGCGCACATTTTTGAGGATCTGTGGCAGCGGATCGAACAGATGGCATACTTCGCTTACAGGCTTACCAAGCTTCTTCACCATTGCGAGTACTTGCAGCGCGGCAACCAACCCGTCGCCCGTTGTCGAGTAATCCGACAAGATCATATGGCCGGATTGCTCACCGCCAATATTAAACCCATGTTCGCGCATATGTTCGAGCACGTAACGATCGCCGACAGCTGTGCGCGCCAGCGTTAAACCAATACCGCTCAGATAACGCTCTAAACCAAGGTTAGACATGATGGTGGCAACAACACCAGGCTTTGTCAGTCGGCCATCATCTTTCCAGCTTTTGGCAATCACCGCCATCAACTGGTCGCCATCAACCACCTGGCCTTTTTCATCGACAATGATGACGCGGTCCGCATCGCCATCAAGCGCAATGCCGATATCGGCGCGCATTTCGCGTACTTTATTGATGACGGCATTAGGCGCGGTAGAGCCGACATCGCGGTTAATGTTGAAACCATCGGGTTCAACACCAATCGGAAACACTTCGGCGCCCAATTCCCACAAGGCTTCGGGCGCCACTTTATAAGCGGCACCATTTGCGCAATCGATCACGATGCGCAAGCCGTCCAAATCCATTGTGCGGGGCAGCGTCCGCTTGGCAAATTCGATATAGCGCGCATGCACGCTTTCAATGCGCTTCGCACGACCGAGCGAGGCTGATGCAGCGAGGCGTTCATTGATATTGCCATCAATCAACGCTTCAATTTCTAGCTCCGTTTCATCCGAGAGCTTAAACCCGTCCGGATCAAACAATTTAATGCCGTTGTCTTCATAGGCGTTATGCGAAGCAGAAATCATCACGCCCAAATCGGCGCGCATTGAACGTGTCAGCATTGCTACGGCGGGCGTTGGCATCGGCCCTAAGAGAAGCACATCCATGCCCACAGACGTAAAGCCTGCGACCAGCGCGGTTTCAATCATATAGCCCGATAGCCGCGTATCCTTGCCGATCACGACGCGGTTACGGTGCTCGCCACGGCGAAACACGAGGCCTGCCGCCTGCCCAACGCGCAACGCCAAATCCGGCGTAATGATCTTATTGGCCTTGCCGCGAACGCCATCGGTCCCAAAATATTTACGCGCCATGCATTGTGCCTCGTCAAAAGGGATGACCGCTTGTAAAACCAGGTAGCCGACGGGCCAAGGCTCAGAGCGGTCAATTGTTATTTCGAATTGAGTCAAACACTAATCTTCTGAACAAACCCTGAATGCAGAAACGCCCGGCAGAGCCGGGCGTTGCAGAATAGGTGTTGCTGAGTATGGTCAAGCCGAAGGCTGTGGCTCCATGCCGGCATCCGGCTCTTGCCGCGGACGACCCTTACCCGCCGATGGCACGGCAGCCGATGGACGTCCACCCGATGAGCCATCGCCGCTATCACGAACCGGTGGCTTTCCCTTTAAGAGATCATGGATCTCATCGCCCGATAGCGTTTCATATTCGAGAAGCCCTTGAGCAAGGGCTTCCAGATCATCCTTGCGATCGGTCAAAATCTTGGTCGCTTCCGCATAGCCCGACTCCACCAGACGGCGAATTTCCGAGTCAATCTTTTGCGCTGTTGCTTCGGACACATTCTGCGTCCGGGCCACCGACATGCCTAGAAAGACTTCGTCCTGATTTTCACCATAAGACACATTGCCGAGCTCGGGCGAGAAGCCCCATTTGGTCACCATCATACGGGCCAAACGCGTGGCCTGCTCGATATCGGATGCAGCACCCGAGGTTACTTTCTCATGGCCGAAAATCAGTTCTTCTGCCACGCGACCGCCCATCATAATGGCCAAACGCGAGGTCATCTGTTCGAGCGACATTGAAAGCTTATCGCGTTCCGGCAATTGCATCACCATACCCAGCGCACGACCGCGCGGAATGATGGTTGCTTTGTGCACGGGATCGGTTGCCGTCACGTTGAAGGCGCAAATCGCATGGCCTGCTTCATGGTAAGCGGTCAAACGCTTTTCATCCTCGGTCATAACGAGCGTACGGCGTTCCGCACCCATCATCACCTTGTCTTTCGCGTCTTCGAATTCGCTCATCGTGACGATGCGCTTGCCACGGCGCGCCGCAAGCAAGGCAGCCTCGTTGACGAGGTTCATCAGATCAGCACCCGAAAAGCCTGGTGTGCCGCGTGCCACCGTCTTTAAATCGACATCCGGCGCCAACGGAACTTTACGAACATGCACGCGCAAAATCTTCTCGCGACCCATCACATCGGGATTAGGCACAACGATCTGGCGATCAAAACGACCTGGACGCAACAGTGCAGGATCAAGCACGTCGGGACGGTTCGTCGCCGCGATCAAGATGATGCCTTCATTGGCTTCAAAGCCGTCCATCTCGACCAGCAATTGGTTAAGCGTTTGCTCACGCTCGTCATTGCCACCGCCTAGACCCGCACCACGATGGCGACCAACAGCGTCGATTTCGTCGATGAAGATAATGCAAGGCGCGTTCTTCTTGGCCTGCTCGAACATATCCCGCACGCGACTTGCTCCAACGCCGACAAACATTTCGACGAAGTCCGAACCCGAGATCGTAAAGAAAGGAACATTCGCCTCACCCGCAATCGCGCGCGCCAGCAAGGTCTTACCCGTACCGGGAGGTCCAACGAGCAACACACCACGCGGAATACGTCCACCGAGCCGCTGGAATTTTTGCGGGTCGCGAAGAAATTCGACGATTTCTTCCAAATCTTCTTTGGCTTCATCCACGCCAGCCACATCGGAGAAGGTCACGCGGCCATGCGCTTCATTTAGCAATTTGGCTTTCGACTTGCCAAAGCCCATGGCGCGGCCATTGGCACCCTGCATTTGACGCGAGAGGAAAAACCAAGCCGCCATAACAACGATCAAAGGCAGCCAGTTAACAAGCAAGGCCAAATACCAAGGCATTCCCTCACTCGGAGCTTTGGCCGAGAAATTCACGCCCTTTTGCGACAGACGCGACACGAGGCCCGGATCATTCGGCGCATAGGTTTGGAAAGGACGACCATCGGTCAGGGTGCCGCTGATGTCCGAACCTGAAATGGTCACACCCGCAATGCGGCCGCCATCAACATCGGAGAGGAATTGGCTGTAGCTCATTTCCTGCGAAGCGTTGCGTGAGCCCGGGCTTTGGAAAAGCGTCACGAGCGCGAGAACGAGCAGGAAAATGATAACCCACAGGGCGAAATTGCGGATATTTGGATTCATGGACAGACCAGACACCGGTTTTGGGCGAACATGGAGAATCCATTTCTAACCCGTTTCATTCTCTATATTTAGGGGGCATTAGCCTCCTTGCCAAGGGAAGGAGCAATAAAACCTTGTTCAATCCTCTAAGGCTATGCCACGAGGGCCCTCGGACCTTATTAAAATAGTCCCATCAGGCGTAAGGGAAATTACCGTCCCCCCTAAGGTTCGACGGATGGCAGCCTCCTCAAAACGTCCTTTTTTTAGCGCATTGAAAAGCTCTTCCAACCGAAAGAGATCAGCTGCATGGGCTGGATTAACCGCCGTTATGCCCCTTGCAAGCACGCGCAGAATAATTTCGTCCGGCTCATCCCATAGTCCTGCGGCAAATCGCGCGCCCTGCTCAGATGGTAATTGATTGGCAAGCCTAACCGTATCGGCAACGAGGTTCAGCGCTTTTTCGGCCCTTTGCATGCGGCGGGCAAAACGACCAAGCCTGACGCGATCAAACCCCTCCGCTTCCAAGAGCGGCAAGGCCTTACGAAACCGGACGCGGGTAAACCGCGAATTTTGGTTCGAAGGGTCTTCGATCGGACGAAGGTCAGCTGCTTCTATTGTGGCGCGTAAACGGGCGCCCGGCACATCAAGAAAAGGCCGTAGAAGCACGATGTCCCGCAAACGCGTCTCCTGCTCCATCCCGCCAAGACCTGTAAGACCTGAGCCGGCGCTTAACCGCATCAAGACGGTTTCGGCCTGATCACCGGCATGATGGGCGAGCACGAGCGCATCCGATCCGATCATACGCATATGCGCCTCCAAGAGCGCGTAGCGCGCCTCACGCGCAGCCTCTTGCAGACCGGTTGAGGGTTTCTCCGCCTCCCATTGCAAGACGGTATGCTCAAGGCCAAATTGTTCGGCCAATTGCCCCACATAGGCAGCCTCCGCAGCCGCTTCGACCCGCAAAGCATGGTCAACGGTCGCAACCGACAGGCGAGGAGCGTTTTGACCAAGCTCTTTGGCCCACCCCGCAATCAAGACCATCATGGCAAGCGAGTCAGCGCCACCCGATACAGCCAGAAGAAGATGCGAAAAGCGCCCCATCGAGGCGAAAATAGTCTTTGCCTCTTCGACCGTGATCGGTTCAGGCGTTAGCGAGCGGGTCAGCAACCCGCTCCCGTTTTGGCCTTTTCAACACGATTCTTCAAAGAAGCTTCGGCATCTGAAAAGCGCTTACCAAATTCGGCAAAGGTCGCACAGGCCTGTGGCTTTTGTCCCATCGAGACGAGCGCATCACCCAATTTAGCAAAAGCCATAGGTGCCGAAGGGCTAACGGGAGTTGCCTGAGCAATCTTGAGATATTGTTGAGCGGCTTCCGCATAGCGCTTTTGCCGATACTCAGAATCGCCCAATAACAAAGTGGCATCCGTCACTGATGGATCTTTCGGCCAGGCCTGCAAGAATTGCCGGAGCGCATTCGCGCTGCCTGCAAAGTCACCACTTCTGAACAGTGATTTAGCAGCAGCGAAATCGGATTTTGCATCTTTCGGTGCCGCAGGCTCGGCTGGCGCAGGGGCTGTTTTCGCATTAGCGGCTTGCGCTGCTAGTGTTCCTGCGGGTGCTGCAGGCGTGCCGCCTTTTGCTGCCGCCATTAAATCAATTGGGCCGGCATTGGATTCGGTCGTCGTCGATTTGGCAGGCGCTGGAGAAGCAGAGGCTGGAGAAGCCTGTCCCGCAGCGCCCGTTTGCATCTGTTTGATTTGCTCTTCGAGCTTGCGATTGGCAAATTGCAGCTCTTCAATCTGGCCCGATAATTGGCGGATCACCGTTTCGAGCTTGATGATACGAACCGTATTATCCGCCTCTGTATTGTCCTCTTGCGCCAATGAGGATGAAAGGCCACCCGCGACAAAAGCAGCAACCATCATCATCCGAACAGCAAACCGAAATTTCATCGAGCCTAGCCCCAAAAAGAAAACCATCTGCAAGAGCATAAGCTCGTGCAGATGGCTAGATTATGGCAAGGTGAACATCGTCACCATTGACTAACAATCAATCGAATTAATTGCCGCCGGAAAGCGTGGTGACCGCACGACGATTCTGCGACCAGCAGGAGATATCGTCGCAAACGGCGACTGGCTTTTCCTTACCCCACGATTTCGTCGAAAGGCGTGATGCCGATACGCCTTTGCTCACGAGATAATCGCGGGTGGCTTGGGCACGGCGTTGGCCGAGAGCAAAGTTATATTCACGCGTTCCGCGCTCATCGGCATGACCTTCAACCATGATCTTGTAGGAAGCATACTGATTAAGCCACTGCGCCTGCTTGTCGAGCGTTGCCGTCGATGTCGATGTCAAATCCGATGAATCGGATTCAAAGAACACCCGATCACCAACATTGGTCGAAAAATCCTGTGCGCTGCCTGGCGTTGCCGCGCCGCCTGCACCGAGGCCAGCCATGTCGCCTGCACCCGTCGTCGCCTTATCCGAGGCGCAAGCCGCCAAAGCCAAAGCCGCGCCTAGCGCGAATACCAATTTCAGCGATCTGAACGTTCCGATTGATTGCAGCATTACCGAGCTCCTAAACGAGTTTAACCGATCTGACCGTCGGTTTAACGCCGTGATGGTTAACAGAGCGTTCCGGTAACGCGACAAATTGACATAAATTTGTCGATGGGCTGATTTTTTTAAAACTAAAATATAAAAAACCACCCCGTCGGTTAAACGGGATGGCTTGAAAAGGCTTTAAAATGGTCTTTTGAGCCGAATTATTCGGCTGTCTTAAGCTGCTTGAGCTTCGAGAATACAGAATCGACGTCAATCGCCTCTTCCTGCACCTCTTCGCGCTTGGCCGAGAAGCCCGCAAACGGCTCTGCGCTTTCTCGCGCGGTCGTCACTTCGGCTGGCAATAGCGTGTGCGCTGCTTCATCAACGACGACTGGACGATCCTTCGAAGCCTTATTGACCTCAAAATCCAGATCGATCTGCGTGCAAAGGCCCAGCGTTACCGGATCCATTGGCTGCAATTGAGCTGCATTCCAATGCGTCCGCTCTTTCACCTGCTGAATAGTGGTCTTGGTTGTGCCGACCAAGCGCATGATCTGCGCATCCTTCAACTCTGGATGGCTGCGAACCAACCAAAGAATGGCGTTTGGACGATCGTGACGACGCGACAAGGGGGTGTAGCGTGGGCCCTTTGTCCGCTTTTTCTCCGGCAAACGCACCGAAGAAACCTTGAGCTTCAGCCGATAATTTGAATCGGCCTCTGCCTTTTCAATCTCATCACGCGTCAATTGCTCGTACATCACAGGGTCCATGCCCTTAATACCGGCTGCAACTTCGCCATCCGCAATGCCCTTCACTTCCAAAGGGTGTAAATGGCAAAATTCGGCGATCTGCTCGAAGGTCAGCGCCGTGTTATCAACCAGCCAGACAGCGGTGGCTTTTGGCATCAACGGAATTGCGGTCATCGATCTTTTCCTTCTTGAACAGAACAGGCCAAGTTTGACGCACAGTATCGCAAGCTCCGACCGGCTTTTGGCCGGAGCCCCACTGCACTGTGCTTGGCGGGATTACCCTCTCTATACGCGGAGAAGGCGATTTGTGCAATCAGAACCTGTTCGCCCTCAGGACGGAATGAGGATGATTTTTCCCGTATGCACACCCGATTCCATCATCTGATGGGCCTTCACCGCCTCATGCAGGGGAAAAGTCGCGTGAATAATCGGCTTGCACTGGCCTTGCGCCAAAAGCGGCCAGACTTTGGCTTCAAGCGCCTGTGCAATCACGGCCTTCTCCTCAACAGAACGGGGACGAAGGGTTGAGCCTGTATGGGTTAGCCGCTTCATCATCAGGGGCACAAAATCAACTTCCACCTTGGATCCGCCCTGAAACGCGATCTGGACGATCCGGCCATCGCGAGCCGCCGCCCCATAATTTCGCGCAATGTAAGCGCCACCAACCATATCGAGGATGACATTGGCACCTACACCATCGGTAAACGCCAAAACCTCTTCGACAAAATCCTGCGTCCGATAATTAATGGCCTTATCGGCGCCAATTTTGATCGTTGCTTGGCATTTCTCATCCGAACCAGCAGTAATAATCACGCGCGACCCGAAGGCTTTGGCCAGCATAATGGCCGTAGTCCCGATGCCCGATGTCCCGCCATGAACCAACAAAGTTTCATGGGGCTTTAAGGCACCGCGATCAAAGACATTGGTCCAAACGGTAAAAAACGTCTCGGGGATACCGGCTGCTTCCTCAAGGGTTAGACCATCGGGAATGGGCAGAGCATTGGTTTCATGAACGGTGCAGTAATCGGCATATCCGCCACCCGGAACCAGCGCACAGACGCGGTCAGCGATCTTAAAACGGGTTACCCCCTCTCCCACCGCTGCGATCTCGCCCGAAATCTCGAGTCCTGGAATATCAGAAGCACCCTTCGGCGGCGGATAGCCCCCTTTGCGTTGTAAAATATCCGGACGATTAACGCCCGCCGCTGCCACTTTCACGAGGATTTCTCCCTTACCCGGCATGGGAACCGGGCGCGTTTCGGGGACCAATACCTCGGGGCCGCCGGGCGTCTTGATTCCGATAGCGGTCATGGTTTCAGGCAGCATGGCGGACATCTATTGAATCCTTTATCGAACAAAACTTGAGAATAGATCGGTTTGAAGACTATGATACCTATACATCATTACCAGTATAAGTGACGCGATTATGGTTGACCCGTTTCTGGATGAACGTCCCCTCAAATCAAAAGCCTCCCATGAAATAGGGCAGGATTTGGCCACTTTATCAATCGATGAGCTGAAAGAGCGAATTGAGCAGTTAAAGGCCGAGACAATCAGACTTCAGGCCGAAATCGAACGAAAACAGGCCGTTAAATCCGCCGCTGCGGATATTTTTAAGGCGCGTTAACCGTAAACAAACTCCTAACAAGCCAAGTTGCATTCTATGTTGTATGTTAAAATCTTGATCCCGTGGCAATGTTCACGAAAGGTCGGGACTGATGGCAGATGTAGAAGCCCTGCAAGGCATAAGGGAGGTCAAAGCAATCGCTTTTGGCCGCCAATTCGCATCTTCCGAAGCCTTTAAAGCGCTTTTTAGAGACGGAATGGCCCTTGTCGAAGAGGCCGCCGCCTATCTTGACGGCCCTGGTCGTGAACAATCCCGGCTTTTGCCCCGGCTTTCAGCCCTTACCTATGCCAATGAGAGCATGCGTCTCACCACGCGGCTCATGCAGATGGCGTCATGGCTCCTTGTGCAACGCTCGATTGCAGAAGGTGAAATGTCGGCGGATGATGGCAGCGTCCAATTGGGGAAAATGCGTATTCACCGCAATGACCCCCCTTTATCACCCGAACATGTCGCTACATTACCTGAAGCACTGGTGGAATTAATCGATAAATCGGTGCGATTGCAGTCGCGCATCAAGCATCTCGACAGCGTGATTAACGTCGAAAAGACCGATTCTGAGCGTCTTTCGGGCCGAAATGCCGTCGCTTTGCAGCAAATGCTGCTAAAATCAGCCTTCAGCTCACCAACCGCCAAGGCATAAAAAAACCGGCCATTTAAGCCGGTTTTTCAACCTCAAAACGCATTGATTACTTCTTGGCGGAAATGCCAAAGCCTTCAAAACGCTTGTTAAAACGAGAAACGCGACCGCCGCGATCAAGCATCTGAGTCGACCCGCCCGTCCAAGCCGGATGCGAATTCGGATCAATATCCAACTGCATCACATCGCCTTCCTTACCATAGGTCGAACGCGTGAAAAATTCCGTGCCATCGGTCATAACGACCTTAATCGTGTGGTAATCGGGATGAATATCGGCCTTCATCGTCTTAATCCTTTTCGGGACGCCCTTTTTCGGCACTTGCGCTATTCGCTGCGACGCCACCGATCAATGGGTTTAAAAATCATGAGACGTGCCTATAGCGCACACTCGTCAAAAGTGAAACCCGATTTTTTCAATAAAAGACAAGGATAAAAATAAAAATATAGCAAAGCCCAATCTATTGAAGATAACTGGACAAAAGGCCCATTCATTGCCAATTAATGCCTATGACTGTTGATACGCTTCAAAAAAGCGGCGAGTCGACCCCCGCCGCGCGGCCTCGTACGTCGCTGAAATCCCTCCTGCCGCTCGTTCCCTATGCCTTGCGCTACCGGAAACGGATCTTTTTGGCGCTCATTGCGCTGATAATCGCCTCAAGTTCGACGCTCGCTATTCCTTTGGCCGTGCGCCGAATGATCGATTTTGGCTTCTCGACAGAAGGCGCAGGCCTCATCGACCGCTATTTTGCCATGATGATTGTCGTGGTTACGATCTTGGCCGCCGCCAGCGCCTCGCGCTATTATTTGGTCATGACACTTGGCGAACGGGTAGTCGCCGATATCCGTACCGCCGTTTTCGAGCATTTAACCTGCCTTGATGCCGGTTTTTATGACGGCGTGAAATCAGGCGAGATCGTCTCGCGCCTTTCCGCAGATACGACACAACTCAAATCTGCCTTTGGATCTAGCGCTTCGGTAGCGCTACGCAATCTCGTACTCTTTTTAGGCGCGGGCGCGATGATGGTTTATACAAGCCCTCGCCTTTCGGGCCTCGTCGCACTCGCGATCCCGATCATTGTTTTGCCCTTGGTTGCATCTGGCCGCACCGTAAGAAACCGCGCCCGTGATGCTCAAGATCGTCTGGCCGATGCATCCGCATATGCAACGGAAGCGATCGGCGCGATGAGGGTCATGCAGGCCTTTGTTGCAGAACGAATGACGATGCAGCGTTTCTCAGACGCAGCTGAAGAAGCCTACGAAACAGCACGTACAGCGACTTGGGCAAGGTCTCTTCTCACCGGCATTGGTATCGCGCTTGTATTTTCCAGCGTCGTCGGAATTCTTTGGTATGGCGCACAAGACGTACTTGCCGGGCGGATTTCTCCCGGAACCCTGTCGCAATTTGTACTTTACGCGATCTTTGCCGCGGGCGGGTTGGGAGAACTATCCCAAGTCTGGGGCGAGGTCAGCGCTGCCGCTGGCGCGGCTGGTCGATTAGCAGAATTATTAGCCATTGAACCCGCTATTCGTGCACCTTCCAAACCTAAATTGCTGCCCAATCCTCCGAAGGGCACCATTGAATTTAACAATGTCGGTTTCGCCTACCCGTCCCGTCCCAACGAGCCTGTGCTTGATGGCGTCAGTTTTTCCGTTAAGCAAGGCGAACGGATCGCAATCGTTGGCCCATCTGGGGCCGGCAAAAGCACAATCATGCAATTGCTGTTAAGGTTTTACGACGCGACATCGGGCGAGATTGTGGTCGATGGCCTACCCATTCGCGACGTTGATCCTCGCGCCTTAAGAGGTCGGATTGCATTGGTGCCTCAGGAAAGCATGATTTTCGGTACGAGCTTGGCGGATAATATCCGCTATGGCAGCCCAAACGCATCCGATGCTGCCATCAAATCTGCTGCTGAACGTGCGATTGTTGATAATTTTGTCAGCAACTGGCCCGAAGGCTACGAAACACGCATCGGCGAACGGGGCGTTACGCTTTCTGGCGGGCAACGCCAACGCATTTCGATTGCGCGTGCCATTTTAAAAGATGCGCCTATTCTGCTGCTCGATGAAGCAACCTCAGCGCTCGATGCCGAAAACGAAACATTGGTGCAATCTGCCCTTGATCGTTTGATGGAAGGCCGCACAACCATTGTCA
>Ga0208618_1000627_pt1 | contig 15643 bp, 14 predicted proteins | sample CryBogCBE18Jul08_FD_184585 | JGI IMG/M metagenome (GOLD analysis project Ga0208618, IMG submission 184585) | Freshwater microbial communities from Crystal Bog, Wisconsin, USA - CBE18Jul08 (SPAdes) | ecosystem: Environmental > Aquatic > Freshwater > Lake | place: Crystal Bog, Wisconsin, USA...
GGGTCGATGGACGGCTAGACGACATGAACTCGCGCAGAATTTTCTACCCGGGTCGACATTTCTCTTTCCTGAAAACGCAAATTCGACGGCCTAGCCCGCGGGGCTCAGGTTGCACCACCATGAACTCGGAAGAGAATATAAGATGGCTACTGGAACTGTAAAATGGTTCAACTCCACCAAGGGCTTTGGCTTCATTCAGCCGGATAACGGCGGAGCCGACGCATTCGTGCACATCAGCGCTGTAGAGCGTGCTGGCATGCGCGACCTTCGCGAAGGTCAGAAGATCACGTACGAACTCGTTGCTGATCGCAAGAGCGGCAAGATGTCGGCTGATAATCTGAAGGCAGTTGACTAATTTTTTTAGCCCTACCTGCTGCCGCAAGGCGCTGAGGGGCTAGAACGGCATCGTCCGGAGACTTCCGACCATGGATGTACCGGCGAGGCGTCATCAGACGGTGCCAAATAAGATACCGAGTGGCTTTTGGCCCCTCACACGGAACCCGCCCTTGCAAGAGGCGCGGGTTTTTTGTTGCGCATTAGACGAGGCTGAGCAGAGCCAATCCGCTAAAAGCCGCCATAATTCCGATCCATTGGATCGGCCGCATTGCCTCCTTCAAGAACCGCCAGGCGAGGACAACGGTTACAATTCCAAACATCGAAGCGGTCACGGGCGCATATTCGGCATGGGGAAATCCACCAGCATGCGCCACCGCGATCAACGCCATTGTATCCAGTGTCCCAAGCAGCAAAGCCGTCCGCCACATCGAGAAGATCGGCTTAATGGATCGACCGCGCAACAAAGCTGCTAATGAAACCGCAGCAACAGCCATCAGCCGAGCAATCAAAATCACGGGTGTTTCGGGCGCCGTTTCCGACGCCCATTGCGAGAAGCCAAAGGTAAAGGCAAATCCAATAGCGCCGAGCAATGACCACAAAACTGCTTGCCGACGACGTCCTGCGCCTTCCTCGGCTTCGCCTCGGGTAACCATCGAAATTCCGATAACGACAGCCAGAACACCAAGCCATACAACAGGTCCCGCCTCGCCGCCGCGCACCATATGAAACGCGACCGAAAGCAAAGGATAGGCGCCACAAATCGGCGCGACCAATCGGACAGGGCCAATCGCAAAGGCGCGATACAGCCCATACGCACCGGCGACATAAAAAAGGCCTGAAACCAGCGAAAATCCCATTGTTATGGGCGTAAAGCGATCCCAACCCTCGGAAAAAAGGGCGAGAGGCGCCATCAGGACGGTACCCACAATAAAGACCAAAACCAAGAGGGCTAAAGCATCCACACGACCTACGAAAATGCGTACGCAATAATCGTGAAGCCCCCAAAGCAGGGCGGCTAGGAGGCCTAATCCAACAGCAATCATGATTTCTCGATTCCACCCTCAGGCGCGTTCATGACACGATCAACAAACTTATGGTAGCTCTTACGCAGCCCGTTCTCGATTGCCATAATTTCTGCCTATTTCGGCATGATATCGGGTCAGTATGAAAAAATGATGTTGAATCCAAATGAACGAAAACGATGCTGAACATGAGCGCCACAGAATGCGCGTCAACCTTATCGCTGCGGCCTTTATTGCCGTAATACTCGCAGGAGCGTGGTATGTCGTTGATGGGTTTACCAGAAACGAGGCGCTGCAAAAATGCATCTCACTCGGGCGGCACGATTGTGCGCCGCTCGACCTGTCTTCAACGGGGCAAGCGCCCAAAGCCAAATAATTAAGCGGCAACCACCGTATAACCTGCCGCCGCCATGACCCGCAGCAATTCCTTATGGCCAATCTTGGCCATCTCTAAAGGCGGCGCCTTAACCGGATCCTGCTCGGCTTCGACGACGAACCAGCCCTCATAGCCATAGCCCGCGAGCTTTTTGACAATCGCTTCAAAATCCAGCGAACCATCGCCCGGCACCGTGAAAGCGCCCTTGATGACGGCATCGAGGAAGCTTTCCTTCGTCCGGTCGAGGCCGTTGATCACATTCATCCGCACATCCTTGGTGTGGACATGCGAAATCCGCTTATGGTGCTTGTCGATCACGCGCAGCACATCGCCGCCCGCAAACGCCATATGACCAGCATCATACAGCAGTGGGATACCCGCACCCGAGTACTTCATGAAGAGATCCAGCTCTTCTTCCGTCTCAATCGCCGCCGCCATGTGGTGATGGTAAGATAGCGGCATGCCTTGATCCGCGCACCATTCGCCAAATTCGGTCATTTTACGGGCATAGACCTTGATCTCGTCTTCCGAGAGCTTCGGCTTGGTTGATAAAGGCTTGGAACGATCCCCCTGTACGGTACGGGCGGTTTCGCCATAGACGATGCAAGGCGCGTTCATAGCCTTAAACAGCGTCATCTGCGCTGCAATACGCTCTTTTTCAGCCTCGATATCGCCATCGAGGAGCAGGCCCGAGAACCAGCCACCGCAAACGCTAATGCCATATTGCTTCAAAATCGGGCCCAAAACGGCGGGATCAAGCGGAAAACGCCGTCCGGTTTCCATCCCAGTGAATCCCGCAACCGAGGCCTGCCGCAAGCACTCTTCCAGCGAGACATCGTCGCTGAGTTCGGCGAGATCATCATTCCACCAGGCGATAGGGGCAATACCGAGTTTGGCTTTCATCGAGCGGGTTCCTATTCGGGCATAAGGTTTCAAATATATAGCCGATTGCCTTTCTACACGTCCATTCTTGCTTCGCAACAAAAATTCCCATTTGACCAAGTGTGGAAATTATTGTTACGGGTTTAAGACGTCTTCCTCTGTTAAAGGCAAAGCCATGTCGCCGCTTAAAACACTTGACCTTATTTCCATTGGCCGTTCATCGGTGGATCTATATGGCGAGCAGGTCGGTGGGCGGCTTGAGGATATGGCGACGTTCTCAAAGGCCGTTGGCGGCTCCCCCACCAATATCGCGATCGGCACGGCGCGACTGGGGCTGAAAAGCGGACTCATCACCCGCGTCGGCGACGAGCATATGGGCCGCTTCATCCGCGAGCAGCTGGAGCGAGAAGGTGTCAACACGCAAGGCGTGCATACGGACAAAGACAGGCTCACAGCGCTGGTTATCCTAGGCATTCGCGACGACAAGCAATTCCCGCTGATTTTCTACCGTGATAATTGCGCCGATAACGCACTGGATGAAAGCGATATCGATGAGGCCCTCATTGCCTCCTCTCGCTCGGTAGTTGTCACCGGCACGCATTTCGCCAAAGCCAATACGGCCGCCGCTCAAAAGCTCGCGATGCAATACGCCAAGAAACATGGCGGCAAGATTGCCATTGATATTGATTACCGCCCGAACCTTTGGGGCCTCGCAGGCCATGGCGCGGGCGAAGAGCGCTATATCAAATCGGGCGATGTGACCGCCCATCTGCAACCGATCCTCGCCGATTGCGACCTCATCGTCGGCACCGAAGAAGAGATCATGATTGCGGGCGGCGAGGATACGCCGCTTGCAGCGCTTAAAGCCGTGCGCCGTCATTCAACGGGTACAATTGTGATGAAGCGCGGCCCGATGGGTTGCGTTGTATTTCCCGGCGCGATTCCGGATGATATCGAGGAAGGTATCAAGGGTCCCGGCTATCCGGTCGAAGTTTATAATGTACTCGGCGCGGGCGATGCCTTCATGTCCGGCTTTTTGCGCGGCTGGCTGCGGGATGAGCCGATTGAAACCTGCTGCGCCTTTGCCAATGCCGGCGGCGCCTTTGCCGTCTCGCGGCTCCTTTGCTCGGTCGAATATCCGACCTTCGAGGAAATGCAGCACTTCATCACGAAGGGTGCTGCCTCGCGCGCCGTGCGCCATGATGCGGCGCTCAACCACATCCACTGGTCCACAACGCGCGATGCAATGACGTCCTACCCAAAGGCCGATCACGTTTATGCACTCGCCATCGACCATCGCTCGCAATTGGAAGAGATTGCCGACCAAGCGGGCGCCTCTCACGAACGCATCAAAACCTTCAAACAATTGGCTGTTACTGCCGCAAGCCGCATCGCCAAAGGGCGCGATGGTTTCGGCATGCTGCTCGATGGCACCTATGGCCGCGAGGCATTATTTCGTGCGGAAGATCATAAGTTCTGGATTGGACGCCCTGTTGAATTACCCGGCTCCCGTCCGCTTGATTTCGAAGGTGGCGGCTCACTCGCAGCCAAGCTGATCGAATGGCCCGTCAACCACATCATCAAATGCCTGTGCTTCTATCATCCCGATGACACGGCAGAGATGAAAGCCAAACAAGAGCGCGAATTGCTCAGACTTTATGATGCAGCACGTTCGCTCAACCGCGAGCTGCTTATTGAAATCATATGCGGCAAACACGGCCCCTTGAACGATGATACGTCGGCCAACGTTATGCAACGGCTCTATAGCCTCGGCATCAAGCCGGATTGGTGGAAACTCGAGCCACAGAAAACCGATAAAGCATGGAGCAATATCGCAGCCGTGATTGACGCGAATGATCCATCCTGCCGCGGCATTGTCATGCTCGGACTCGATGCTCCGGCGAGTGAATTAAAAGAAGCGTTCCGCATCGGTCGTCATGCAAAATATGTCAAAGGTTTTGCGGTTGGTAGGACCATTTTCGCCGATCCGGCACGCGAATGGATGGCTGGAAAAATCGACGATGCCACGGCAGTGACAAACATGGCCGATCGCTTTGCTCAACTTATCTCTGCATGGGAAGGTGCGTAACGCCAATGGCGAATAAAGCGACGAAACCCTTGACCAAAGCCAAAGCCGCCGAGCAGGTTCCTCGGCGGTATGAGGAGATCGTCAATACCATTACATCGGAATATGACAATCTGTCCGACGGCTTTCAACAGATCGCCCGTTTCTTTACCCAAAACCCGAATATTATCGCGCTTGAGTCGATCAACGCCATTGCTCGCCAATGTGATGTCCATCCCTCAAGCCTTGTGCGGTTTGCACAACATTTTGGATTTTCAGGTTTCAAACCCTTGCAAGCGGTCTTTCAAACGCGACTTGCGACAGCGGCCCCCGGCTTCCGCGAACGCGTTAGCGCGCTTGAAGACGAATTAACAAAAAACAGCGATCACGGTAATTTAGGCTATCTCAAAAATCTTGTCGTGCGCGATATCGCTGCCCTCCAGCAATTGCTCGAAGGAATCTCGGAGGCAACGCTTGCTTCCGCCGCGCAATATCTTGCCAAAGCGGATACGATCTATATTGCGGGTCAAATGCGCTCCGAGCCTATTGCGCTTTTGATGCGCTATCTCATGACGATGTTGCAACGCCGTGTTGTCCTGCTTGACTCATCGGGTGGATTAGCCGCCGAAGTCGCACAGACCATGACAAAAAATGATATTCTGGTTGCCATCTCCTTTCGCCACTACGCCAAAGAAGTTGTGGCCATTGCAGAAGCAATAGCGGATCGCAAACTGCCCATCCTCGCGATTACCGATAGTCAGCTTTCACCGATTGCTAAAGGCGCAAGCGTTTTGTTCACAGTACCTGAAGAGGAATATTCCTTTTCGCGCTCGCTTGCGGCGCCAGCCTGTCTGGTTCAGGTGCTAGCGGTTGCAACAGCGGCCGTTCTGCATCCATCAAAACATTTGTCTCCACGCATACCAACCGTCACCGAGATGGCGCTTACCCGCGCCAAAACCAAGAGTAAGAAATAAATTCGATATCGCCTGCGGCTTTGCGACAATACATTTGGACAAAGCCGTTTAATGAATGAGCCTATAACAAAACCAAACTGAGGGGGTCTTTGATGTCCACAATTCGTATGACGATGGCGCAAGCGCTTGTTCGCTATCTTTGCAACCAGTTCACGATGGTGGACGGAAAAAAAGTCCCGCTGTTTCCTGGCGTGTTTGCCATTTTCGGTCATGGCAACGTGACGTGTCTTTCAGAAGCGCTTGAGGCTGTCAAAGACACACTACCCACATGGCGTGGCCAGAATGAGCAGTCCATGGCTTTGGCCGCCATTGGCTTTGCCAAAGCAACGCGCCGCCGTCAGATCATGGTTGCCACATCCTCCATCGGACCTGGCGCATTAAACATGATCACGGCTGCTGGCGTTGCGCACTCCAACCGCTTACCCATCCTCTTGCTGGCGGGTGATACTTTCGTCAATCGCCGCCCTGATCCGGTGATGCAACAGGTTGAGCATTACAATAACCCTACCATCAACGTGAATGACGCATTTAAAGCTGTCACGCGCTATTGGGATCGTATTGTTCATCCTGAACAGATCATTTCCTCCCTGCCCCAAGCGGTTGCAACCATGCTCGATCCTGCCGATTGCGGTCCTGCTTTCATTGCGTTGCCGCAGGATGTGCAGGAATTGGCCTGCGATTATCCGGAAGTATTTTTTGCCGAAACCATTCACGCCATTCCACGTCCACGCCCTGATCAAGACCGTTTGGCGGAAGCGATTAAGCTCATCAAAAATGCCAAGCGTCCGCTTGTGATCTCGGGTGGCGGCGTACGTTATTCGGGCGCTGAAGAAGTGTTGGGTGCGTTAGCCATCAAGCATGGCCTTCCGGTCGCTGAAACCATCGCGGGTAAAGGCGGCCTCATCCATAACCACCCGGCCCATATCGGGCCTTTGGGCATTGTCGGCTCGACATCGGCCAATGCGCTCGCCGCGGAAGCGGATGTGATTATTGCCATTGGTACGCGCTTGATGGATTTCACAACCGGTTCATGGACATGCTTCAAGCCGGATGCGAAATTTATCTCGATCAATGCCGCGCGTTGGGATGCAACAAAGCACCGCGCCTTGGCCGTTGTCGGCGATGCAAAAGCGACGCTCGAAGAACTTGCGCCTGCACTTGAAGGCTGGAAAGTACCGGAGAGTTGGACAGCAAAAGGCAAATCGGAATTTGCTGCTTGGGACAAGATGCTCGATGGCTTCCGTAAACCAACCAATGAACCTGTTCCAACCTATGCGCAGGTTGTTGGCGTGGTAAACGACAAAGCAGGCGACCGCGATTTGCTCATCACGGCAGCGGGCGGACTCCCCGGTGAAGTCATGAAGAATTGGCGCGTGAAAACACCTCATACTTTTGATTTGGAATTCGGCTTTTCCTGCATGGGCTATGAGATCTCAGCCGGATGGGGGGCTGCCATGGCTGATCCTACACGCACGCCTATCGTCATGGTCGGTGACGGTACGTATATGATGATGAATTCGGACATCTATTCCACCGTGCTTTCCGGTCACAAGATGATCTTGATCGTCTGCGATAATGGTGGCTATGCGGTTATCAATCGCTTGCAGAATGCCAAGGGTACGCCGGGCTTTAATAACCTGATTAAAGACAGCAAGGTGAAAGAGCCCTTCTCGGTCAACTTCGCACAACACGCTGCATCGATGGGCGCACTCACCCGCCATGTAGAAAGCTTGGCGGATTTGGCTGCCGCCATGGATTGGGCCAAGACCACTGACCGCACAACCGTGATCAGCATTGTTTCCGATGCCTTCACTTGGACTCCGGGTGATGCTTGGTGGGATGTCGGCGTTCCGGCCGTATCGTCGCGCAAAAACGTCAATGAACAACACGCTGCTCAAGTCGAGGGCCGCAAAAAACAACGCGTCGGCGTTTGATCCGACTTCACATAAAAGGATAATTCAATGGGACAGTTTACAGGTAAAATCGCGGTTATCACCGGCAGCACACAAGGTCTTGGCGCAGCCGTTGCTCGCCTTCTGGCCGAGCGTGGCGCGGAAGGTATCGTGATCTGCGGTCGCAATAAAACCCGCGGCGAAGCGAAGGCCAAAGAGATCGCAGCAGCCTACGGCACAAAAACGATTTTCGTGCAGGCCGAGCAATCGAAGGTAGAAGATTGCCGTGCCATTATCGCAGCGGCAGATAAGGCCTTTGGTCGCATCGACGTTCTCGTTAACTGTGCCGCCGATACGCGTCGTGGCACGATCTTAAGCACGTCACCTGAACTTTACGATGAACTCTTTAACACCAATGTTCGTGGGCCCTTCTTCCTCATTCAGGATACATTGAAGGTGATGATCCGCGAAAAGATCGAAGGTACGATTGTTAATATCGGATCAATGTCGGCAAAGGCAGGACAGCCTTTCTTGACGGCTTATTGCGCAACCAAGGGCGCGCTTTCGACGATTACCGAGAATGTCGCTTTCTCCGTGTTGCGTAACCGCATCCGCGTCAATGCACTCAATATTGGCTGGATGGCGAGCGAGGGCGAAAACGCCATTCAACAAGTCGATGGCAACCCACCAGACTGGCTCGAGAAGGCCGCACCACAGCAACCTTTCGGTCGCTTAATCGATCCGAATGAAGTGGCCCGTGCTGTTGCCTTCTTGGCATCCGATGAATCGGGCCTGATGACTGGTTCGGTTATCCAGTACGACCAGTCCGTTTGGGGTGCTTATGAAGGATCACCTCATCCATCAGCAGCGATGAAGATTTAATCCCAACCATCGAAAGTGGTGAGAATATAAAAATGAGCGACATCGGAATCGGTATTATCGGAACAGGCTTTATGGGCCAATCACACGCGCTCGCCTATCGTGCCGCGGGTGGAATTTTTCCATTGCAACGCAAGCCGATTCTGGAAATGGTCGCCGACAATAATGAGGCGGCAGGTGCTGCCGCCTTTCGGCAATATGGATTTCGCAGGGTGACCAATAATTGGCGTGAACTCGTCAATGATCCTGCAGTCCATATTGTCTCCATCACAACACCCAATACGCTTCATAAAGAAATGGCGCTTGCGGCGATTGCCGCAGGCAAACATGTGCATTGCGAAAAACCGATTGCGCCTAATGCAGCTGATGCCAAAGAAATGTTAGAGGCAGCAGAAAAAGCCGGCGTCAAAACGCAAGTCGGGTTCAACTATATTAAGAACCCTGTTCTCAAACTTGCCCGCGAGATGATCGCCTCTGGCGAGCTTGGCGATATTATAGGCTTTCGCGGCATTCATGCCGAGGACTATATGACCGATCCCGACGGCGTCTGGTCATGGCGCTTAGACCCTAAAGGCGGCGGTGGCGTCATAGCCGATCTGGGCAGCCACATCATCGGCATGGCGCGCTTTCTTTTGGGACCAATTACCGAGCTGTTCGCCGATCTGGAGACGGTTGTGCCAACGCGGCCCGTGGCTCCCGGCTCAAGCGAACGTCGTGCGGTTGAGGTGGATGATATCGCCCGGCTGACGGTACGCTTTGCACGTGGATGCCGCGGATCGATTGAGGCCAATTGGTGCGCCACAGGCCGTAAGATGCAACTTGGCTTTGAAGTGGCAGGTACAAAAGGTTCGCTCTCGTTCACTCAAGAACGCTTTAATGAGTTGCGTTACTACAAAGTCGGGGGTGATCCGCGCCATCAAGGCTTCACCACCATTGAGGCGGGGCCAGCGCACGCGCCTTATGGTCGCTTCTGTGTCGCACCGGGTCATCAGATCGGATTTAACGATCTCAAAGCCATCGAAGTAGCAGAGTTTTTAACCGCCATTGAGAACGGGGATAATGCTAATCCCGATTTCCGGGAGGCATGGGAAGTCCAAAAGATCGTTGATACGGCGATTAAAGCGTCGGTTAGCCGAAACTGGATGTCGATTAGCTGAAACCCATCTTCTTTCAACCCACTTAAGGATAGCGGGAGCATTCCGCTCGCGATGTCCAAAGGATCAATCATGACGGCCACAGTAATCGACGGCAAAGCCTTCGCTGCCAAAGTACGCCAGCAAGTTGCGGAACATGTCAGCAAAATCAAAGCCGAGCGTCATGAGGCCCCCGGCCTCGCTGTTGTTTTGGTAGGTGAAGATCCGGCCAGCCAAGTCTATGTCCGAAACAAAGGTACGCAGACCGTTGAAGTCGGCATGGAGTCCTTCGAGTACAAACTCGACGCTAATACCTCGCAGCACGATCTGATCGCGCTAATCGAAAAGCTGAATGCGGATCCGAAGGTTCACGGTATCTTGGTTCAGCTTCCTCTTCCGCCGCATCTTAATTCGGATCTGGTGATCAATACGATCGACCCGTCCAAAGATGTTGATGGTTTCCATATTTCCAATGTCGGCTTGCTCGGTACAGGCCAGAAAAGCATGGTGCCCTGCACGCCCTTAGGTTGCCTGATGATGCTGCGCGACCACCACGGCTCCTTGGCCGGCATGAATGCTGTCGTTGTTGGCCGTTCCAACATTGTCGGCAAGCCAATGGCGCAACTGCTGCTCGGTGATAGCTGCACCGTCACCATCGCGCATAGCCGGACGAAGGATTTGGCCAGTGTGTGCCGCGGCGCTGATATTTTGGTGGCCGCCGTAGGCCGTCCTGAAATGATCCCGGGCGATTGGGTCAGACCGGGCGCGACCGTCATTGATGTCGGCATTAACCGGATCGAACGGGACGGCAAAACGAAACTCGTGGGCGACGTCCATTATGAAAGTGCGGCCAAAGTGGCGGGCGCCATTACCCCGGTGCCCGGTGGCGTTGGCCCGATGACGATTGCCTGCCTCTTGGCTAACACGCTGACCGCCTATTGCCGCGCCAAGGGCCTGCCCGAGCCCATAGGCCTAACCGCATAAATGGTACGAATTAAGACAATAAAAAAGGCACCTGAAACGGTGCCTTTTTCTTTATATATCAGAAGCTGAAGGCGAATTAACCGCCAATATTCAGCTTCTTGTCCTTGCACAAATCCATAGGCGTCGCATCAACGGTTGATCCGTCTGCGAACACGGCCGAAATGGTTACGTTGCAGGCCTTGCCCAACGTCACGCTGGCTGATTTCTTGGCTGGAATTGGCTTTTTGAGCAAATTGACCACCCGGGTCGTAGGCGCTGGCTGTGCAGGGGCGGTCCAGGAGGAGACCATATTCACAGGCGCCATCCACCAATCATTGCTCTTAGGCGCGGAAGCTACTGGAGCCGCCGGAACGACTTCCGTCAGATTAAACTCGGTCAGCGCGGCAGCCGAGCTGTTGGATACGGTAATCGCAAAGTCAGCAGGCTTTTTCGCTTCTTTGGCAAGAGCTGGCAAAGCCACCACTCCGGCAACCGCGATCATCAATACTAATTTCTTCATTTGTCTGGTCCTTTTATAAAACGCTCCCAGAACCAAATTCACGCAGTCATGGGGCAAAACGATTACTTAATTTACGCAATGATCGTTCTTCGTAGGATTCGTCTATAGCCAAAGTGTGACAGTCAAAACAAAATATTTTCAATCTCACCCTTTATCGCGCACTATTACGGTGCGTATCGGCCGGGAAATTGTAAAGCATGAACCCTCAATCCTACGATGTTATCGTCTGCGGCAGCCTCCACCTCGATATTATGGTGAAAGCGCAGCATTTACCGCGATCGGATGAAACCGCTATCGGCTCCGAATGGGCCTATAAATGTGGCGGAAAGGGTCGCAATCAGGCCGAAATGGCAGCCAGAATGGGCGCCCGAACCGCCATGATCGGCCGCATCGGTAACGATGATTTTGGCACGCGGCTGATCGAATCGCTTGATCAATCCCGCGTCGACCGGAGCCAAATATCAGTCGATCCCACGACCGGGTCAGGCATGAGCGTGGCGATTTTGGAATCATCGGGCAATTACGGCGCGGTGATCGTCTCAGGCTCCAATCTAAAACTGGATCCATCCGACGCCTGCCAGTCATGGGAGGCACTCGGCGGCGGCAAATTGTTGATTTTACAAAACGAAGTGCCCGAACCCATCAATATCGCGCTGGCCCGTTTGGCGCGAAAGCAGGGGGCGGCTGTCATTCTGAACGCCGCCCCCGCCCGCCCTATGGCCAGTGAGCTCTTGGACCAGATCGATATCCTCGTCGTCAATCGGGTTGAAGCCGCGATGCTGGCGGGGATGCCCGTCGAAAACCTGGTCGACGCCTCTAAAGCAGCGGCAAAACTTACAGGCGAAACACGCGATGTCATCGTTACCTTGGGCGGAGACGGCCTGCTCCTGCTTATGCGGAACGGGTACGAAACCGCCGTTTTAGCCGAGAAAGTAGACGTCGTTTCAACCCACGGGGCGGGTGATAGTTTTATCGGAGCGCTCGCCGCCAAGCTCGCTTCAGGTGCGACTTTAGAAGCCGCCACCCGCCACGCCAGTCGGCTTGCCGGCTATTTTGTTTCGCTCAGCGAGGCTGAAAAAGAAACGGCAGATTTATTATCGCGCTAAGAATTACCCCCTCGATTTCCGAAACAAATTCAAATCGACGGCCTTTGGCCCATTGACACCGTCTCTTGCTCGGATAGCTTACCCTGCCAGCGTATAATCAGACGCGGATAAAAAAGGGAGAGAGTCCAATGAAGGTTGAAGAATACAACCAGCTTTTAGGCATGCAAACCGACCGCCGTAGCCTCTTGAAGGGCGCAGCAGGCGTTGCAGCGCTTAGCGCAACCGGCGGTCTGGGTTCAGCCGCAGTATCAGGATCGGCACTTGCAGCGGATAGCCTTCGCGCATCGATCCTCAAAATTCCAGGGGTCGGCAAGGGTTCGCCTGGCGATGCTGAATGGCAGAAGGTTGGCGAAATGTGCATGGAAGCCACCAAGGCCAATGTAAAGCCTGGTGAATTCAAGGGCGTCGAGCTCAACTTTATGGGCCTCAACAACCAGAACCTTCATAACATGCTGTTCCGCGGCTTCTTGAAGCCTTGGGAAGCCTATACAGGCGCTAAGATCAACTGGATCGATCTGGCACAGGCCGATTACAACGCACGCCTCCAGCAATCGATTGCTACCAAGACCGTCGATTTCGACATCCTCGAAATGGGCGCACCTTTCGAAGGCGATGTTTGCGGCAAGGGCCTGGCCTCTGTCATGCCAGATTGGGTTAAGAAGCAGATCGATATTGAAGACTATTCGGATTACCTCAAGCCTCCAGTCGGCACGTGGGATGGAAAGCAATATCGCATCACGATTGATGGCGATTGCCACAACTTCAACTACCGTACCGATTATTTCTCCGATGCCGAATTGGCCAAAGCGTGGAAGGCTGAAGGCCATCAAGGCGAATGGGCTGTACCAAAGACCTGGCAGAAGGTGAACGAAGTCACGAAGTTCTTGAAGGGCAAGAAGATCAAGGGCCAAGACGCCATCGGTTATCTTGATCCAGCCAAGGGTTGGGGCGGCTTCGGCTTCTACTTCCTCGAAGACCGTGCAACGGCCTATGTGAAGCACCCAGACAACAAGGCTTGGTTGTTCGATCCAGAAAACATGAAGCCACTCGTCAACAATCCAGGTTGGGTTCGCGCCATTCAGGACGTGATCGATTGCTTGCCATCCGAGCCTGCCGATCAGCTAAATGCCGATCCAGGTACGACAGCGTTCCAGCAGTTCCTTGCTGGTACAGGTTCGATGCTTTCTTGGTGGGGTGATATCGGACAGATGGCCAACACAAGCGATACGTCGGTCGTCGGCAATGATATCGGGTTCGATATCCTGCCTGGCTCCGACGAAGTCTATAACTACAAGACGGCGAAGTGGGAAAAGCTCGCAAGCGGTCCAAACGTATCACCAAACTGCGCCTATCTCGGTTGGGGCGTTTACGTGATGGCACGCGTTGATGCCGATCCAAAGAAGCAGAAGGCTGCATGGTCCGCTGCTGCTCACCTCGGCGGCAAGGATCTGTCTCTCTGGACAGTCATGTATCCATCGGGCTTCCAAGTTCACCGCAACAGCCATTCGGATATCGCTGAATGGGTCGGTGCAGGCTACAACAAGGACTATATCACGTCGTATCTCAAGTCGCAGTTCGGCTCCTACAACCACCCGAACCGTGCAATTGAGCCACGTATCCCTGGTATCTTCCAATATTACAGCGTCGCCGAAGACGAACTTGCAAAGGTCTTTGCAGGCAAGATGACGGCTCAGCAGGGCGCAGACTCGATTGCAGCAGCTTGGGACAAGTTGACCGATCAAATCGGTCGCGAAAACCAATTGAAGCTCTATCGGGCCTCGCTTGGCATGTAATCAGGCCATGCTGCTTGATTGAAAACCGATAACGACTGGCGGCGCTATCCATCGCCGCCAGTCGATTCATTTTAAGACTGCGCCTTACATTTCGACTTCATCCCTTAAAAGTGGTTTTCATGTCACAATCATTTGCTATGGGCCATGCATCCTTAATCCCGGCGGGCCGCAAATCTGCCGGACGTTTACTGATTGTGCTGACCAGCCTGTTGCTTGCAGCAACTGTGATATTTCAAATTCTAGATGCCAGCGGTGTGCTCGCTTTTGGCCTGCCCGATTGGCGTCCTTCCCTCTACGCCTATATCGTGTGGGCGGTTTCAATGGGCATCAGCCAAGTGATGATGCGCGGTGAAGCGGGCCACAAAGCGCTGTTTCTACTCCCTGCGCTGCTCTTCACCATCGCGATGGTTATTTTTCCAACCGTATTTGGTTTTTACATCGCTTTTAGCGAATGGAATTTAAGCTCCTTTGATGGTCAAAAATTCAATGGGCTTGATAATCTAAGAACGCTTTACAACGATTCCTATTTTTGGAACGCGCTGCGTAACATGACCTTCTATGTCGCAAGTGTCTTGCTCCAATATACGCTCGCCTTTGGCTTGGCCCTGTTGCTCAATGCCGATATCCGCGCGCGTAAATTTTTCCGCGTCGCCTTTTTGTTGCCCTTTATGCTGAGCCCCGTTGCCGTCAGTTGGATGATCGGCAAATCGTTGATGGAATTTCGGTTTGGTCCACTGGCCAGCCTAGCGCGTCACCTAGGCTGGGAAAATCCAGCTTTTTTCGCAACCCCATGGATTGCTCGTTTTAACATTTTAGCCCTCGATGCCTGGGTATGGCTGCCCTTCATGATCATATTGATCTTGGCTGGTCTCCAAGCCATGCCAAAAGATATTCAAGAAGCAGCTAAGGTTGATGGCGCAGCGGGATGGACTTCTTTTTGGCACATCACGTTTCCGTTGATGCTGCCCGTCAGCGTAACGACCATTGTGTTGCGGATTATTTTTCAATTGAAACTGGCTGATATCGTCATCAACACAACATCCGGTGGCCCCGGTGGCGCAACCGATACGGTGTCGAGTTTCATTTTCCGCGAATACCGTGACAGGTCCAATGTCGGCTATGGCACCATGGCCGCTGAAGTGTACCTCATCATCATCATTATCTTCATCACGATCCTGCTTAATCTGGTTGGCCGCTTTATGCGCCGGGAGGCTGCCCAATGACCACTGCAAGCGAAGCCTATGCTGCTCGTCGCCGTGCATCGCAGCCTTGGAATTGGAGCAGAGCAACGGCAAAAATTCTCATTTATGCCGCGCTTCTGACATGGGCCTTTATTTGCCTCTTCCCGATTTATTGGACGATTTCGACATCGTTTAAAACCGCTGTAAACGTCACCCAAGGCGACATCATTCCCTTTATCGGCCGCTTTCAGGGCGATTGGAAAGGGTGGCGCTCGCTTGGTCTTTCGCCGGACACGATCTTTCAAGTCTCAACGGTACGTGATGAATTTCTTTTGCGTTTTGGCAACAGCGTCATGGCATCGGTTGGAGCGTCGTTACTGGCCGTTATCATCGGTGCGCCTGCTGCCTATGGCTTGGCCCGCTTCAATTATAAATTCGGTCCTTGGCGCAATAAGGACATTTCATTTTTCTTTCTTTCGCAATTGCTGCTTCCGCCTGTTGTTCTCGCAATGCCGTTTCTT